>ERZ1034753.282-NODE-282-length-18996-cov-23.717438_pt1 | contig 18996 bp, 15 predicted proteins | sample MGYA00520702_ERZ1034753 | MGnify/ENA primary metagenome ERZ1034753 (study PRJEB33766, sample SAMN09781700) | gut metagenome | biome: gut microbiome | host: Homo sapiens | place: Madagascar | study: EMG produced TPA metagenomics assembly of the PRJNA485056 data...
TATGATGTTTAATATTTTATGTCCCTAAAATTAATCACTAATAATTAATCACTAATCATTAATCACTAAGTCCGAATTTCTTTCTGATGAATTCTGCGATAAACTTGGATGTCTCTTCGATTCCTAGATGGCTGCTGTTGATGCAGAGGTCGTAGCTTTCGCTGTGACCCCACTTCTTGCCTGTATAGTAATCGTAGTAAGAGGCGCGCTGCTCCTCGTGGCTTTCGATAAACTTGCGGGCGGTGGCTCTGTCGATGTCCCTTCGCTTGCACACTGCCTTGATGCGGTCGTCGATGTTGGCTGTGATGAAGATGTTGAGCACATTCTTGTAGTCACGGAGCACATAATCGGCGGTTCTGCCCACGAAAACGCAGTTGCCCTGATCGGCAGCCTTCTTGATGGCGTCGCTCTGGAATTTATATAAGCCTTCCTGTGAGAAGTCGTTGTGATAAAAGTTGTTGTCGCTCAAGAATGGCAGATGAGTATGGAAGAGAGACTTGAAGAATCCCTTCTGCTCATCGTTCTGCTCGAAGAATTTCTCAGAGAATCCGCTCTCCTTGGCTGCCAGGTTCAGCAGCTCACGGTCGTAGCATTTGCAACCGAATTCTTCCGCTAGCTTCTCGGCGATGATATGGCCGCCACTACCTATCTGGCGACCCACGTTTATGATAATCTTTTCCATTTACTTTGAACTTTGAGATTTGAACATTGAACTTTATGAATAGTAAAACCCTTAATCACTAATCACTAATCACTAATCACTAATCATTAATCACTAATTTTCATGTTTTCTCTATGTTGTTTCTTCAACTTGTTCATGTACCATGACATTACGATTGCGGCGATGACTGCGGCAGAGAAGTCGGAGATAGGCATGCTGCACCATACACCGTCAATGCCCCATATCATCGGCAGGAAAGCCAGGAGCGGCAGAAGGATGAGCAACTGTCTCGACAAGGAGAGGAAGATGCTGATCTTCACCTTTCCGATGCACTGGAAGAAGTTGGTGATAACCATCTGGAAACCGATGACCGGGAAGCAGAGCATCACCACTCTGATTGCCTTGATGCCCAGGTCTATCAGTGTTTTATCAGTAGTGAACAGTCTTGCGCAGTAGTAAGGCAGGAACATCGCTATCAGCCAGCCTACCACCATGATGGCGGTGGCGGCAATGATGCTCAGGTTCAGTACGCGCATCAGTCGGTCCAGCTTCTGTGCTCCATAGTTGTAGCCTGCAATAGGCTGCATTCCCTGGTTAACGCCGAACACAAACATCACGAACACCATCGCAATACCGTTGGCTATTCCGTAGGCACCCACGGAGAGGTCGCCTCCGAATCTTACCAGCTGGTTGTTGATGAAGATAACGATGATGCAGGCGCATACGTTCATCAGGAAGGGCGAAATGCCGATGGCAAGTATATTATCCACGAGTTTTCTCTTCAGCTTGTAGATGCCTTTCTTGAAGTGGAGCAGCTCATTCTTGTTGCTGAAGAGCTTGAACTGCCAGCACATCGCCATCAGCTGCGATAGGATGGTGGCGATGGCAGCTCCCTGTATTCCCCATTTGAAGACGAGGATGAAGAGGGCATCCAGTATCACGTTCATCACCACCGTGAAGATGGTGGCGTACATCGCCTGCTTGGGCTTGCTCGCTGCTCGGAGCAGGGCGTTCATGCCGAAATACATGTGGCTCACCACATTGCCCAGCAGGATGATGACCATATACTCATGGGCATAGATGAGCGTCTGGTCGCTGGCTCCGAAGAATCTCAGGATAGGGTCGAGGAAGAGCAGACAGATGATGCTCAGTCCGATACCGATGATGAGATTCAGTGAAATCGTGTTACCCAGAATGTTTTGCGCTGTGGCATAGTCTTTTTGTCCCAACTTCACGCTGATGGCTGTAGACGCTCCTACGCCAACACCGGCTCCGAAGGCAGCGGTGAGGTTCATGAAGGGGAAGGTAATGGCAAGTCCTGAGATGGCCATCGCTCCCACACCCTGACCGATGAATACACGGTCTACGATGTTGTAGAGCGAAGAGGCTGTCATGGCAATCATAGCCGGCAAGGCGTATTGAACCAGCAGCTTGCCCACAGGCTTGGTACCTAATTCTAATGTCGCTTGTTTATTTTCCATTTATATCTGTTTTTTGCCTCATAGACAATCGTCCTGCTTCTTTCAGAAAGCAACCACGTCGCCTACTTGTCTGCAAAATTACAAAAAATATCTGATACCTTATTATATATATGAAGAAAATCTTGCATTCTCTATAAAAACTTCTTTTTTCTTTTGGAGTTTTCGTACAAATTCTGTACTTTTGCACTTTAGAATAAACAAAACACTAACAATAACAATAAACAATAACAGCCGGCTAATCATGCTGGATTGACCTATTAATGATGAAAAAATATTTAATGCTTTATGCATTTTTAATGACCACCCTGACATTGTTGGCTCACGATGACAGGGTTACAAATTTTGAGCAGATGATGCGATTGCCTCGCATCATGGAGACCGATATGGTGTCTTTCCCTGGTGGCAAGTGCATGATGTATCGACTCTATCTCAAGGATAAGGATCTGATGAATACGCCTTATTCCGTAGAGCGCCCGGAGGAGTTTCTCTCTCCCCGTTCCATAGAGCGCCGTAAGCGTCAGGGGCTTCCCGTTGACGTGACTGACCTCCCTGTTGCTCCTGCCTATCTTCATGCCGTGAGCGATGCGGGCATCGAGATTGTTGGAAAGAGCAAATGGAACAATACCCTGCTCATCCGTATTCATAAGGAGAAGGAACTGCGGAAGCTGGAGGGATTGAATTTCATTACTCGAACCAAGAAGGTTTTCGAAGCACCCGATTCGGTTACCCAGCGTGTCCGCTCTACGGTGAGAAAGGGCTATACTGACTGGACGAGCGACGGGGATGGCGAATATGGTGCGGCTAAGGCTCAGCTGAAGGCCTTGAACGGCGAGAGGCTCCATGCCAATAATTATCGGGGCAGGGGCTTGATGATTGCCGTCTTTGACGGTGGATTCATGAATGTGGATAAGATTCCAGCGCTGCATGGCATTCAGCTGGCAGGCATCCGTGATTTCGTGGTGCCTGAATCCAGGAATATCTTCGCTGAGATGGAGCATGGAACGATGGTGCTCTCTACGATGGCTGCCAACCAGCCAGATGTTTACGTGGGTGTGGCTCCGGATGCACAGTATCTGCTGGTGCGTTGTGAGGATGAGCGCACGGAGAGTCTTGCCGAGGAAGATTACTGGGCTGAGGCTGCGGAGTATGCTGACAGTTGTGGCGTAGACATCATCAATTCTTCCCTGGGTTATCATGGTTTTGATGATGCAAAGATGAATTATCATTATTATGATCAGGATGGCAATACTGCACTCATCTCGCGTTCGGCTTCGATGTGTGCTGACAAGGGAATCGTCTGCGTCAACTCTGCCGGAAACGACGGTATGGGCAGTTGGAAGAAGATTAATTTCCCTGCCGATGCAAAGGATATTCTTACCGTAGGAAGCATCAACGAAATGGGGATGAATGCGGCTTTCAGTGCCGTAGGACCTACGGCTGACGGAAGAATCAAGCCTGATGTGATGGCGTATGGTAGTCCTACAGCGGTGATTACGGGCAGGGGAAGCATCATCAATGATAACGGTACTTCGTTCTCCTCTCCGCTGATTGCGGGCATGGTGGCCTGTCTCTGGCAGGCGCTCCCCCAAAAGACTGCCAAGCAGATTATCAAGCTCGTGAGATTGGCTGGCAATAACCAGCAGCATCCCGATAATGTCTTCGGATATGGTGTGCCGGATTTCTGGAAAGCCTATCAGACGGGGAAAGCGATTAAGTAAACTTGGAACTTTGAACTTGGAACTTTGAACTTTATGATTAGCTTTGCTGCTATATGATAGGGGAAGTTCCAGGGGGCTAAGTACCAAGTAATAGTATTCATAAAGTTCAAAGCTCAATGTTCAAAGCTCAAAGTTCAAAGCTCAATGTTCAAAGTAAAAAGATTTTCTCTATATGAATTGAATTCGATAGTCAGAGACATCGTTTCGATGTCCTTGCCCGATAGCTATTGGGTGGAAGCGGAACTCTCTGAGGCTCGCGAGGGCTACGGTGGGCATTGTTATCTGGAGATCATCGAAAAGGACGAACGCTCCAATACGCCGATAGCCAAGGCGCATGCCGCCTGCTGGCGAAACCGATGGATGCTCATCAAGCCGAACTTTGAACGAACCACCGGACAGCGCATTCATGCAGGCATGAAGGTGCTGCTCAAGGTTCATGCCCAGTTTCATGAGAACTACGGCTTCTCATGGATTGTAGACGACATCGACCCCAACTATACGATGGGAGATATGGCGCGCAAGCGGTTGGAAATCATCAATACGCTGAAGGAAGAAGGCGTTTTCGAACTCCAGAAGGAGCTGGTGCTCCCGATGTTCTGCCAGCGCATAGCCGTCATTTCGAGTGCTACGGCTGCCGGATATGGCGATTTCTGCAATCAGCTTGCCGATAATGATTATGGCTTGCAGTTCACCACCCGTCTCTTTCCAGCCACGATGCAGGGCGAAGGAGTGGAGCAGAGTGTCATCGCCGCCCTGGATAGCATCAATGCCGAATGGGAGGAGTTCGACTGCGTGGTCATCATCCGTGGTGGAGGAGCCACCAGCGACCTTTCCGGTTTCGATACTTTGGCGCTTGCCGAGAATGTGGCGAATTTCCCGCTGCCTATCATCACGGGAATCGGACATGAAAGGGATGAAAGCGTATTAGACATGATTTCCTTCCAGCGTGTGAAGACACCTACGGCTGCCGCAGCCTTCCTCATCAATCATCTTACTGAGGTCTATGCCCGGGTAGTGAATGCGCAGGAGGCAATCGTGCAAAATGTGAAGCACCGGTTGCAGGTGGAGAAGATGAGGCTAGACAGATTGAGTAACACCATCCCAGTTCAGTTCTCGCTGGTAAAGACGAGGCAGGGGGCTTATCTCGACCGTATGATGAGTCGGCTCAGTTCGAATGTCCAGTCGAAAGTATCGAATGCCCAGCGCAAGTTGGAGATTCTCTCGCAGAACATCCAGCCGGTATTGGAACGGAAAATGCTCAACGAGAGTCATCGTCTGCAGCTCCTTCAGCAGCGCATCCAGGCGCAGGACCCCGAGTTATTGCTGAAACGCGGCTACAGCATTACGCTGAAAGATGGCAAAAGTATCCGTTCTGCCTCAGAACTGAAGGCTGGCGATATCATTGAAACGAAATTCGCCGAAGGCAGCGTGAAGGCGCAAGTTATGAATAATTTATAATTTATAGTTAATATAGTTTATAGTAATCTAGCTCCAGCCCAGAACGTAGAGCCCCATACGCCCAGAACGTAGAGCCCCATACGCCCTGAAAGGGCAGAAGCTCCTAGCCCAGGGCATCGCCCTGGGTAATAAAGGACGCAATCTTGTCGCCCTGTAAGGGCAAAAGCTTTAAAATATCCACTGTTAACTGTTAACCTGTTAACTCCAAACAAAATAAAATTATGGCAAAAGAAGAAATGAAATACGAGCAAGCTGTAAGAGAGCTTGAGCAGATTGTAGAAAGAATGGAGAATGATGAGCTCGATATCGACCAGCTCTCCGAGCAGTTGAAGCGTGCCAAAACCCTGGTGAAACTCTGCAAGGATAAACTCACCAAGACCGATGAGGAAATCAAGAAGCTCCTTAGCGAAGATTAATTTCCCCTCTCACCAGTTTCGGCGGATTTGCAATCCGCCGCCTGTCCTGTGCCTTCTCCCTCTCTGTTTCGGCGGATTTGCAATCCGCCGCTGTACAGGTAACTATTGCGGATTTGTAATCCGCTAAAAGGACCGGCGCAAGAATAAAATAGCCCATAAATTTGGTAAAATTATGCCTTAATATGGCAGAAATGAATAAAATGATAACGTTTTCACTAAAAAGATTGCAAAATAGTTGCAGATTAATAGAATATTTTGTACTTTTGCATTCAAAATATTAGTAGAACATTAAAAATATAGATGTTATGAAAGACTTAGATTGGTCTAATTTGTCATTTGGCTATCGCCAGACTGACTACAATGTTCGCTGTTACTATCGCGACGGCAAATGGGGCGAAATAGAAGTTTGCTCTGATGAGTATTTGAAATTGCACATGGCTGCAACCTGCCTGCACTATGGTCAGGAGGCTTTCGAGGGCTTGAAGGCTTATCGTTGCCCAGACGGCAAGGTGCGCGTGTTCCGTATGGACGAGAACGCTAAGCGCTTGCAGAGCACATGTCGTGGCATTCTGATGCCAGAGGTGCCTACAGAAATGTTCGAGGAAATGGTGAAGAAGGTGGTTCGCCTCAACCAGGAGTGGATTCCTACCTACGAGAGTGGTGCTACGCTCTATATCCGTCCGCTGCTCATCGGTACAAGTGCTCAGGTGGGTGTTCATCCTTCTAAGGAGTATTGCTTCCTTATCTTCGTAACTCCAGTGGGTCCATACTTCAAGGGTGGATTCTCTACCAACCCATACGTCATCATCCGCGATTTCGACCGCTCTGCTCCTCTCGGAACAGGTATCTATAAGGTGGGTGGAAACTATGCTGCTTCCCTCAGAGCCAACAATATCGCTCACGAGAAGGGTTATGCCTGCGAGTTCTATCTCGACGCCAAGGAGAAGAAATACATGGATGAGTGTGGTGCTGCCAACTTCTTCGGAATCAAGAACAATACATACGTTACTCCTAAGAGTACCTCTATCCTCCCTTCCATCACCAACAAGAGCTTGATGCAGTTGGCTGAGGATCTCGGTATGAAGGTTGAGCGCCGTCAGATTCCTGAGGATGAGCTGGATTCATTCGAGGAGGCTGGTGCATGCGGTACAGCTGCCGTAATCAGTCCTATCAGCTACATTGACGACTTGGATACTGGCAAGCGCTACAACTTCGGTGAGAAGCCAGGTCCTATCTCTAAGCACCTGTATGATACTCTCCGTGGCATCCAGTATGGTACCATCGAGGACAAGCACGGTTGGACAACTGTAGTTATTGAGTAAAAACCAATAAGAGATAATATTTCATTCAGAGCACTTTGAGGAGTTTTCGCTTCTTGGAGTGCTTTTTTTCTTATAAATAGAGGAGGGGGTTAACAGAGTTAACAGTTAACAGCTGTTTTTTCCTACCTCCCCCTCGCGTACCTTATATAATAATAAATATATATATACTTATTTTTATATGTGTGGGGGTGGGGGTATGCATTTTTGGGGTGTTAACTGTTAATCCTGTTAACCCTGCTCCTCTTTCGTGCTCACTCTATGCTTCTATTTATGGCAAACCCTGGTCATCATTTGTGGCAAGCCTAGGCCATAAAAGAAGCCCCTGCTTTGAAGCAGAGGCTTGCATTTATCTCGCTACAGGGAATACATAATATTCTCTATCCACATCAAAATCCACTACCCACTGGTCGATAATCACGTTATCGTCCAAGGCTTTGATTTCTATGGTGTGGTTGCCGCTGGACAGCGTAACATAGAAATTCTTGAGGGATTGACCCCTCCAATGGTCGAATTTCCATTCCTTGGAATTGAAAATTTCCTTCATCTGGCACACTACCGGCTCGGCACGGTCTATGCTCACACTCACCCTCATGTTCTTCTGATTATCCAAATAACTTGGTATTACAGCCAGCGTAAATCTTGCATCCCCTCCATTTCTGCTATAGAATGTATAGTTGAGCGTGGCTCCCTTAGGCAGTTTAACGGCCTTGTTGCTGTGTCCCAGGAGCGGAATCAGCCTGATGCGCTCAGCGTCCTTTCCCTGGCTCTGAGGGGCGTTATAGCCCTTTTGCCACTCATAGGCATTCTTGGCGATGATGTCGTTGGTGTAGTTAGAGAGCGCGAGGAAATCAGTATTCCGGTTGAAGGCATCTGCCATCAGCGATTTGATTTCGTTGGCTCTGAGCGTACCCGGCAGCTGTGGAGCCTGCATCTCCGAACTTTTGACGTTGATGAAGTTTGCCCATTTCCCCTTGCCAATCCTTGCGTAATAGGCATTGAGCTGCTTCAGCGTATTGTAGGCATTGAGGCTGACGGCTGCTGCTGCCTTCGCTTCATCGTCCTTGTAGAAAAGTCCCGGACGGGCAATATGGCGGGCTTCCTGCGCCTCTAATTCCTTCTCGGCGATAAGGGCTGCAGAGAAGATAGGATACTTCACAATCTCGAAGAAACCGTCTTTCTGACCGGCTGGCAGGGTGCGCTCGATGGCTGCAGCCTTCGCCTTCAGCTGGTCGAAATAGTAGAGATGGCGCTCCAGCTCATTGCCGAACTCTCCCGAATGGAATTCCGTATCGCCGTAAGGCATGATCATATAAGCCGGCTGGCGGATGCTGGTAAGGCGATAGTATTCTTCCATCAGAGGCGCGATTTTCTTGCCTGTAGCGGCTCCAAAAAGGTTGCTGAGCCAATTGTCCAGATAGCTTTTGCAATCCTTTGTCAGCGCGTTTTTATCCCATGCCAGATCCATCATCATCGACAGTTGCAGCGATGCTGTCAGCGGATTGGATAGGTTGGCTATCCAGGCGCAATCCTCGTCGTTGTGGACTGTAGAGCGGTGCGATTTGTCACGATGACCGCTCTTGGTCTCCAGGTAATCCCTGTTGTTCAGCATTTCGAGCAGCAGTCCCGGAGCCGTTTGTCCCATCTCCATCTGGTTGTTGTCGCAAACCATCTTCACGTTCTCGATGGTCTTTCTGCGCTTTTTCTTGTGCTTCTTGCCCGTCAGTTCCGTCACCTTGAAGTTGTCGGCCAGACATACGTCAAAGCTGTCTACAACCGCTTTATTGTAGGCTGCATCGTGCATTCCGTCTACCTTCCAGAGGGTGTTGCATTTCAGGCGCAGCATCAGTCTTGCAATGCGGCTATAGTTCTTCGGGTTCATCCATTGGCTTCCGTTGAGCGCCAGTCCTCTGAATTCTATTCTCGGAATCTCCAGCCATTCCTGCTTGGAAGGGGTAGAGATGGAGCTGTGTGGCTGAGGCTGAAGGTCGTGCCACGCCATGAAGGGAGTGACACCAGCCAGCTGAGACAGCTGCATGATGGCGTAGGCGGTGCCTCGGGCGTTGCTTCCTACCACGATGAGTCGGTTCTTCCTCACTCCGATGTAGAAAGCATCCTTGACTGTAATAAACTGATGAAGGGGAATCTTGAGCTTTTCAACAGCCGAAAACTCCTTGTTCGAAAGCAAATCGAGCTGATAAATCTGTATCGGAGCGTTCGATTTCTCCTTGGCTTCGAAGCCGGTAACGGCTTTCATGTCGTTGGCAAACTCTCTGAGCGCTATTTTCACCACGGGTGCCGTTGTGGCATTGATAGAGTAGGTCACTCTGCCATTGCTGTCGGTCCAATAAACCTTGGGGGCAACGGCCTGAGCTTCTGTTTTCTTGCTTCTGTTTGAGGTTAGGGCATTGACAGGAAGGCAAGAGAAGCAGGCCAAGGTCAATGCAGCACCTATAATAATCTTTTTATAGTTCATTTCTTTGCGTTTTAAACGGGTTGTTCATGGATAAGTGTGAAATCACCACATTTCTCCAATCTGCAAAGATACATAAAAGTGTTTAATATCTGAAATTATTTAGTTTTTATTTGCTTATTACATTATTTATTGTTACTTTTGCACCAAATAAATAAAAAGAAATGATGACATTATATCCAAAATTGATTGAAGAGGCGCTTGCTACGGTGATTTATCCAGGCACCAAGAAGAACCTCATAGAGAGCGAGATGCTGGCTGATACGCCTAGCATCAATGGTATGAAGGTGAAGGTGGTTTTGCTTTTCCCTCGTGATACTGATCCTTTCCTGAAGAGTACCGTGAAGGCTGCTGAGGCTGCCATCCATTATCATATCTCCAAGGAGGTTGAGGTTGAGATAGTTACTGAATTCAAGTCGGCTCCTCGTCCTGAGGTGGGAAAGATGCTGCCACAGGTGAAGAACGTCATCGCCGTAAGCTCCGGTAAGGGTGGAGTAGGCAAGAGTACCGTTTCTGCCAATCTCGCCATTGCCCTGGCTAAGCTGGGCTATAAGGTGGGTTTGCTCGATACTGACATCTTCGGTCCTTCCATGCCTAAGATGTTCGGTGTTGAGGAGGAGCGTCCTTATTCTGTTCACAAGGACGGCAGAGATTTGATTGAACCTGTAGAGAAGTATGGTGTGAAACTGCTGAGTATCGGTTTCTTCGTAAGTCCTACTACGGCTACCTTGTGGCGTGGCGGTATGGCTTGCTCTGCCTTGAAGCAGTTGATTGCGGATGCTGACTGGGGCGAGTTGGATTACTTCATCCTTGATACTCCTCCTGGCACAAGCGATATTCATCTTACTCTGCTCCAGACGCTTGCCATCACGGGTGCGGTTATCGTAAGTACTCCTCAGCAGGTGGCGCTTGCCGATGCGAGAAAGGGTATTGATATGTATCAGAATGACAAGGTGAACGTGCCTATCCTCGGACTTATCGAGAACATGGCTTATTTTACTCCTGCTGAGTTGCCTGAGAACAAGTATTATATCTTCGGTAAGGAGGGATGCAAGAACCTCGCCAAGGAGATGAACGTGCCATTGCTCGCTCAGATTCCTATCGTCCAGAGCATCTGCGAGGGTGGAGATGATGGTGCGCCAGCTGCAACCAAGGTTGATTCCATCACCGGTCAGGCTTTCCTGAGCCTTGCCCAGAGCATCGTGACAGTAGTGAACCGCAGAAATGCCGAGAAGACTCCAACCAAGATTGTAAGTACACATTAATTATCCTCATACGTCCTGAAAAACAGAGTGTTGCGGCAATACGCCCTGAAAGACAGAGTGTTGCGGCAATACGCCCTGAAAGGGCAGAAGCTCCTAGCCCAGGGCAGCGCCCTGGGTAAACACGTAATCAACAAAGTCGCCCTGTAAGGGCAAAAGCTTCTCATATTTAAAGCTTTTGCCCTTACAGGGCGCTTTTGTATTTGCTAATAATCCCCAGGGCGTTGCCCTGGGCTAGGAGCTTCTGCCCTTTCAGGGCGTATGGGGCTTGCTTTATTTTTATCAGAGGAGTTAACAGGTTAACAGTTAACAACTGTTTTTTGCATGGTCACCCCCGAAATTATTCATTGTACATTATTCATTGTACATTATCCATTCTCCACGATTTCTTCCGCCTCATCCTCTTCTTCTGCTACTTCTGCTGTGAGGTTAGCCTTGAGTCTTGCTGATCTCAGTTGCTGCCTGAAAACCAGGCAGGTAGCCAGGAAATAGACGCCCGTCTGTATCCAGAGCGCCCTGAATTCCGGAAGAATATCAGCAAGAGATGCTCCCATACTGCTGATTCTGAGGAATCCGCGGATGCCGAAAGTAGATGGGAAAACCCAAGCAAATCCTTGCCAAAAGCCCGGGATATTGCTCTGTGGCCATGAAATTCCCGTCATAAAAAGTAATGGAACGGAGGTAAATACCACCAGAAGCATCACATTTTCACGATATCTTACCAGACATGACAGCATCAAACCGAAGAAAATGCACGATAGGATATAAGGCAAGAGGAAACCAAGAATGGTGGTCCACGTTACCATGCTGACAAATCCAAACAGTTTCGGAACTACCAGCGTAAGATACATTCCCATCACGGCATAAACCATGAAATAAACCATCGCCTTACCGAAAACAATGCGGAAAATACCGCCATAATGCTTGCTTACCGGTATCAGTTCGCGATTTCTGTTCAATTCTCTTGATGTTCCTGCTGCCATTCCGATGCCCAGCAGCATGGTTTGCTGCAGAATCAGCACCAGAACGCCTGGAAGAATCGCATTACCGTATCCCCCAGTGGTGTTGAATATAGGAACCTCATCAAACGCCAGTGGTTCGGTGGTAATCTCATCGTCTCTATCCGTGAATCCGCCACCTTTAGAAATCTGAATGCCCGAATTGATATGGCTTGCCACGCCCTGCGCCGTCTGATAAATCGCCTTATAGGTGAGCATCAGACTCATATCACAATAAACGCCTACATGCGCCTGTTCGCCACGATTCAGCTTGGTGTCGAAATCGGAAGGAATATAGATGATTCCATGCACGACCTGCTTCTGTACCAGCTGCTTCGCCTCATCAAGACTGTTGCAGTAATACGTTGCCTTGGCATCAGGAGAGGCATCGTAATCCCGGATAAACTCGCGGGAAGTATGGCTGTGACTGAGGTCGACAATCGCCGTATCCACCTCTCTCACCACCTCGTTGTTGTAAATCCACGAGTAGAGCAGCGGATAGCCCAGCGGCACCAGGATGCAGAAGATGAGCACACCCTCGTCACGGAACACATTGCGCATTTCCGTCTTCCAGATGTAGCACATGTCCCAGATGCCATTGATGATCTTGTATAATAAACTACTTTTTAACATTGAACTCTTTAACTTTGAACTTTGAACATTGAACTTTGAACTTTATGATTAGTAAAGTTGGTGAGTTCTTTATTCTTCACTCTTCACTTTCCTACGGCAAATACTTGTAAATCAACATAGCCTTCTTGATGTTCCAGATAGTGAGCATTGGCAGGGCACAGAAGAGCACCATCGCCCCCCAGTGCAATACTGCATCGCTCATCGGGAAACCATTGAAGATGTTCATCTGGTAAATCATGTAGTAATGGCGCATAGGGAAGAGCTGTCCGATAGCCTGAATAGGCGAATCCATGGAGAAAAGTGGATAAGTGGCCCCGCAGATGGAGAAACTAACCACGCCCCACAACGAACAGATACTCATCGACATACGGAGCGAAGGCATCAGTCCGAAGGCAAAGATGCCAAAGCACTGACAGGATAATACGCTCAGAATGCCCAGCAGGATGATAGGCAGCGCACCGCCCGGATGAGGGAAATCCAGTACATAATAGATATAGAACTCGAACAGCAGGAAGATGCTCAGGAAGATGAGCGTCTGAGGAAGCATCTTGCCGGCAATGGCGAGATAAGGATTGTTGCTCGCCATTCGCATCCAGTCTCTTGCCCGGTTGAATTTTAACTCCGTACCTATAGAATAAGGTGTAATCAGGAAGATGAACAGCATGATGAGTCCTGGTACCATCACCGTGGATAGATAGTAGTTGTAGTTGGCGTATGGATTGCCTATCATGTGCAAATCTACGGCAATAGGCTGCAGAAAGGTCATGATTTCATCATTCGTCTTTCCCAATGCCGAAAGCTTCGCCATTCCTGCCGCTGCTCCTCCCAGGGTAGAAATGGTCTTCAAGTCGCGGAAGAGTAGGGAGCCTGCCGCCAGCGACACACTGCTGTAGTAGAAGGAAATCTTAGGCTGTTTCTGAGCCATCAATCCTGCCTCCGTTCCGTTAGGAATCACCATGAAGGCATAGATTTCGTTCTTCTGGATAGCATGTCTTGCCTCAGCTATGTTCTCATAGTGAGCCACCACCTTGGTGGTCTGGAAAGCATCGAGCTTATGCACCAGCTGGCGGGATGTGGCCGAATTGTCCTGGTCAACGATGCCCACAGGCATGTCGGTAGGCACACCTCCCTGCATCAGGGTAGTGAAGAAAATCACCACCACGATGGGGAAGATGACCATGCAGAAGAGATAGATAGGATTCTTCCACATGATGCCGCATTCTCTGAGGGCAATATGATATAATCTCTTGAACATAGAAGTTATTTAATGATGAGTGACATTCCTGGGCGCAATCCCTCCAGCTTGGTGATAGGACGGGCCTTCACCTCGAAAGTCTTGCGGTCGTAATCGCCATTGTCCTTGGTTGCCTTCCAGGTTGCGTATGAACCCTGGTCCTTCAGGTAATAAACCTTCATCTTGATATTCTTGTTGAAGGCTGGGACGAAAGCGGTAAACTCATCACCCTTGTTCAAGCCCTGGAGATGGTCTTCGCGGACATTGAAGGTTCCCCACATATCGCTCATGATGGAGATGCTCATGATAGGAGAACCAAGACCCACCAGCTCGCCTACCTTTGGATAGACATTGCTTACCTCGCCTTCGCACTGAGCCACCTGGACTGTCTCTTTCAGGAGATTCTTCACTACATCCACGGCACTCTTCGAAGCCTGTGTGTTGTTGGCTGCCATACGCTTCTCCTGTTCACGTGCTCCGTTCTTGGCCATTTCATACTGGCTCTTGGCTGCAGCTACCTGTGCCTCTGTTGCCTTGTAGGCAGCAAAAGCCTCATCGCGCTTCTGACCGCTGATGACGCCCTCGTTGTAGAGGTTCTGCATACGGTCGTAAGTCTTCTTGGCGATGGTTGCAGCAGCTTCAGCCTGCTGAACCAGCTGATAAGCACCCTGAATCTGCTCCTTGCGTGCACCGGCATCGGTCAAATCCTTCATCGCTTCGGCAGCAGCATTGGTTGCCTGAAGCATCTGCTCCTGTGATTTCATCTCAGGAACTTCGAGGATGGCGAGAGTATCGCCTACGTGAACATAGTCGCCCTCCTTCACTCTCAATTCTACTATACGACCCGGCAACTTGCAGGATACTCTGTATTCTGAAACTTCTACCTCGCCCTGGATGGTATCGTCTTTCTGTTCCAAGGTAAAGAAACCGATGACGCCCACTAGGATAACTACCGCCGTAAATCCGATGACAGCGAGTAATATGTTGTTATGCTGTGATTTCTTAGACATTTTTTATCTGAATTTTATTTTATGTTTTGAAAATATTGATTATAGAGAAGAAGATGATGAAATCTTCCCCCTCTAGCCACCGTTAAATCCGATTCCATCGGATTTCCGCCCCAGGATTCCCGCCCCAGGATTTCTGCCCCCGGTGCCGTTATTGCAGGATACCGAGCGCCTTGTTGAGCCCAACCTGTGTCAGCTTCACGTCGATTTCGGCATCAATCTTCTGGCTCTGAGCCTGTTGCCAGGCAGTCTGTGCTGCCATCACATCTGTAACCTCCATGACGCCTTCCTTGAATCCGAGGTTTGCGCATCTGAGGTTTTCCTCAGCGCTGGCAATGTTTCTCATTGCCATGTTGAGCTTCTTCTGAGCTTCCTTCACCTTGAACTGGCTCTGGGCAATCTGAAGGTGAATCTTCTCGCGCGTATCATCCAGGTTCATCTGGGCGATATTGGTGGTTGCCTTTGCTGCTCTCACCTTATAGGCGCAGTCAAACCAGTTCCATACTGGCACCTGGACGATGATTCCTACGTTCCATACTCCAGTGAATTTCTTCTGGAATCCATTGAAAACATTAGGATTTGATATGGTGTAGCCGCCGGTCAGAGCTACATGTGGCATGTAGATGGCTCTCACCAGATTGGTAGCCTGCTTGGAAATATCGAGTGCATTCTGGAGCATTCTCAATTCCGGACGGGTATTCATCGCTGAGTCGGCTGCTGCTACTCTTTGCTGTTCTGTGTCGACAGGTGTTCCTGAAAGAGCCAAGGTCTCCTTATCTTCATCAGCAAGTGTGATTTCCTGATTCATCGGGATGCCGCAGAGCTGGCAGAGCAGCATCTTGGAAAGAGCTAGTCCGTCTTCTGCCTGAGTCATCTTCATCTCTGCCTCGTTCACCTTTACGTCTACCTTCAAGCCGTCAGCCTTCGTCGCAACACCCTGCTTGATCATCTTGTGAACATCATCATTGAGCTTCTGTACCAGGTCGCGGTAACTGGTGGCTAGCTTATGCTTTTGTTTGAGCGAAACTGCCAGCCAGTAAGCCTGGTCGATGGCGTAGAGAGTCTGCTGTGTCTGATGATCCAAATCGTTCTCAGCTATTTCTTCTCCGATGTCGGCAATCTTGTTGGCTGCAATAATAGCACCGCCCATGTAGATAGGCTGTCTTACCATCACGCTTCCTGCCCACATGTTTCGGGTGTCAGTTCTGAAAGCATCCACTACATTTTGTCCGATAGCATTGCCCTGCTGCTGGATAGGAGCCAATTTATCAGAAAGCAAGCCTCCTATCTTCTGTGCCTGTTCTGGCGTCAAGATGCCCTGACCAACCAACTGTCCCATCAGATTGCTGGCATTCCCTGAGATTCCTCCAGCCAGAGTGGAACCCAAATTGCTGAATGCTGCTTTCTGATCACTGTTCAGCAGGGAAATCTCTTTGCTGAACCATTCATATCCACCCAAGGCGTCCACCTTAGGCAAGTATTTCGTGCGTGCCGATTTCTTCAGATTATACGCCACGTCTTTCTTGAGCTTCGAGGCATTGATCTGCTTGTTGTTGCGCAGAGCCATAGCGCGACAACTGTCGAGGCTCAACGCTTGCGCTTGCGCCCCGACAGGAATCAATGCTCCCATCAGCATGAAAATAGTTATTATTTTTTTCATCCTATATAATATTATATAATATCGGATGCAAAATTATTGAATTATTCTTAAATATCAAAGAAAATTTATTTATCAAATCTTTAAGAACTGAAAAAAAACTTATATTGTGGAAAAAAAGAACATACATCATTATTTTCATACTATGATGTATGTTGCTTTTTCTGTATTTATCTTATAGAATTCTTTTTCTGTTTTCTTGTGTTCTTTCTTTCATTAGAAATGAACTGTAATTTCTTCGCCCCAGTCATCATCTACCGTGAAACCGATGCTTTGACCGTTATTTCCGTCTGTTCCTCCTCCAGAAGACTTACTGAGAGATATTTCGGCTTTCGTTATTTCATTTCTTTTCATCTTGAAGCCCGATTTCTCGTAGGTCTTGATGACCTGCCCATCTGCATCCAGAATGCTGATAGTCATCTTGATACCTTTGATCTCTTCATGAGGGAAAGTAAATACTTCGAAGTCCTTGTTGTTGTCTTTAAAACTGAACAGTTCTGTCTGGCGGCTGTTCACGCATCCGTATCCTGAGGTTGCATCCAGAGTGCTGCTTCCTCCGGTATAATAAAATTTGATGCTTTTCATCTCTTCCGGAATTGTTTCATCGGTAATGTGAAGCCTGAAGGCAGAGACGGCTCGCTGCAGTTTTACGTCTGCCAATATCTTGTCATCTTTAACTGTCAGCTTACCATAGTAATAAAAAGTGTCGGTAAGCTTGTTGCTGGTAAATTTTACCTTCTCCGGAACAGTCATCGTACAGTTGCCTTTGCCGTTGTGGGCAATGATGACGAGTCTGTATTCGCCTTCATCCAGGCTGAATCTGGCAATACCGAAATTGTCGTCATCGGCTGATTGGTTGATGGCTTCGATTTTCTCTTCACCATCAAAGACCACAAAGGAAACCTTGGAACAGACGTCTTTGAGTGCTGTTCCGGACGCTGTTGCCTTGGTAACTTCTCCGATAGTGCGGTTCTGAACTTGGTGTATGCGCACCGTTACGTTGGCGTTTGCGTCATGTGTTGAGCTTTGGCCCGATTCATCGAGAGAAAACTTTTCGCATGAAGTAAGCGTCGCTACTAGCACCAACATGATTGCTGCCAATAATTTGTAGGATTCCTTCTTCATTGTTTTCTTGTTAGTTAGGTTTCTTCCTTTTGCATGAATCAAGAATTTTTCCTGTGCATGGAAGTCATCGCAAATTTACATTTTTTATTTGATGCTTGCAAATAAAATCAAATAATTCTTTATATTTATTCTGAATTATCCGATTTTTTTGTAATTTTGTACCCGATAATAAGTGTTTTTTTATGATTACACCTTATTATATATATAACATTATTATAATATAAGGAAAATTATTGTATGATATATGGATAAGAAAGAGAATAAAAAGGTGAAGGCTTTGTTCTTCGATATTGATGGCACTTTGGTGAGTTTCAAAACCCACAGGATACCGCAAAGCACGGTAGATGCCTTGGAACAGGCAAAGAAGAATGGGGTAGAGATTTATATTTCTACAGGTCGCCCAAAGCAGATTATCAATAATCTTGGTCAGATAGAGCATCTCATCGACGGTTACATCACTGCCAATGGTGCCCGCTGTTTTGTCCAGGATACGGTGGTGAGTCAGCATGCCATCCTTCCTTCGGATGTGAAGAAGATCATCGATGCTGCTGATAGAGACAACTATCCTGCCATCGTGGTAAGCGAGAGCCGTTTTGCCATCCATCATTATACCGACGAGGTTTATGAGATTTTCTGCAAGGGACTGGGAGTGGATAGCAGCGTTTTTGTTACCGATATCAACAGTTTGGGCGATGAGGCTATCTTGCAGGTCACTCCTTTCTGTACTGTAGAGCAGGAAGCGCTCCTGATGCCTACGCTCGAAAACTGCACCTCCGGCAGATGGCATCCTGCCTTTACCGACATCACGGCGCGTGGAGCCGACAAGGGAAAGGGACTTCATGCCATGGCTGATTATCTGGGTTTGAACATTGAAGAAACCATGGCTTTCGGCGATGGCGGCAACGATATCTCCATCATCAAGGAAGCTGGAGTGGGTGTGGCAATGGGCAATGCCGGCGAAAATCTGAAGCAGGTAGCCGATTACATTACGACTCATGTGGATGAGGATGGTGTGAAAAATGCCCTGTTGGAGTATGGGGTAATTCAGTAAGAATGAAACTCTGGAGAATTTTGGGTTTTATTTCGTAATTAATAATAGAATAAGCGTGATGTTTTGTTTCTTAACGTCACGCTTATCTTTTGTTTTGAAAACTGCTTTTGTGTAATGGAATCTTGTTAAAACTTACTTTTTGTTGCTTTTTGTGTATTAAATGATGTCTAAATATAGGGAAATATGCATAAAATATACGAAAAGTAGGAAAAAAAATGCACTTTGACTTGCATTTTGTTAGCTAAAAATTTGTTTATTTTATAAAATGTATGTATCTTTGCATCCGATATTTGTAAGTTGTTTAATTTTTAGAGAGAGAAATTATGACAAAAAGACTAACCATGTTAATGGGGGGCTTGTTCTTTCAACAGGAATGGCTCTCGCACAAACTACTGTTACAGGTAAAGTTGTTTCTCAGGAAGACGGTGAGCCAGTGATTGGCGCCTCTGTAAGAATTGTAGGAACTAAGACTGGAACAGCGACTGATGTCGATGGTAATTTTA
>ERZ1034753.293-NODE-293-length-18653-cov-39.472201_pt1 | contig 18653 bp, 14 predicted proteins | sample MGYA00520702_ERZ1034753 | MGnify/ENA primary metagenome ERZ1034753 (study PRJEB33766, sample SAMN09781700) | gut metagenome | biome: gut microbiome | host: Homo sapiens | place: Madagascar | study: EMG produced TPA metagenomics assembly of the PRJNA485056 data...
GCCAAGGGCATGGCTCTCTGTCCTATACCCAACGGATTACTGATGGATGGCATAGCTTCATAGAAATAGAGTTTCGCTGCCGATAGCGAAAAAATGTTTCTCAGCGACTGCTCGGTATGTTGCGGTGTCACATACATTCCTCGATACAGGTCTTCCATATACGATGGTATAAAGCGCAGCATCAGTTCTTCTATCTCTTTCTGGTCTTTATCATATTGTGTGGCTATGCTCATATCGTAGGTCTCAAACTCAGGAAAACCATTCTTGCCTGTCTGTTCCATCGCCTTCACATTGCCATACAACATGGTCAGAAAATCAATCGGATTGATTTCCTTGCCGTCAAACTTTACCTCGAAATGCAGTCTGTCACCGCTCAATGCCACGATGTTTCCTGCCTTCACGGTTTGTCCGAAGTTCACGAACACGTTGGCAAGGTGGGCGTAGGTCACTTCATATTTGCCGTAGCGTATCACTTGGTAGATGCCGTGTGTCGCATCATTGCCAATGCCCGATACCGTTCCGCTTGCCAAGGCTGACAGCAGATAGTGGTTTGCCTCAAAGTCCAGTCCGTGGTGGAAGAATGGCTCTCCAGTTACAGGATGCTTCTGTTTTCCATATCCAAGTGTCAGTTCCACGTCCTTGCCTCGCTCCTCAAAGGGCATGCAAAAGCCGCTTTTTGATTGCAGCATCATTTCTTCTGTATATCTCATGTTGTTGTCGTTTTATGTTTTTATCGTTTCATACCTCCACTGCGTGTGGTAGTTTCTGCTTCGTTCACATTTCTTCCCTGACCGCCATCACCACTGACAATGTTCTTGATGTTGGAGTTGTTGCCGATAAGCATCATGCCGAGCATGGCTCCTGCTATCTTGCCAAGCCATCCGAAACGCCCGAAGGTGAGGAACGCCGCTGTCACCAGTCCTGCAAGGCTCAGTCCCGACACGTTTCCTTTCCCTAAGTTCTTGAAAAAGTTGCCGAACATCTCCAGTCCGTTGCCTCCGAAGATGCCACGGAAGAAGTTGCTCATTCCGCTCCACTTACTGTTGATGTCGCCCATGGCACCATTCACAGCATCCACAGCTTCTCCAGCCTTGTTCTTCAGTCCTTTCACGTCTTCCACAGCTTCGGATATTTTCTCCGTGGTGTCTTTTCCTACCACCACATCACTGGCTATCTCCACCATGCTCTTGTCGTTGACAAGGTTCTGCCATGCCACATATCCTGCTGCGCTGCCCACGGCGGCTGTTTTCATCGCACTTCCTGCGCCTCTTAGTGCTTGGGTGGGATGCACAGCCGTATTGCTTGCAGATTTCAGTCCTTGCTTGGCGACACTACCTGCACCTTTCAAGGCACTGCCGCCATACTTTGCTATTTTTGCCCATATACTCATAGTCGTATCTTTTTGTTGTTATTTGATCTTTCCATTCCGCTTCCAACGGTTCATACAATCTTTTGCGATGGTTTTCTTGTCTGCCTTGTCATGACTACCTTCTTCTATCTCTGCCCAGATGTCTGTCATCGAGGTGTACTTCACAGCTTTCGTCAACCGTTGCAGCTTTTTGTTCATCACCTTCAACTTGGGACGGATGCCGAATACTATCTCCACCCGTTCCTTCTCGGTCATTTTATTGTCTGACAGACAGACTTGCCTGATGTCATTGACAATCTCTACACTTCCCATGATCAGTTCCCGATAGATTTTGTTGCGCTTGGCAGAGAGTGCTACGGCAATGGCATTGCTCGGATGTTTATCCAATTGCCTGGTAAATCCTCCCAAGTTATCCACCAACCGGTCTATCTCATGGTAAAAACCATACACCTGTGCTGCATATACCACAATGGAACGGAACGAGTTCAAGTAGTTATTGAACTCTCGTTGCAGGTTGGTGGTTCCTTCCACTTCCTCTTTCATCCAGATATGTCCGGTGGTCTGCATCAGCATCACCTTCTCCTGGTTCTTCAGTTCCTTCTCTGCCTTGTCCGTATAGGCGTATATCATTCCTGTCAATACCGGGTCGTTCTGGGCTTGCACCTTGCCAAAGGACAAAAGCATCATTGCTAAGCAAATAATAACTGTTCTCATACTCGATTGCCTTTATATTATTATGGTGTACTTACTCTGGCAGCTCTTCGCCAACGTTCTAACGCTTGCGTAGCAATCTCCCCATTACTTCTATCTATCATTCCTGCCGTGACATTGTTCCACACATCACTCATGGTGTAATAGCGGATGCTCAGATACAACTTGTTCAACTTCTTCTGGAATGCAGCCAGTTTATCGTTCAGCTCCCATAGGGTCTTTGAACGTTCTGCTCCTGTCAGCATATTCTCTGTTCCTCCTTTTGCCACAGCATCGTTCAGTAGATTAAACACCGATACCAATTCCGTTGCGGTTTCAACATACAGGTTGTTCATACTCATGCTTGCCACGATGCCTTGCGGATTGTTCTTGATGGCGGTCTTCAACTTGGCGAGAGTGATGAAAATCCTCACTCCGTCATCATACAGGTGGGTACAGGCTTTCAGCGACGAGGCATAACCGTTCACGGATTTCAAGTAGCTGTTGTACTTCTTTTCCCATTTGTGTATCTGGTTGAACTCGGCAGCTATTGCATTCTGCAACAATGCGGTCTTGTTCTGTCCTTTGATTTCCTTTTCTATCTCACCGTTTATCTGTTCGTTGCCTTCTGCCAATGCCATCCATTCCAATGGGTTTGATGCCACTTGTGCCTTGACTTCCGATATGGATGTCATACCAATAATGGCTATCAGCCATATCTTACCTGTTCGTAATTTCATAGATGCTCCTCCTGCGTTTGTTGGTTTCTACTCGTTCTCTGATGGCTGCCACCAGTTCTTCTTTCATTGGCACACCGATGATGTCAAGCCTAGGCGTTATCCTGTCTCCGGAGTATATGCTCACGGTTTTCAGATGAAACAGTTGCTGCATGAATGTCTGACTCTCATTGAAGTCCACCACACGATACAGTTCCTGATAGTCCACTTCCCGATGGAACACACCATGCTCATATACCAGCTGTTCATTGCCGATGACATATCGCATCCTGCACATATAGGCTAGCCGATATGCCAAGCATAGGGAAAGCAAAAGCGAGAGGACAAACACCAAAGTGGAGAGAATGGCATCATCAATACCTGCATATACGAAGCCCACACTGATAAGCACAAACAGGTGCAGCTCGTTAATGACGAACTGCATCCAATGTGGTTTGATGATGATATTTCTATACCGATATGTCTGCTGCATATTTCTCTTTTTTTGATAATGGTACCTGGCTTTATCTTCTATAGCCCGATGTACGTTCTTCTTGTTTGGCTTGCTCTTGCAATTTCTCAGCTTCTTGCTCCTTGACAAACTTGATATAGTCGAAGTCTATCTCGCCTTGGTCTATCAGACGTTGGTCTTTTTTCCCAAGCAAGGCATCGTTCCAATCCTTGTATTGTCCCAGGGGATGGTAGGCTTGCACCATGCAGTCTGCAAATCCCATTTCCTTTGCGATAGTCTTGAAGTTCTTCACAAAGCCACGTCCTGCCTCGTCTTTGTCAAAGCCCAAATAATGGCTTGCTTGTCGGGTTTCTTCCAGCATTCCCTTTATCTGCCCCTTTGTGGGTGTGCCGCCTGTCGAGACATACACGCTCTTCACTGGATTGATTTGGTACTCTGCCATGGCATCATAGGCACTCTCAAACCATAGGATGTTGGTGGCATCCTTCAATGGCTTGCCTGTCAGGTTGGCTATCCATAGTCCTTCACTGCTGTTGCTTCCTTCTGCTTTTCCCTTATATGCCTTACCGTCTTCTCGCCTGGGTCTGCCACGTTCTTCCAATCCAACGATGCAGTCTGGCTTGGATGGTAGCGAAAGAGGAAAGGCGAGGTTGGCAATGCTCAGTCCGTCTGTCCGATGTCTGGTAGCCAAAAAGAATTGTTTGTGAAAGGCAAACTGTGTCCTCATATTGATGCCTCGCTCCTTGAAATAGGGATAATGCTTCCGTTGGGTGTCCTTTTCCCTTGGATTGAAATGTAATATGTCATAGTCCGAGAGATTAAAGGGCTTGGCATCACGCTTGGGCTCCACCACTCTGCTCTCACGCACGTCAATGGGATTGTTCAACAGCCTATTGCACACGATGTTCACCAGTCTGTCCAATGACATCCCTGGCTTATAGTCGTCAAACAGCGTCGGATGCTCCTTGATGAAACCTATCACGTTGTAGTTCTTCTGCTCTGGTGGCTGAAAACAGCACTTGCCATTGCCTGTGACAATAAACTTGTCGCCTCTCACTCGCTGTCCATGACTGTCCACCTTTACATACGACGGATAGCGCAAGCCATCTCGTTTGTTCAACTGATAGCCTGCGTCCACCAGCAGCTCCTGTATGTTCAGACGCTGCAAGAAATCATTATATGTCAGTTCGTTGTTTGCCATAAGCGTATTCCGTTATAGTCCTTTCCCCATGTGCTGATGCAATACCTCTTGGTTCATGGCAGCCTCAAAGTTTCTCGCCGCCACATCCATCGGTGTATCTACTCCTGGTTTGAAGTAGGGACGAGGTGGTGCAGGGGCTGCACCATGATGATGGTCAACTATCACTACAGGTGCGCCATGTGGACGATGTAGCTCACTACCGACTTCCGCAGCAACGCCCAATCCTGCCAACAATGCAGCTCCTATCTTGGTTCCCAGACCGGTACGGTCTTTCATGTCGACCTCACCAAAAATCTTGGAAAAGAGCTTCATGCGGTGATAATCATCCACTGCCATGAACTTGTCATACTGCTTCTGCGTTATCTCATGACTTACTCGCTCTCCGTTGATGATGGCGGTCATGCGGAACTTTCCTTCCTGCTCCGCAGGTTCCACTCGTATCTCACCAACACTTACCTCTCTTCCGTGCTTCCCTTCACGAAACCATCCCTTGCTCTCGTCCAAGTCCTGACCATCCACAACACCTACTTTGTTGTTCACTGGCTCTTGCTGTACTTGCAGAGGTTCAACAGTTGACTGCATCTGCATCCTGCTATCCAACTCCTGCTGCACTTCTGGACGCAAACCGATATGGATGCGCTCTTTGCTGTTGAGCATATCCATGGTTATCTTGTCTGCGAAATCATCCTTGATGACATTATTCAATATCTCCAGTCGCTTGGCTACAGATACTTGCTTGACGGAATTGTTGGTCAAAGCCTTCAATTCTTCGTCGGTAAAGTCATACACCATATCACTGTTGGTTCCTTCTGATTGGATGGTAAGTGTCTTGGCCTTCTCATCGATGATGATACCGTGCGAAGACAGGCATTCCTGCCATTTCTCGTTGGAAAAATATACTGGCGAACTGATCAGCTCCTTATAGGGTTTTGCTGGCTCTTTGCTTCTTGGACGTGTCTCTACAGGTGTCACCACGGCTTGCAGGTTTTGTAATACATCTGCTTGTGATGCTACTTGTTGCTGTCCTTTATAGTAAAAGCCATAACCTCCAGAGGTTAACTCACCAGGTTTCAGTCTTCTGTCTGGTCTTTCCGCTACCATTGGTGCTCCTGCATAGAACATCTGTCCTCCGACTCTGCGTAGATGATAGCCGTCCTGCATTCTCGGTGTCCAACCTAAAAACTCTGGACTCCATCCTAACCGTCCGTACTCTCCAGTACCAATCCTATATCCATGCAGTCCCATAGCCACTCTTCCATTGGCATTTCTTGCATGGACAAAGTTTCTCGGCATATAGAAGTCTTTGCCTATAATACTGGTAAAGACATTGTATGCCTTCTTGTTGGCAGAGTTGGTTCCCCAATCGGTCAATGCCAACATCTGTTTCTCGGTGAGGTTATAGGTCAGCAGTGGGGAGTCGTGTCCCTGTACCGCCAGTTGATAACCGTCGCCACTGGCTATGATATGGGCTTGCATACCATTACGCATCAAGATGTCACGCATCTCTGGCTGCAGGTCCATCTGCCGTGGATTCAAGTTCTTTCTTATCGCCATAATATGATTGTATTAAGCGTTCTCTTTTTCCATTCCTTGCTCCAACAGTTCGTCCTTGTATTTCACAAACTGCTCTGCACTCTCGTTGCCGATACACATGGCGTGTTTCTTGCAGTATTCCTCATACTCGTTCTGCCAGTCCTCACTGAAATGGTTCACGTAGTCGAGCCAACCGTATTCACCATTCTGTATCTTCTCCACGAGAATGTCTTCTGTATAATATGGTCCTTTTCTCATTTCTTCCCTAAGTTTGATGTTTTACTTTCTTGCGACAGCAGACGCATGTCTTCCAGCAGCCTTCTTCTGCTCATTCCACAGTTCTTCGGTATATTCCTCCTCAGGAACATAGTCAAGATTCCCGTCATCATCCATTACCCAACAGCCATAGATGCCGAAGGTATATTTATCCCACTCTCTTTTGCCTTCCTTGCGCCACTGCTCACCATCGCCATTGGCATATCGGATGCCTGTATCGCTTTTTAGGTCGATACCCATGGTTACCGGTTCTTCATCTATCACAAAGGTCAGTGTCTCGCCATTCTGGATGGTTTTCAATTCGGCACCTCCTAAGCTCAGTTCATCAGACAATACCTGTAGGTTTCTGCCTATCACTGGTGTAGGCACAGCCATCACCTGATTGGTCTCTCTGTCTATCTGCACGAATACCTTGATATGTGCACCATCAGACATATCCACATCCGCCACTACTGCCTTGCCTTGTTTCAGCAGTTCTTGCTGTTCCTTGGCAAAATTGTCCAGTGGGGCATATTTCAACACCGGATAGAACATCACATCCACATTTCCGTCTGCCATTCTTACCAAGGCAAATCTAGTTCTACTCTTGATACTATATCCTTCGTTTACCTCCATGCTCACAGGCAACACAGGTGATGGACGACCATTGCTGATGTCCTCCAGGGCATGCATCGGCAGGTCTTCTATCATCTCATGGGTCAATCCATACTTTGCAAGTGTCTGATACGGCACTTCGCTTTCTTCAAATGAGTTTCTTTTCATATTCTGATTCATATTTTGAATAATACTTTGTATAAGACCATGCAAAGTTAAGCCTTCGGGCACGAATGTAAGAATGACAGTACTCTACTGCCCAATCTTTTCCGTTTTATTATGATTGCAATGTCGTTTCATACTCTAAATCATACTTTAATCTTATTTTATGTTATACTTTCACTATCTCTTATATTATTCTGGATTTCTTTCCCTAACTTTGCATCATGTTTGGAAAACTAATGGCATTATGGATGGTTTGTTGTCTGTCGGTATCAAGCGCAAAGGCGCAGTTCAATACCGTCAGCAACAACGCATGCCGTTACAAAATCAGGAAAGTGGAGGAGAAGCATCCGTTTTCTGCTAACTCATCAGTGGATTCTATAATGGTGAATCTACCTCAGCAGAAAACAGGCTCTGTGGATAACAAACAAAAACAGTGGATAAGCAGCTATCCAAGCATCACTTATCCGCTGAAATCTATCAAGATAACCAGTCCTTATGGCTATCGTCGTGACCCATTTACAGGCAAACTGTCATGGCACAATGGTTTAGATCTTCGTGCAAAGAACGAACCTGCCTATGCCATGATGGATGGTATTGTTGCAAAGGTAGGGTATGACAATCGTTCTGGCAACTATGTTACATTGAGACATGGCAATTTTTATATCAGCTATTGTCATTTGTCCTCAATCATAGTTCGCAAAGGTGAAAGTGTATTTCCTGGTATCATTGTTGGTGTCACTGGCAATACCGGTCGCAGCACAGGCAGCCATCTCCACCTTACATGCAAAAAGGATGGCAAGAGTATTAATCCCGCCATCCTTTTCACTGCTAGAAGTTCTCCGTTATAACAGAAACAGACCGACATGAACTCTTGTTTGTTCACATCGGCCTGTTTTTGTCATAACCACCTTCTTCTTTTGTACGTTTTTATTACAAGTGGTGTATAAGGAAATCCTTCTTGTGTCATTTTCAAGCCCTCGCCATCAAATTGAGTAATTTGAATCTCTGTATCATCCTTGATGTGTTCACTTTCATAAAAGCATGCCAGAACAGAAAAATAAGTGAAGTCATCTGTTCTCCTGCATATCTTGTACCATTGGTCTGGCTCACTTTTCTCTATCAGATACTTATTATTGATGACACAGATGTTGTCATCTGCCACAATTTCCCATTGCCTTAATGGTCTGTTCCTGAGTCCAGGAATGTTTCTCACATAGCACCAGTCGCCTTCCTTTAAGATGTAAAGATAGCCACGCTTGAACAGGACAGGTCTTGTATAATGTTTCCTATGTGTGATAGGGTCAACCCAATAACTCTCATGATACCAATCATCTTCAACATGCCAAATGCCGTCTTTCTCTATTCTTATCTTATTCTCACACTTATTATTCCTACGGATCTGCATGGGAAACTTGATTTTATCAACAGGATAAAATTCATAATGCGGATAAGCATTCTTTAGAGCTTCTGCATCATTCTCTCTTTCCTGCTTGTCTTTTTCTGCAAATTCCGTCAGTCCTTCTGGGGAATTGACTGCCACCAATTGACTGCCGATATTCTTCTGCACAAAATATTGTTCATTCTCATCAACATAAAGGCGTGAGCGATCTTTCCTTTCCTGACACATGTACACCTTATTCGGCTCGTCCCAAGGAATAAACCTATGCTTCCAGCTCAGTCCTGTTCCTACTTGTAGTTCCAGGGTCTTCACCGTCAGATAGGTCTTTTCATCAATATACTTCGATTGGATTCTAGGGTACAGCTTTTTGACATCCTCTGTACAGAAGTCGATGCCCATCAGCTTCACACTTTGTGGCTTATTGGCAAACCACAACCTGTTCCGCAAGTCAATCCATTCCTTCCGACCCACCTTCTTTCTTATATAGCAATAGGCAAAACCATCGTTGGTCACTTCTATCTTCTTGTATTGACATTCCAATATCATCTTGCCTTCCTTATCCTTGATGCCCTTCAGACCTTTTTCGTCTTCTACAATCTGATATCCATAAGTGTCCATTATCATCTGTTGCTGGCACTTATGGTTGATGATTTTCATCATTTCCTCATCACCATCCATCAGCACATCCATCCTGCAGTTGTGACTATTGACATGCATACACGCCTCTTGCAGCATGTCTTCCATAGACGTACGTCCTTCAAACATGCTCTGCCAATCTCTATCCACAGATGGCAATCCAAACCGCTTATACAGTCCCACGTTGTCCAGTATCACGCAGTATTCCTTCCCTTCAGCCACTCGCAGTCCACGTCCTACCATCTGCATATACTTAGCCAATGACAGCGTAGGTCTTGCCAACTGTATGAACTCCACATCAGGACAATCGAAGCCCTCCGAGAACAAATCCACACTCACCAACACTTCTATATCGTCAGAAGTGGAATTTAGGGAAGAGGAGAGCGAGGAAGATTTAAATCTTTCAATAAGCTCTTGTCGCTCTGCAAGAGGTGTCTTGCTCGAAATCGCCACGGCTTTGATGCCATTCTCCCGATAGAACTTCGCAATATGCTCAGCATGCTGAATACTGATAGCATATACGATACCTTTCTTTCCAGGCACATACTCCTTGATAGTAAGGCATAGCCTTTCGAGTGACGGCTTCACATCCATCACCTCGTTCAGTTCCTTCTGCTGATAGTCACCATCAGCTCCTCGCTTCTGCAATGAGTCTATCAGCAGCTGGGATGCGCTGTCTGGTTTGATAGAGTAGTAGTCATAAAGACTCAACCGTCCCTCAGCAATAAACTTCTCCATGCTCCATGAGCACAGCAAGGTGTCAAATAAGTCCGTGAATCCTTTACCGTTCAAGCGGTATGGTGTAGCCGTCAGTCCCAACTTCTTCGCCTTCGGATAGGCATTCATCACCTCTGCGTAAGTCTCCGCCAAAGCATGGTGTGCCTCGTCTATCACTATCAACCCCGGCTTCTCTTCCATCTCTCCATAGTGTCTTGACAACCATTGTATCGAAGTCACTTTGATGGAGGTGGAAATCAGGGAAGAAAGGTCAGAAGAAGACAACGCCTCCTCTGATGCGCCAGCCGACAAACAATCTGACAAACAATCAGACGTGCCCTTCAATGCGCCAGCCGACAAACAATCTGGCGAGACCTTTGATGGTCCGCCAACCTTAGAGCGTAGCGGTTCCGAGCACCGGAGGGCGGTTACATCCCCTGTCCCCTGAGGGGAAAGGGGCTTGGGGAAAGCGGTGGAGCCCTCTTTAAGGGTAAAGAGGGACGGGGTGATTTTCGAAAAAATAGTTTCTTTTATCTGCGAAACAAGTTCTCTTCGATGAGCAACAATCCATATCGGATTATTACTCTTCTCCAAGAACGAGAAAACGATGTTTGCTAAAACCATCGTCTTTCCTGTTCCCGTCGGCATTTGTACCATGACAGCATCATGATGCTTGAATGCCTCTTGCACTCTCTTCACCATGTCCTCCTGATAATCAAAAAGCTTTATCTTCTTCATTGTCATTTCAAAAAGTAAAAAGCCTTTTTGTCCTTTTACTCTTTTACCTTTAAAAGATTGATTGTCTGTGTTTTACCCGTGATACCTGTTACCACGGCGATTCCATTGTCACGAATCTCCACCTTCTCGTATTTGGCATCAACAATCACTTTTCCTTTCAATGTCATAACGCCCCAATGTCTGGGAACCTCTTCAAAAGCGCAATAGGCTCCGACAGGTTGCGCTATACAGTGGTAGAGGGGTGGCACGATAACTTTACCATCTACCTTCACACCCCATTTCTTTCCTGCTTGATACAATTCCACATGTCCTGCCTCTGACTTCTCATGCAAAAGAAGCATCTCGCTTGCTTCCATTTCCTTCTTTTGCAACATCGCCTCTTTATAGTATTTCTTGCCAAGGCGAGGCATCACGACATTCAAATCTTCCTTCTCATTCTTTGGATTATTGCATCCTATATATGTCTTCTTTAAATTTGAATCCACCAGGTAGTAGTCCTGCTTGCTGTCCATAACAACGATACAATCACCATATAGGACAGCACATAACCAATACACATGTTCGTAATCATTACGCAGGAAACACATATTCCTGCTCTCTTCATTGCTCATACGCATCTTCCCTTCACCACCCTCATAATGGTACCATACCTGACAACCGGGAGCTGAAGGTCTGAATCTGAATATCATATAATAGCCATAATTCTGAAAATCATATTGTGAAGGACAATAGGGCAGAGAAAACTCTTCTTGGGTTCGAGACATGAAGATGTCGTTATATTCTATAAACTCCCATCCTTTTATGTTGACAACGTGTGGAGTCTCTGCAACGTTAGTGCCATCGTCGATGACAGCTTTTGCCAACAGGTCATAATAGCATATCGCTTTTCGGCGAGGTCGGTAGAACAGGATGTTTCCGTTCAGTAGTTTCATGTCATAGTAATCTCCTGGCTCCAGTACTTGTTCTCCTTGTCGGTTCACTACCGTCATCTTTCCATCAGGCAGCTTGATGATGGCAAACTCCCCTTTGCTATCCACAAACTCACGATACTGTATTGTTTGGAGCAATTCTTCATGGCTCATCACCATCATCATTTCCGAGTCTGGATGAATCTGAATACCGTCTTGCACTTCGTTCATCAGGAAAAACTCTCTTTCCTTCGGAGTCTCTATTTTCTTGCCCACTTTCAGCTTTCCCTCGAACATTGCATTCCAGTTCCATACTTGAGAAGGCAACCCAAACACCCGATACAGTCCCACGTTATCTATAATCACGCAGTTCTTCTTCCCCTTAGCCACTCGCAATCCTCGTCCCACCATCTGCAGGTACTTGGCAAGTGACAGCGTTGGTCGAGCCAACTGTACAAACTCCACATCCGGACAGTCAAATCCTTCCGAGAAGATGTCCACATTCACCAGCACTTGGATGTCACCTTTCTTGAAGGCTTCAATGTCTTGCTGTCTTTCGGTGGCAGGTGTCTTCGAGTCTATGGCTATGGCTTTCACGCCATGTTCCTGATACAGTTTTGTGATTTTCTGAGCATGAGAAATATTGATAGCATACACGATGCCCTTTCTGTCTTTACCAAATTCTTCCAAACTCTGATAGAGCCTTTCGATGCTCGGCTTCTTATTCAGCAACATATCCATTTCCTTGTTCTGGTAGTCACCATCTGCTCCTCGCTTCTGCAAGGAGTCGATGAGCCGTTGCGTCACACCATCCGATTTGATGCTCACGAAATCGTATGTAGCCAATCTTCCCTTGCTGATAAACTCAGGAACACTCCACGACTGCACCAATATGCCAAACAGGTCTGTGAATCCCTTACCGTTCAATCGGCAAGGTGTAGCCGTCAATCCCAGGAACTTAGCTTTTGGGAATCTCTCCCACATTTCCTTATAGGTCTTGGCAAGGGCATGGTGCGCCTCGTCAATCACTATCATTCCCGGTTCTTCCTCTATCTCGTCATAGTGTCTCATCAGCCACTGAATGGACATCGCCTTGACGGATGACAATAGGGAAGAGGTGTTTGATGCGGAATAGGAATGGAACTTTCTTACGGTTTCGTCTATCTGCGAAACAAGCTCTCTTCTATGGGCAACTATCCATACTTTCTCCTTTGGATTGTTGCTCACAAAAGAGTCAATGACTGCTGTTAACAGGTATGTCTTACCTGTTCCCGTTGGCATTTGTGCCATCACGGACCGATGAAGGCGCAACGCCTTCTCAATCCGTTCCTTCATATCCTCTTGGTAATCAAATAACTTGATTTCCTTCATTATTTAATTTAAGTGTCTCGTTGACTTTACTCCAGTCTTTATTAATTAATTCCTCGATGATGCTATGAATCTTCAAGGCATATTTTGTTCTAGGATGATTGCCATACTGTGTTCCTCTCAGAATACCTTCATAGAAGATGGTTACGATGATTTCAGTCTGTTTTCTGTACCTTATATATTCCTGTTCATCATATTCCTTGTTGTGCCAATAGTAGGAACTTGCCCAATAGCGCTTATGGTTATCCAGCATCTCAGATGCCAGGAAACCATACTTGACGAGTGTTGCCTTCTTGGTCTTCATCAGTTCATTCATCTTGCTGTGGAACAACAGAAAGGCATTGAACGACATTCCTTCCATGATGGCTTTCCATTCTGCACTCTTTTTCTTGACAAGAGCTTGGTCTGCCTCCACCTTTGCCGTAACCTCATCCTCTTGCTTCATCCGTTCTTCCAGATAGGTGGTATCCCATTTCCTCCATATCAGTTTCTTGATATACCCATCCAGTTCCATGGCAAACTTACCTTCTTCTGTCTCCTTGACATGGTATTTCTCTTCCAACAATGGTGTACGCATCTTCGACGTTATCGAATATACAGTTGTTGTAATCCGCAGTCGCTCTGTACCGGCATCTTCTCCTGCTATCACCTTATCACCCAAGATAGAAATGGTTTTCTCCAGTTCTTCCAACTTTTCGTCAGTAAAGAAACCATATTCCTTCAACTTCCTCATCATGCCATAGATTTCAAAGTACAAGGCATTACTAAATATGACGAAGTCCATGTCTTTCAGCGTTTCCGTGAAGAAAAAGAAATAGGTACTAACTGGGTACATCTCCATATTCTGTGGCATTTCTATTTCTTCAGGCAACTCCACTCCCGAAGCCTTACCGTCTTCTCTCGCTGTCGATATAATCTCGCCTGTTTCAGGATTTCGGGCATCCAGATAATTGCCGAAGTCAAAGTTCTTGTCTATCTCGTCGATACCTGTCAACTCCTTCAGCAATACCTTCGGCTGCTTGGCATCACTCTTCATGATTTCCTTGAACACGTCCAAGCTTGCCATGCACAGATTACCCACGGCAGAGGCAAACGCCACGTTCATCAGCAGATTGCCATGCAGCAGGTCATCAAACTTTTCTCCATAGATGCGCATGGAGATATACCATTCCTTGGGATTGCCCTCAAAGCCGATGGTGGAGATATGGATATCCTCTGCCGTATCGGTATGTTGTCCATACAGACTGCTGATGACAGGATATTTCTTCCGGAAATGTTTTTTGATGATCTGTTCGTAACGGTCATAACCATTCTCAGCAAAGTCCAGTACATGCGCCCATCTGCAACATGCCATGATATACCCGTCATGGTTCAGGAAATTCATATTGAAGTACTGGTGCTCGTTGATTCTCACCGTCACCTCCAACTGCTTATGAGTTTTCTTATTGAACGCAAACGTGCCTTCAGATGGAATATCCAAAGGCACACTGGTTGTGAACACTGGTAAAATTATTGGTGCTTCTCCCATTGTTTCTGCTTCATTATTGTTGTTGTTGATAATTTACAGGAGTGATTTCTCCATGTCATTTGGCTCACGAGTCACAGCCATCGGCTCTCCCTCGAATGGTGTCTCTGGCATCAAGTCCATCAACTTCTTCTTCATGCCTCGATGATTGGGATATTGTCCTGCTGTCTCTTTGATATAGCGGCATACCTCCTGGCGTTTCTCCTCGTGGTTCCATATCTTGACAGCTTCCACCAGGGCTTGATAGCTGTCGAATATCAGTTTCCCAATACGTCTTTTGTATTCGCCTACCAGTTCTTGTATGTCATCTCGGTTGATGAGCAGTGGTATATGTTTGCATAGTGTCATGGCGATGGCATACGCTGCATCGGGTCTGTTCTTCTCCAATATCTGTGGAATGGATTTCTTGTGCCATCGTTCCAGTAGACGTAGCAGAGCCGTGAAGTCATCATTATCCCTTGGCTCAAAGCTCACTTCTTGCATCAGATATTTGGAGTATTCCTCTTCATAGTCCACGCTCAGCCCTTTCGGAATATAATTGATTTTCGGTCGCTCCATCTTGGCGCGATACCGTTGCTTTTCCATGGACCGTTTTCTCTGCTCGTCCCATTTGATGCGCAACAGCTTTTCTTCCCTTATCTGGAGTTCAATGTCCCTAAACTCAGGTGTATTCATCACCTCAGCCTTCAGATGCTTCTTGATGACTTTTTTCAGATAGCGTCGCCATGCCTCCTTGTTATCTTCTGTAACGAATGGCGGACATTGCTCACCATAGAAGGTGTGCCAGGTGAATGGCTCGAAGTCGAGGTGCCAGAGGAATGATTTGTGTTGGGTGTTGTTTGGATTCATAAGATATGATTTTGACAATTATTCGAGATTCTTCACTTGAAAGTGAACAAGTTAACTATAATAGTTTTTTTTTGCAACATCGAAAATTGTATCATAACCATTTACAAGAATATGATTACAAACATAAGATGTGCAACATTTGAAATTTAAGTGCTATTATACAGAACAGATTATTCCGTGATTGTCTCGCAGAAATACCTGTCGAGCAAAAGACAGAGTTCAATTTGTCTTTCGGTATTATTAATTATCTTCACCTTTTGATATTAATGAGTCCTTTGCTTCATCTGATAATTGCTCATAAAGTTTAGCACAGACATCTTCGCTATCCTTATGTTCATCAATATACTTGATAACATATTTCATTATGCGATAGCTTTGATTTATCAAAGGCATATAGAACTTCGAATAGTTATATACCAATATTCGTGAAGCAGAATCATTCAAGAACGCATACTCAATAAAGTTCTGCACAAAGGTATCCACATTTGGAATCTCCGTATCAAGTTCTGGTATATAATGTACAAAATACTTAAATTCGTCAATACTAGCATGACGACTTCCTACAGTGAAACTATTTCTTACCTGATTTACCAATGGCAGATAATCTTCTTCGTTTATTTTCTCAACAAGATTTTCCACAAATTCATCTTGAATCAAGCTAACATCATGATTAGTATAATATAGTTCAAACACCTTTTTCAGTTGTTGCAAAACGTATCCATCGGTATGTGTCCAAACATTAGTTCCCAGGAACGCATCAACAAACAACTGCCAATACCCATGAACAACCGCGCCATTCGTGTTAACCAAATCTGGCTTATGTTTTTCAAGGCATTCTCTACCAATAGTTACAATCCATTTTACAATTGCATTATCTGATTTTTTCAAATAAGGGAATATGTCACTTGGAACATAACTGGTAAAATCCTCTTTTACTTCATCTCTATCTTCTTTCAATATAGAATTAACATATAGACTGAAGTAATCAAGAATTTCATTCCACGGCAAAGTTGTAGAAACTTGAATGGCACTAAAATGTTTGATTTTCTTCACAACATCTAAACTGCCAACAAGATGTTGCAGAATTATTGATTTTGCCAGCTTTTGTCTAACACTATAAACACTATCCAAGTTGACAAAAACATCATTGAAACATTCGTATTTTACACTAACTTTAGCTAAATCCTCTATATTTGCATCATCAATATCAGGAGTCTCCGCTGCCCGAATCATTAATTGGAAAACAAAATCCCAATATCCCGATAGACGAGAATACAAATCTTGTCCATAAACGTCAGGATAAAGATTGCTTATTACATTTGCCTCTGGAAGTTCTATATTGGGAACTGGCTGCTTCTTAATTAAACTATAGACAAATGACTCAAAATATAATAAAGTACATATATTATCCTTTTCAACTTCTCCTGCACTGATTAGTTTTTTACAAGACTCCAATAGCTTAAGAAAATCATAATTTGAATCATTAGCTAGATATTCAACAAGGTTTGGAATCTTGCATGTTTTCAAATTGGAATCAGCCAAGAAAGCCATTAGTTCATTACTAGAAGTGCTCAAGTTGAAATCAAGATAATTATCTTTCGCTACATGAAGATAATCCCAAAACACTTCGGCAGTAGTTTCTACTTTACCGCAAGTTGAAAAATTATATTCGATATTATTGTCAACAACGAATTGACGCAATTCATTCATTGCGTTATAATAATCTTTGCCTTTAAAATTATTATAGTGCTGTATCTTATAAACTACATTTTTAACTAGTTCATTTTTATATTTATCAGAGCAATGAGACAATAATAATTGAGGCTCTTCACTAAATGTTTGTTTGTCGATATCTTTTTTCCTCCATTGATTTGCCAACCAATCCCATTTATGGCGAACATTTAGTTTATCAGCATCTGAAAGTTTATCTTCTGACAAATTGCCCAAGCCTAAAATATACTTGTTTACCAAAGTCAGAGGTGCATCATTTATTACATCCGTTAAGACCGTCACAAAATGAGGCTGAGTTGCAAATTCATTGATATCACGATTATCTCTCTGTTCAAAATAGGCACGTAGATAATTACGCATTGGCAATTGTCTGGCAAGTTCGTCATTAGTCAACCCATATGCGAGTTTAGTAAGATTTACTTTAGTTCGCTCTTGATGTACAAACAATGCTTCAACATCTTCAAAAATAGCATTACTCAATAAATATGCATCAAGTTTCATATTCCCTCTATGATGCTTAGTTTTTCGGCATACATATAAAGCTATATCTGCTAAAGGAATCACATTTCCCCACATTCTAACCAATGCAACCATCTGATTTAGGAAATAAATAACATCTCTTGGATTTGGATCATGATTCAACACTCTGAAAATCTGATTGATTTTATTTTCATCCTCATGATTCCCGAAAGCCTGTTCAAAATAGGATTTAAAAAGAAGTTCATAATCAGATATTACAGGAGGAGATACACGATACACCATTGAGAACGTCTTTTTTATAAAATTATCACCAGACTCTTCTTCACTCTCTGAAAAAGCAGCGACAAGACGTTTCTCGTCATAAGGGATTATAACCCAAATATTTCCAAAAACTTCACCAGCAAAGAAAGCGTAGATAGAGCTCCACAATTGCCTTACTTTTTCTGGTGACAAACGATCCATATTATCAAAAACAAGGATTAGTTTTTGCTTATGATTGGCATCGATATAATCGGATATAGCTTGCATCCAATTTCTAAATTCCTGGATGGAAGGTTCTTCGTTACTCACATATTCCTCAGTCACTTTTTCCGCATCTTCCTTCGTAACCCAGTGCTTCAAAAAGTTCCAAGAACAACTGCTCATGGCAAAAGCACCAATAAGTACTAAACCCATAAAATAAGGAGCAAGTAATAAAACCCAATAGATATAACCGTTATCATCATCAAATCTGTCCGAACAAATTGTCGATGTGACATTTGCGATACAAACTACTGCCAACATAACCAGAGTAAAAGAGCTTACTTTAACGTTTGGCTTTGTCGTTGTGACAGTCTTATTAGACAACAAATAACTAAGTAGAGAATTCCAGCTATCTTCTTTTTCATCTCCATTGCGAAGCCTAACTTTACCTTTACCTACTAAGAATTCTTTCTTTATGAGTTCCGTTGTAAGCACTTCCAGAATAGATCTACGCTGCAAATCTTCTTGATGCCCCCAAGCATCATACGTAAAGAGATAGTAACTTCTATCAAAGCCTGATATATCAGAAAGTTGCTTGATTACATTTGACTTACCTGAGCCCCAGTCTCCTTCTAGTCCAATAATATGAGGCAGATTCTTCACATTATTAATTGACTCATATATAGCCTTAGCAACTAACTGCTGTGATTTACCCTCGAAGAAATCCTTACCATGAGGAGAATTAGAAATAAATTCATTCATATCACATCAATTCTGCGTTAAATTAATATTTAATCGTCTGTAAATCAATAACTTATATTAAG
>ERZ1034753.295-NODE-295-length-18624-cov-21.714847_pt1 | contig 18624 bp, 16 predicted proteins | sample MGYA00520702_ERZ1034753 | MGnify/ENA primary metagenome ERZ1034753 (study PRJEB33766, sample SAMN09781700) | gut metagenome | biome: gut microbiome | host: Homo sapiens | place: Madagascar | study: EMG produced TPA metagenomics assembly of the PRJNA485056 data...
ACTCCAGGCAAAACATAAGGCTTTTGCCCTTACAGGGCGCCTTGCTGATTGCCATCATACCCAGGGCGATGCCCTGGGCTAGGAGCTTTTGGGCCTTCAGCCCGTACTTAAGCCATATTCGAAAGTTCAGAATTCAGTATAAATAACTATAGATTATCCTCCGCAGAAAGCTTTCACAATCACGATGTCTGCACCCTCCTGGATGAGATGGTTTTCCCATTCATCACGTGGTACCATTTCGTTACTGATGGCTACAGCGCAACCTGCAGCAGGAAGGTTGAGCTCCTGGGCAAGTTCCTTTACGTTCTTTGCCTGAGTTTCTGTCTCTTTGTTGTTGATAGTTACTTTCATAACAGTTCGTTTTTATGATGATATTCATCATGGGAAAAGAAAGATGTTTATCTTTCGCCATCAATGATAATCATCGTTGTTTACTCCTATTAATAATATGTAATCAACACGGAGAACTGTTCTTGAGAAAGTCCGGTATGAATAAAGCCCCTAATCCTAGCAGAAGTTGCACGGAATAGGGGCTCTATCATGATAAGCTTATATCGAATCCCTGCGACAGCATTATCTGTGTCAGGTTCAATGGGTATAATCTCAGCCGAATTTTCAGCACCCCGTGATAATCGTTCGCAAAAGTAATGATATTCTTGGAAAGGAGCAAGAAAGGTGGTTGATTTTTAGGTAATATTAACGGTAGAAGGATAAAAGGTCATACCTTATTGAAATAAATGAGAATTTTTGTTTAGTTTTTTGTTGAATTATTTGGTGGTTTCAGCAAGATATATTAAATTTGCAGTGTAAATATTTTAAAAAGTTATAGGTAAAAATGAAAAGTATTAAAATGATGGCTTTGACAGCAGTTACAATTCTTGCGCTGTCATCTTGTGGTACCACTCAGCAGGTGCCTCTTACTGGTAGAACTCATCGCATCTCTGTATCCGATGAGCAGGTCTTGAGCTTGTCTAATCAGGAATACACCAAATATATGGCTTCGGCTAAAAAGTCGACAAACGCTGCCAATACTGCCATGGTGCAGCGTGTAGGTAAAAAGTTGGCTAATGCTGTAGAAACTTACCTGAAGAATAATGGCTTTGCCAATGATGTGAAGAATTATGCATGGGAGTTTAATCTCGTACAAGATAAAAACGTCAATGCATTTTGTATGCCTGGTGGCAAGATCGTTGTTTTCGAAGGTTTGTTACCTTATACTCAGAATGAGACTTGTCTGGCTATTGTGTTAGGTCATGAAATTGCGCATGCCGTGGCTAAGCATAGTGCCGAGCAGTTGAGTAAGCAGCAGAACCAGCAGGTAGGTACTGCCATTGTGGGTAGTGTGTTGAATCAGGCTGTAGGTAATGGCGTTGGCGATGTGGCTAGTGCCGTAGCCGGACAGTATTTCTCTTTCCGCAACTTGAAATATTCCCGTGACAACGAGACTGAGGCTGATTACATGGGACTTATCTTTGCTGCCATGGCAGGTTACGACCCTCAGCAGGCAATTCCTTTCTGGCAGCGCATGTCGCAAGGTAAGAGCGCCAACCAGAGTGATATCTTCAGTGATCACCCTTCGGACGCCAAGCGTATTGCTGCTCTTCAGAAGGAAATGCCAGAGGCTTTGAAGTATTACAAGCCGGCTACTTCTACCTCCAAGACCGTGAAAACCTGGAAGGTGCCTACTCATAAAACAACTAAAAGAAGAAAGTAGTATTCACTAAATATTAACAACTATGATGGATTATATCTTACAAAATCTTTGGCTGTTCTGGACAGTTATCATGTTCATCTGCCTTATCCTGGAGTTGTCTTCGGGTGACTTCTATGTTACGTGCTTTGCCATCGGAGCTTTAATCAGTATTCCTGTGGCCGTGATGGATGCTCCCTTCTGGGTTCAAGTAGTGGTATGGGCCGTTTGCTCGGTATTGAGCATTCTCTTGATTAGACCACATCTTGTGAAGGCAATAAGACATGGGGCAGATAACAGAAAGAGCAATTATGATGCTTTGGCTGGACAGATTGGAGAAGTGAGTGAGACCATCGTGGCTGGCGGTTTCGGACGCGTGAAACTTGATGGCGATGACTGGAAGGCACAGGCTCCTGATTGTACTGAAGACTTGCAGGTGGGTCAGCGAGTAAGGGTGCTGGGACATGAGTCTATCATCCTGAAAGTAGAAAAAGCTTAATCCTTCATTTCTGGAAAAATATGTTTTAAAATAGAAATCATTATTATTCACTTAATATCATAAACGTCATGAACATAGGAATTTATGTACTTGCGGCTCTCGTATTGCTCGCACTTGTCGTGGTTAAGAAAACCATTGTTATCATCCCTCAGAGTGAAACGAAAATCATTGAGCGTCTGGGACGTTATTACGCCACCTTGAAGCCAGGTATCAATATCATCATTCCTTTTATCGATCACGCCAAGGAAATCGTGGCTATGAGAAATGGAAGATATACTTATACCAACAGCATTGATCTTCGTGAACAGGTATATGATTTCGACCGTCAGAATGTGATTACCAAGGATAATATTCAGATGCAGATTAATGCACTGCTGTATTTCCAGATAGTAGACCCTTTCAAGAGTGTATATGAAATCAACAATTTGCCAAATGCTATCGAGAAGTTGACTCAGACCACACTTCGTAATATCATAGGTGAGATGGAATTGGACCAGACCCTGACCTCTCGTGATACCATCAATACCAAACTTCGTGCGGTGCTGGATGATGCTACCAATAAGTGGGGTATTAAGGTGAACCGTGTAGAGTTGCAGGATATTACTCCACCGGAAAGTGTATTGCAGGCAATGGAGAAGCAGATGCAGGCAGAACGTAACAAACGTGCCACCATCCTTACCTCTGAAGGTGAGAAAGAGAAGCAGCGTCTGCTTTCTGAGGGTGAGAAGGCTGCCATCGTCAACAAGGCTGAGGCTGCCAAACAGCAGGCTATTCTCAGAGCTGAAGGTGAGGCAACAGCCCGTATCCGTAAGGCAGAGGCAGAGGCTATTGCCATTCAGAAGATTACAGAAGCTGTAGGACAGAGTACAAATCCTGCCAACTATCTCCTTGCCCAGAAGTATATTGCCATGATGCAGGAAGTGGCTCAGGGTAAGGATAATAAGGTGGTTTACTTGCCTTATGAGGCTACTAATCTGATGGGGTCTATTGGTGGTATCAAAGATTTGTTTAAAGGTTGATTTTTAATAAACGATACTTTATTATAAAAAATGAGTAAGAATATATGTATTGTAGCTGGTGCCAGACCAAATTTTATTAAGGTAGCACCTGTTATCAGAGCCATTCGCAATGCCCAGAAGTCGGGCGTTGATGTAGAATATCAATTGGTTTATACAGGAAGAAAGGATGATCCAACACTGGAATCTTCACTCTTTTCAGACTTGGATATTCAGAGTCCTGACGTTTTCCTTGAGGTGGATTGCGAGAATATGAATGAACTGACGGGAATGGTAATGGCGCAATTCGAGCGTTATCTTCAGGATCATCCTACGGATGTAGTTATCGTTGTTGATGACCTGGCTTCTACCATGGCTGTTGCTATCGTAACCAAGAAGCAGGGCGTTCAGTTGGCTCATATTGCTGCAGGAACCCGCAGTTTTGATATTACGATGCCAAAGGAAATCAATCGTCTTGTGATAGATGGACTTTCTGACATTCTCTTTACCGCTGGAATTTCCAATAACAGTATTGCCAATAAAGAGGGAGCTGAGCTTTCCAAGGTGTATATGGTAGGTAATGTGCTTATCGACAATATCCGATTCCTGCAGCAGCGTATGCAGCGTCCTGCGGTGATGGATGAGATGCATTTGGAAGAAGGCAAGTATATGGTGCTGACCTTGAACCGCAAGACGATAGTTAATAACATCGATGAGATGAAGAGTCTTATCACGGTTATTGATTCCGTGGCTCGAAAGGCAGGCATCAAAGTGGTTGCTCCATTGCGTGGCAAGGCTTTGGGTTTCGTTCTGGCATTCAAGGCTTATCAGGATGTTGCCGATCATCAGTCGGGCATTATGGTGATACAACCACAGGGTTATCTTGAATTCTCATATCTTACCGCTCATGCGATGGGCGTCATTACAGATTCCGGTAATGTGGCAGAGGAAGCAACTTTCAATGGAGTGCCTTGCATTACGCTCAACAGTTATACCGAGCACATGGAGACTGTTACTGTAGGTACCAATGAACTGGTGGCAGAAGACCCTGAAAAATTGCAGAATGCGATGGAAAAGATATTGAATGGTGAATGGAAAAAGGCAGGTATTCCTGACAGATGGGATGGAAGATCGGCAGAACGCATCGTTCAGATTCTGGCAGAATAATCCTTAGAAGAAAGGGGATTCATATAGCATGGTAAAGCGCCCTGAAAAGGCAGAAGCATTGATACTTAATGCTCTTGCTTTTTCAGGGCGCTTGTTTTATTTTGCTGTATTATTTGGTGTTGGGTAATCGTATTTCTTGAAGTATGAAGGAGTTTTGTTGTCATACCAGATGCCTTCTACATTCAGACCGATGGAGAATGTTTTCTTATCATTGGTGTATCTGATGCCTCCGCCTAATACGTTGGCTCCCGGAACTCCCATGCCATAGCCTCCCGGCATAATGCCGTGGCTCCAATAACCTGGATGCATTCCAAAACCATAAGGCCCGTAGCCGTATGCGCCATAACCGTATGGACCGTAACCGGCATATCTGCCATAGATTGAGTTGTAATTATTGGCAACGCTCAGCTGACCATATACGTAAGCCTCCCAATTCTTATTGATCTTGTATCCTAAAATGCCATAGAGACCACCGTCATGATAACTGTCGCCACCATAATTGGTATTTGTAAGATAAACACCCAATGCCATCCATAACTTTTCGTCCTTACTGAGTGGTGTAAGATAGGTGGCATCTATCGTCTGGGTAAACCCGCCACGATGAGGCGCATGTTTGCCGAAGGTGGCAAAGGCAGAAAGATCAACCGACATATTGAGTCCTTTATGAAGTCCCCAACCGTAATTTCCCCATCCATATCCGTAATCGGTTGGGGTAGGATTGGAAAGGCAAAGACTTGTCTGAAGGCTATCTTGTGCAGAATAGTATGTTGCCGTTGGAGCAAGTCCATTAGATGTGGATTCATTGATATGTCGTAATGGAACATAGGAGTTCTGCATAGGCTTTCCGCTATAAATCATCTTTTTACCATCCTGTAGAATGGTATCGCCTGGCAAAATCCAATCTTCACGGGGGCTGTCAAGGCTATGCAAAGGCCCAAAACTGATTTGCTGGGCGTGTGCATGGGTCATCATTAGACAGGCCGACATGAAGAGGATATATAGTCTTTTCTTATTCATTGTATATTGTTTTTTATAAATTCTTTACTCAGATTCCTGAAATCCCAGATTCAGAATGCCATGACCGTCATGTAATTCTACTGAAAAGCAAGAAATAAGACGTAAAGTTGAATTTCAGACGCAAAGTTATAAAGAAAGTTTGAGAAACACTCATCTTTTTAGAATAAAATCGTTATCTTTGCACTCGATAACATAAATAAGGGTAAAAATTGAAGAAAAAATGAAAAAAGTATTCTCTTTATTCACTATTTTGCTCATGATGACTGCAACAGCCGTTCATGCTCAAAATGCAAATATGGGTTCAAAAGGAAATTTGATGGACAAGGCAGCTCTGGATAGTACCATGCAACTCTTGCCTTGGGAAACTCCTCATGATCCAACCTGTCATCAGGTGATGATCGAAACCAATATGGGCAATATTCTTGTGGCGTTATATAATGATACACCGAAGCATAGAGATAACTTTCTGAAACTTGTGAATTCAGGATTTTACAATGGTTGTATCTTCCAGCGAGTTATCAAGAACTTTATGATACAGGGTGGTGACTATTCGACCCGAAAGGTGACTCCAGGAAAGGTTGAAAAGTTTGATGTAGACTATACAGTGCCAGCAGAAATCATTTATCCTAAATATTATCACAAACGTGGTCAGCTTTGTGCTGCCCGTGAAGGAGATGATGAAAACCCAACCAAGGCTTCGGCTTCTACTGATTTTTATATCACTTGGGGTCGCAATTTCTCTCCACGTCAAATGGAGTATACCGTCAACAAAATGAAGAACGAGGGTAAGAACTATGCCATTCCTTCTGAGCAGATTCAGCAAGGATATATGAAGCATGGAGGAGTGCCACATCTCGATAACGGCTATACCGTCTTTGGAGAGGTGCTGGAAGGGTTGGATGTGGTAGACAAAATTCAGAATGTTGCCACTAACAAAGAAAATAACGACCGACCTTTAGAGGATGTAGTAATCCTCAAGGCTATTCAAGTGAAATAAAATCTATAAATAACTGAAAAAAACATTATTACGATGAAATCTTTAAAGGAATTGTACAGAATAGGTAAGGGACCATCCAGTAGTCATACCATGGGACCTCAGCGTGCAGCAAAGCTGTTTATGGAACGTTGTGCAAATGCCTCTACTTACGAAGTTACCCTCTATGGAAGTCTTGCGGCTACTGGTAAGGGGCACATGACTGATGTTGCTATTGAGGAGGTCTTCAGGCCGCATAAGTTAGTTCACATCATTTGGGAGCCACAGACCTTCCTGCCTTTCCATCCAAACGGGATGAAGTTTGTGGGTAAAGATCTGAATGGTGATATTATTGAAGAGTGGACGGTTTACAGTATTGGTGGTGGTGCTCTTTCTGATGGCACAGATGGCCATGATGAGTTGGGGGCTAAAGATATATATGATTTGAATACCATGCACGAGATTCAGCAATGGTGTTATGATAACGGCCGAGCATTCTGGGAATATGTAGAAAAATGTGAGGGTAGTGATATTTGGAATTTCCTCGGTACTGTCTGGCAAACAATGAAACAGTCCATCCGTAATGGATTGGATCATGAAGGCGTATTGCCTGGTCCTCTCAAGCTTCAGCGCAAGGCTGCTACTTATTTTATCAAGGCAAGGGGCTATCGTGCCTCTTTGCAGAGTAGAGGATTGGTTTATTCGTATGCTTTGGCAGTAAGTGAAGAGAACGCTTCGGGTGGTACCATTGTTACTGCTCCTACTTGCGGCGCTTGTGGAGTGTTGCCAGCGGTACTTTATCATATGCACACGGCCCATGACATGAGTGAACAGCGCATCCTTCGTGCTCTTGCTACTGCTGGATTGGTAGGTAATATCGTGAAGCAGAATGCTTCTATCAGTGGAGCTGATGTTGGTTGTCAGGGAGAAGTAGGTGTGGCTTGTGCTATGGCTTCGGCTGCAGCTTGTCAACTCTTTGGCGGAAGTCCTGCACAGGTAGAATATGCTGCCGAGATGGGGTTGGAACATCACTTGGGAATGACTTGTGATCCTGTTTGCGGTTTGGTTCAGATTCCTTGTATAGAGCGTAATGCCTTTGCGGCAGCCCGTGCTTTAGATGCAGATCTCTATGCTTCCTTCTCCGATGGTCATCATAGTGTTTCATTTGATAGAGTGGTAGAGGTGATGCGCCAGACGGGACATGATTTGCCTTCCCTTTATAAGGAAACAAGTGAGGGTGGACTGGCTAAAGGTTTCAATATAAATAAAAATTAATTGAAAAGTTTCGCCTAAAATGGCAGATGTATACATTTTTTTTTGTATCTTTGCAGAAAATATAGCTATAATAATAAATAATGGGATTATTCGGATTTTTCAGTAATAAGAAAAAAGAGACTCTTGATAAGGGTTTGGAAAAAACCAAAGAGAGTGTTTTCGGAAAATTAGCTCGTGCGGTGGCTGGTAAGTCGACCGTAGATGATGATGTGCTTGATGATTTGGAGGAAGTTCTCATCACTTCTGATGTTGGTGTAGAGACTACCGTGAAAATCATTCATCGCATCGAAGAGCGTGTAGCACGTGATAAATATGTTTCGACTTCTGAGCTCAATCAGATTTTGCGTGATGAAATCGCCAATCTCTTGTCTGAGAATCATTCTGACGACAATGATGATTGGGATTTGCCTAGCGACCATAAGCCTTACGTAATTCTTGTTGTTGGCGTGAATGGAGTGGGTAAGACTACTACCATAGGTAAACTGGCTTACCAGTTTAAAAAGGCTGGCAAGAAGGTTTATCTGGGAGCTGCCGATACATTCCGTGCAGCTGCTGTAGAGCAAATCTGTATTTGGGGCGAACGTGTTGGCGTGCCTGTTGTAAAACAGCAGATGGGCAGTGACCCTGCCAGTGTGGCTTTTGATGCTTTGCAAAGTGCCAAGGCAAATGGTGCTGATGTCGTGCTGATTGATACTGCCGGTCGTCTTCATAACAAGGTAAACCTGATGAATGAATTGAAGAAGATTAAGGAAGTGATGAAGAAAGTTCTTCCTGAAGCTCCTGATGAGGTAATGCTGGTTCTTGATGGCAGTACAGGTCAGAATGCTTTCGAACAGGCTAAGCAATTCTCTGCTGTAACTAATATCACTTCGCTTGCCATTACTAAGCTTGATGGTACGGCAAAGGGTGGCGTTGTTATCGGTATTTCAGATCAGTTGAAAGTGCCGGTTAAGTACATCGGACTTGGTGAGGGTATGGAAGATCTCCAGCTTTTCAATAAGCGTGAGTTCGTTGACTCTCTTTTTAAGAAGTAGTAAAGAAGTAAAAATATAGATGAAGAAAAATCAGATCGATATCATAACTTTGGGTTGTTCAAAAAACCTGGTTGACAGCGAATTGCTCATGAAGCAGTTCGAGGCCAACGGTTATCATTGTACTCATGACCCAAAGCGTCCTCAGGGGGAAATAGCCGTTATCAATACCTGCGGTTTTATAGAAGATGCTAAGCAAGAGAGTATTGATACCATTCTGGAGTTTATCCAGGCTAAGGAAGAAGGAAAACTGAAGAAACTTTATGTAATGGGTTGTCTCTCACAGCGTTATCAGAAGGAACTGAAAGCAGAAATGCCTGAGGTAGATAAGTTCTACGGCAAATTCAATTATAAGTTGTTGCTTCAGGAATTAGGTAAGGCTGACGTTCCTTCCTGCGATGGACATCGTCATCTTACTACTCCTCGTCATTATGCTTATATCAAGATTGCAGAGGGCTGTAACCGTCATTGTGCCTATTGTGCCATCCCAATCATTACAGGAAAACATGTTTCTCGCCCTAAGGAGGAGATTTTGAATGAGGTTCGGGAGTTAGTGGCAGAAGGAGTTAAGGAATTTCAGATTATTGCCCAGGAATTAACCTATTATGGCGTTGATCTTGATGGCAAGCATCATATCACAGAGCTTATCAGTGAGATGGCTGATATCCCTGGAGTGAAATGGATCCGATTGCATTATGCTTATCCTAACCAGTTCCCTATGGATTTGCTCGATGTGATGCGCGATAAACCAAATGTCTGCAAGTATCTCGATATAGCTTTGCAGCATATCAGCGACCACATGCTTTCCCGTATGCATCGCCATGTTTCCAAACAGGAGACGATAGATCTCCTGAAGGCCATCCGTGAACGTGTACCTGGTATTCATATCCGTACTACGCTGATGGTAGGTTTTCCTGGGGAGACCAAGGAAGACTTTGACGAATTGATGGATTTTGTACGTGAACAGCGTTTTGAGCGTATGGGAGCTTTTGCTTATTCTGAAGAAGAAGGAACCTATAGTGCTACCCATTATGAGGACGATGTACCTGCTGATGTGAAGCAGCGCCGACTCGATGAACTGATGATTCTTCAGCAGGATATCAGTGCCGATGTTGAGGCTGAGAAGGTAGGTAAGGTCTTAAAGGTTATTATCGACCGTAAGGAGGGTGATTATTATATTGGTCGTACAGAATTCTGTTCACCGGAAGTAGATCCGGAAGTTTTGATTCGTGCTACTGAAAAGCGCCTGCGTGTGGGCTGTTTTTACAATGTAAAGATTACTTCTAGCGAAGAGTTCGACCTCTACGGTGAGGTGGTGAAATAAATAAAAGCTTATGAATAATAAGGAATTTGTCGCTGAGTTGGCTCAGCAAACTGGATATACGCAAGATGATACTCAGAAGTTGGTGCGCAAGGTTATTGATGCTATGATAACCGAGTTTGAGGATGGCGAGGTAGTTGCCATCCCCAATTTCGGCACGTTTGAGGTTAAGAAGCGTATGGAGCGTGTGGTGGTAAATCCTACTACCAAAAAACGCCAGTTGGTGCCACCAAAGCTCGTATTAGGATTCCGTCCGGTAGCTGCTGTTAAGGAGAAACTTAAAAATGGAGGGGATGCTGTATGAGTAAGAATAGTCTGAATGTATTGGCTGATAAATTGGCCGAGAAGAGTGGACTGAGCCAGATTGAGTCAGAACTTTTTATTCGTAAAATGTTTGATGTCTGCCATCAAGGTCTTGCTGCAGACAAGATGGTTAAGATGCGTTGGCTTGGCACTTTCAAGGTTACTTCTGTAAAGGATCGTGAGAGCGTAGATGTGAATACAGGTGAGCGCATCATTATTGAGGGGCGTGACAAGATATCTTTTACTCCAGATAATATTCTTAAGGAAATCGTTAACAAGCCTTTTGCTCAGTTTGAGACAGTGGTAGTGAATGAGGGCGTAGATTTCGATTCTATTGATAAGAAATATGAGGATAGTTTAGAGGATGAAGAACAAGAGAGGGAACAGGAAGTAATAAAACCTGCCGTTGATGTTGTTGAACCTTTGTTGCCTGAAAATTCATTCTCTACAGAATCCACAGCCAGTGGGGTTATAGATTTTCTTGATATTCCAGAAACTCCATCTGAAGAAAGTAATGTTGTGGTTATTGGAGAAGAAACTGCTGAAATTTCTGAAGAAAAAGAATCAGAAGTAGATACATCTGTTCAAGAGTCGGAAAAGGTAATGGAGGAGACCATGGATTCTTGTGCTGAAACAGTAGAGTCTCATGGTGAAACTTCCAATGAATTACCGGTTTCTGATTCTTTAGAGGAGCCAAAGGAGGAGTTTGCTGCAAATGTATCTGATAACAGCCGGAAGGATATTTCTGATAATGAAGCAGAGAGTGATGACGAAGCAGAGAGTGATGACGAAGCAGAGAGTGATGACGAAGCTGAGAGTGATGACGAAGCTGAGATTCGTCGTCGTCATTTTATCATTCCAAAATATATGGTGATTGTGGCTAGTATCACCTTATTATTATTAATAGGTGGTTTCGGTTGGTTTGCTTTCAATTATGGTCAGATGGCTGCTCAGCGTGATCATCTGGCATTGCAATTGGCTCAATATAAGGAGGGAAAAGAATCTGTCATGAAGTTTGCTAAGGTTAAAAGCCAAGAACAGATTCTACAGCAAAAAGCCAGACAGGACAGTTTGCGCATGGCACAAGCCAGCGAAGCTGTCGAGGCAGCAGAAAAGGCTGATTCCTTAAAAACGATTGCTGCAGAAAAAGCAATGTCTGAAAAGAATCAGAAATCAGATCATATTCAGCTTGCAGATAATAAGAAGGTTTCAGAGAAAGTAGTGGCTGAAAAAAAAATGGCAGATCAGAAAAAACGGGATAAGGCTGCTGAACATGCCAAGGTGACCTCTGGTAAATATGATAGTGACCCGCGTGTTCGTACCGGAGCCTATCGCATCGTTGGTGTAGACCAGATAGTAACAGTGGGCGATCATCAAACACTGTCTTCACTCAGTAAGAGATATCTTGGTCCTGGTATGGAATGTTATATTGAGGCTCTCAATGGTAACTCTACAATAAAAAGCGGTCAGAAAATCAAGATTCCAAAGTTGGAATTGAAAAAGAAAAAGGCGAAGTAACACTAAGGTTATACCTGAAGTGGTAAGATATTACGCCCTGTAACGGCAAAGGCTTACAACATTTATGCTTTTGTCCTTACAGGGCGTTTCTGTTAGTTAGGAGTGAGATATTTTTATATCTCGTCTTTTCCTGATTATCTTTTCTTATTCTTCCCCAAATTGGGCGATGAATTGTTCTTCAGTTATGATTGGTATATTCAATTCATGCGCTTTCTTATTCTTTGAACTTTGTGATTCTGCATCATTATTAATGAGATAATGGGTGCTTTTGCTCACGCTGCCTGTCACCTTTCCGCCTTGGCTTTCGATGTATGCTTTCAGTTCATTGCGATTTTTATAGTGATGTACATCACCTGTAACAACGAATGTCAAACCATCACACTTCGTACCTTTTTCTATAGGTTCCTGTTTCTCGATGACGAGATGTGGAAGAAGGTGTTCTACATGCGCCATATTGTCTGCATCGTGAAACCAATTGATGAACTTGGTACTTTTTTCCGGTCCAATACCATCAATGTCTGCAAAATCATCGCCAAACAAACTGGTGCTATTTTTAGCTATATCTATCAGTTCCTCAAACGGGTAGCGTTCTATCAATTTCTTGGCTACATCACCACCGCAAAGCGGAATGTTAAGTGCATAGAGAAGATGACGGCCATCGGTATGACGGCTTTTCTCAATGCTATTCAGTAAATTACTGACGCTTTTCTTGCCAAAGCCTTCAAAGTTTGAAATCTTAAAAACTTTCTCTGGCTCTCTGAGCTTATAGAAATCAGCATATTCGCTAATCAGTCCTTCATTTACAAACTTCCAGATAGTCTGTTCTGAAATCCCTTCGATATTGAGACCTTCTTTGCTGACAAATCTAGCGAACTTTTTCAGCTGTTTTGCTGCACAATGAGGATTGGTACAATGTAAGGTTTTTGTACCGCTTTCACTTTCATGTACTTTAGCTTCTGCATGGCAAACAGGACAGAATTCAGGAATCTCGAAAGTTCCTATTGCTTCAGTGATATGAATCACTTTAGGAATAATCTTATTTGCTTTGATTACCTGCAATTTCGTTCCCTTACCACCCATTCCTAAGCGTTCACATTCGCTTACATTGCAGAGAGAAGCACGTTGCACCGTAGTACCTTCCAACTCTACTGGCTTGAAAACAGCCACAGGGGTGATTGTATTTGCAGCACACGACCATTCTATGTGATCTAATTCTGTTTCAGCATGTTCGTCTTGCCATTTAAAGGCAAAGCCTGCTCTGGTGGCATGATGGCCTGTAACTGAGCCTGTAGCCCCATAGACAGTATCATCATAGCAGATTACCAAACCATCTACAGGGAATGGGTTTTTCTTGTTAGTTACCTTTTGGGTAAAGATATCTATTTCCTGTTGGATGTTGTCTGCCGTAGGATTCTCAATCAACTGATGTTCCACAGGATGTAGTCCCAGGTCTTCCAGTAACTGCATACGTTTTCCCCACGATGTGATTTCGTGTTCGGTATATACCAGTGTAAATGGAATCCATTGTATATGGCGCTGCTTAACCACTTCTACGTCTTTCAGTGAGAGCGAGCCTGAAGCCAGGTTTCTAGGATTGGCATAGTCACCCTCACTCTCAATGATGAACTGCTCGAAGTCAGCGTAGGAGATGACAGCCTCGCCACGTACCACAAGATGTCCTTTCTCCTTGATAGTAGCAGGAATGCCATTGATGGCTGGAGCCAGGTGGGTGATATTGGTACCTGTATGCCCATTGCCACGTGTTACCACCTTGCTGAGGATACCGTTATCGTAAGTAACTACTAAAGTGAGACCATCCAGTTTCCAGGAAATCCATATCGGGCGGTTTTCTGCCCACTTGACAAGGTCGCTCACCTGTTTGGTCTTGGCAAGAGATAGTGCAGCAAATTCATGTTCTTCTTTCTGACCAATAATCTGGTCTTCAGAAACTTTATTGGTAGGGGAGTCGGGTAAGATTTCACCCGTTTCCTCTTCTAATTTCTTGAGTTGGTCGAACATGGCATCCCACTCGTAGTCGGTCATCAGTTCGCCCCCACCATTATAATAAGCAAGAGAAGCTTGATTGAGTTGTTCAACCAAGCTTCTCATAAGTGATATTTTATCGTTCATTATTTTTCAATTTCCATAGTCGTTTTTTCAAATGCAAATCTCATACCTCTCGTTCCGTAGTTTACTTGTCCGCAGATGCAGAATCCCATCGAAGAGAGAAGATTTATCATTGGTAAGTTGTCATAATTGGTATCAACCTTGATGCTTGGTACTCTTTCTACTTCGCATAGGCTGTTTACCTTGTCGATAAAGACTCGAGCCAAGCCCTCTCTTTGGAACATTGGTAAAGTTGCGAAACGGTGAATTACATAGTAATCTCCATTCGTTAACCATTCTCCTTTAAGGAAGTCGTATTGGGGCTCCCCATTCAAAATGACTGCACCATAGACTGCTATTTGGTTATCAACCGTGATAACGAAAGCATTGCCATTGTCTATGTCATTTTTAATGTCTTTAACAGACGGATAATCGTTAGTCCACTGGTGTCTTCCAGAAGCAATCATGAGTTTTCTTGCCTGGTCTATGACATTCCAGCAAGCTTCAAAATCTTTTTTGTATGCAGGTCTGAAGTCAGTCTTCATATTATCTTTTCCTTTATTATATTAACTACGCTGCTATTATCTTAAATCCGCTGCAAATTTAACAAAAAAAAACGAAATAAAAGCGAAAAAGGAGAAAAAACTACACCTAAGCGTTGATTTTTCTCCTTTTTTCTCTATTTTGAGCCTATTATAGCTTCAAATTCTGAAACTTTAGTCTCCTTAAGTTGCCCTTGCTTGTTGCTAGGCATCATCTGCTGTATGCCTTTTATTGTGTTTGGCAACTTTAACTATTCTACTTCTGTTTACAAGCTCAGACATTTGTCAAGCTCCTGGATGATGGCATTCTTCTGTTCTTTGATGTGCTGTCCGATGAAGACGATTTTTATCATGCGGTCACCATACTCATCATCCCATTCCTTTTCCAATTGTGGGTTGTTTTTGCGGAGCTCAGCCAATTGGTCTGCTGGCATTGTAGCGAGCCATTGTCCTGCTTGCTTTACAGTTTTCTGTTGTCCTGCCTGTTCGAAAACATAGCACATGTCTGGTTCATCAGCGAAATAGCAGATACCTTTGGCGCGAACAACGTCACGAGGCCATTTTCTGGCTACAAATTCATCAAAGAGAGTTAGGTCGAATGCCTTACGGCGATAATATACGAAGGTTCCGATACCATATTCCTCAACTTCGCCACCTTCGTGGTCATGGTCATGGTCGTGGTGATGATGATGACCGTGTTCATGATCCCCATGGTGATGATGCTCGTGCTCGTCATCATCTTCATCATGGTGGTGATGCTCATGCTCTTCTTCCTCATGCTCCTCTCCTCCGTTTCGCTCTGATTCGATTTCCTGAATCCAGCCTGCTGATGTAGCAACAGTCTGCCAGTCAAACTTGTGAGTATTGACAATCAAATCGAGATCAACATCGCCATAGTTGCATTCGAAGATTTCTGCCTTAGGCTGGATGGCGCGGATAATCTGCTTGAGATGTTCCAGCTCCTTAGGCTCTACCTCTGCAGCCTTGTTCAAGAGGATGATATTACAGAACTCTATCTGCTGGATAACAAGTGAAGCCAGATCTTCCTCGTCTAGATTAGACTTCATCAGATCTGAACCATTTGCAAACTCATCCTTCATACGCAGAGCATCTACGACGGTTACAATGCTGTCGAGACGCAAGATGCCATTCTTGATATACTGAGGTCCCAATGATGGGATAGAGCAGATGGTCTGGGCTATAGGAGCAGGTTCACAGATTCCACTAGCTTCGATTACAATATAGTCAAAGCGCTTCATGTCTACGATTTCCTTCAACTGTTCAACCAAGTCCATTTTGAGCGTGCAGCAGATGCAACCGTTCTGTAATGAAACAAGCGAGTCATCTTTCTGGCCCACTACGCCACCTTTCTCTATGAGTGCTGCATCAATGTTAACCTCACCGATATCATTTACAATAACAGCGAATTTAATACCTTTCTTATTTGCCAAAATCTTATTTAGCAGTGTGGTCTTACCACTGCCAAGGTAACCTGTGAGTAGGAGTACCGGAACTTCCTTGTTGTTCATCATTGTAATCAATTAAATTCAATATATATATATTTATAGATTATTTGCTGGTAATCTATAATTCCAAATTATTTTCTGTAATTCTCAAGTCCCTTGTGCAGGAAATCGAGATAGGCACTGACGTCCTCCTTGAAGCTGAATGCTGCATTCAAAGGCTTGCCATCGTTGTCTACTGTTACGTAGAAAGGCTGGGCATTGGCGCCAAATTTACTTGCCTGCAGATAGCTCCACTTGTCTCCGATAGTACGGAGTGTGCGCTTCTCTCCATTGAATTCTACTTCCATAGGCTGAGGCAATGGAGTCTTGTCATCTACATAAAGAGAGATGAGGACGTAATCCTTTGTCAAAATGTCTGCTACAGTAGGATCTGTCCATACTGATGCTTCCATTTTACGGCAGTTTACGCAGCCAAAACCTGTGAAGTCAATGAGTACAGGCTTACCTGCTGCCTTAGCTGCAGCCATACCGGTTTCGTAGTCTTTGTAAGCTGGTTCTACAGTCTTGGTATTGAGATTGAAATCCTGGGTATTGATAGGTGGAGCGAAAGCGCTGACAGCCTTGCAAGGTGCACCCCAAAGTCCAGGAATCATATATACAGAGAAAGCCAAAGAGCAGAGACCGAGCATGATGCAAGGTACAGGCATAGGCTTCTGGATGTCGCCACCAATGGCATCAACCTGGAATTTCAACTTGCCGATGAGATAGAGACCCAAGAGACCGAAGATGACAATCCAGAGAGAGAGGAATACCTCACGGTCAAGAATGTGCCAGCCGTATGCCAAATCGGCAACAGAGAGGAACTTCAAAGAGAAAGCCAACTCGATAAAGCCGAGAACAATCTTTACTGTTTCCATCCATGAACCTGACTTTGGAGCAGACTTCAACCATGATGGGAACAAGGCGAAGAGGGTAAATGGAAGAGCCAAGGCAAGAGCGAAACCAAACATACCGATGGTAGGAGCCAACCAATCGCCAGAAGTAACAGTCTGTACTAAAAGCAATCCGATGATAGGAGCGGTACAAGAGAAGCTTACGAGCACGAGTGTGAAAGCCATCAGGAAGATGCTGATCATACCTGTTGTGCTGGAAGCCTTGCTGTCTACGGCATTTCCCCAACTGTCTGGCAATTTGATTTCAAACCATCCAAAGAAAGAGAAAGCAAAAACAGCCAAGAGCAGGAAGAGGATGATATTGAATACGGCACTGGTGCTGAGTGCATTCAAGGTGCTAGGACCTGCAATGGCTGTAACGGCAAGACCGAGAACCAAATAGATGACAACAATGCTCAATCCGTATGTACAAGCATCGCGAATACCCTTTTTCTTATCGTTCTTAGCTCGTTTGAGGAAGAAGCTTACAGTCATAGGGATGATAGGCCAGATACATGGCATGACAAGTGCTAGAAGTCCGCCTACAAAGCCAATGATAAAGATATAGAAGAGTGAGTGGTTTGCAATGTCGTTATTGCCACCGAATGTCTGAAGCTCTTTTACTACCGGAGCCCACCAGGCCTTTGCGTCATCACTATCTACAGAGAATGCAGCATCGATATTGGCTGTACTGTCCATCTTTTCAGCTACTCCCTGGAGTGAAGAAGAGTCGGTGTTTGCGTTGACGGCATCAATGACTTCAGGACCGTTAGCCTTGGTAGCTTCCTTACTGTCAGTCTCAGCCTTGCCATCTACTGCTGGAGATTTTCCACTCTTCTTGAAACTTGCCTCGCTAGGAGGAAGGCAATTCTGGTCGCTGCACGCACCGTATTCAACGTATGCATCGATATGGTAGTTTGGCTTGACAAACTTTACTTTCTGAACAAAGGTAACGCTGCCTTCAAAATAACGTAGCTTCATCTCGAAGAGTGGGTCAAACTTACTGATCTCGTTACCACGAGCTTGAAGTTTGCCAACCAGCTCTACACCATCCATCTTGTTGACATTGAAAGTAGCTGAGATAGGTCCGTCTGCTCCCAATCCTGTAGAATAGACATGCCATCCCGATTGGATTTTACCATTAAAAACGATTTCCGCTATTGCGGTACCATTGGTCTTGAGCGAAGTAGAGAACTTGACTGGGTTCACCATCTGCGCCTGCGCCAACATTACTACTAGGAGTAATTGTAAAACTGCAAAAAATTTCTTCATTTCTATATTTGTACTAATTTTGATTGCAAAGTTACGAAATAATACTTATAAATGCGCCTATAATTTTGATTCGGGTATAGGTCTTTTTATTTTTTTAAGAAAAAATGCTATAAAAACATCTGTTATTCTTGGTGGTTAACCTTTTTTTCTGTAATTTTGCGCAAAAATTTAGTATGCAGAAGAGAATACTGTACATATTCTGTCTTTGGATAGCCACCATGAGTATCATGCTATCTACGGTGATGATACATCATCACCACAAAGGGCGTATCTGTATGGTAGAAGAACAATGTGAGCAGGACGGCAATATCAATGATGAGCATACAGAGCATCATGATCAGGAGAGCGAAGGTGATCGTGAGAACTGTAGCGTTCGTCAAATGCATCAGTTTGTAGTCACTTCCAAGGTGGTGAAGAATATCCGCAAGTTGCTGGTAGATGAGAACCATCAGTTTGTGGTCTTGTCTTGTTCTTCCCTTTTAACCCTCCCTCGTCTCTCACTCATTTCAGTGAGATG
>ERZ1034753.300-NODE-300-length-18505-cov-6.728238_pt1 | contig 18505 bp, 20 predicted proteins | sample MGYA00520702_ERZ1034753 | MGnify/ENA primary metagenome ERZ1034753 (study PRJEB33766, sample SAMN09781700) | gut metagenome | biome: gut microbiome | host: Homo sapiens | place: Madagascar | study: EMG produced TPA metagenomics assembly of the PRJNA485056 data set...
TAACAAATAAACACACTCTTTAAGAACCAAAAGTTCTCAATGACAGTTGTAAAAAAAGACAAATTATTACCTGATGTAAAATGCAAGAGAACATACGATAATATCCCCCAAGACACACAAGGCAGTAAAAGCTGTTTTGCCTTCTTCATCACAATATCACAAAATGACAGTTTCATAGAAGAGCAAGAAAAATATCCAGCTATCATCATGAACAACGGCATATGAAAACTTTGAATAGATCGCCACACCGCATCATGTGCAAATCCTTCCATTCCATAAACAAAATGCTGGATAGCATGTCCCCAAACTACAAGAAACATAGCCAACACCTTACATAAATCTAGATAAACCAATCTTTTTTTATCCATTTTTCACATCTAAATATAATTGTACTATTTCACGGCATCGATCAACCTCCGATCCTCCTAATTCATTCAATCTTTTATAACCATTTTTGGCTATACGATTAATTACTTCTGAATGTTTCAAAAGATAACTTGCCTTAGCGACCAATTCTTCTTCATTGCGAAAATAGACAGCACATTCATCTTCTGGGAACATTTTGTCCATATCATCAGTGTAGGCAGACAACATGAGAGTCTGAGTTGCAGGTATTTCAAAACAACGCCTGGTATAAGTATCACTGTTCCACTTAGAGAAAAGCACCAAACAGATTTGCGACCTGTTAATAGTATGGTTATATTCCCTGCCACGCTTACCAGGTTTGATTACGTCTTTTATCTGTTCATAGAGTGGAGCCTCTTCCCAGGAGTCACCATTAAAAACTGTTATTGGCAAGCCTGCATCCACCAGAGCCTTGATATATTTATCACGTCCATCATTCTCAAAATGAGCAATAAAAGAAATAGGAATATCTTTCTCGCACGCTTCTTTATAATTATTCTTGGCAATAAAATATGGTAGGAGGATTCTCACATTTTTACCTCCCACCTTTTCATAGTCTAGTATGTTCTTTTTCCTATATACATAGTTCACGTCTGCCAGAGGGATAATCGACCTAAAATGGCGATAGTACCCATTGCTTGGAATCGTTTTAAATGGGTCATCATTATTGTAAGTAAAAATAAAGTTACCCATCGCCTTCAACTTCTTGATCGTACTTGGCCAGATGTTATAACAGCGGTACAGAAAGATGAAATCAGGACTCAACTTCTCTGCCATTTTCAAAATATCGTGGTTATAGGAATATAACTTCAAACCATAATGATAACGTGTTTGCAACCTTGAGAAGACGTGTTTGATGCAACTATCCTGATAAAGATAGTCATCATAGTCTACAAACTTCACCTCATGCCCCAGACTCTTAAATCCTGAGAGGAAGGCAGGTGCATACATCGGTTGTCCAAACGAACCTACTAACAAAATCTTCATAATAAATATTTTTTTATTCTTGATTGACTGATCATGAAGTACAATGGAACCCCAAAAATAAGAAGTCCAACTCCGTAATACAACAAAAGCCACTCATGGGAAAGTCCACTCCAAAGTGCCTTCCTCGTAAAGTCCAAAAACAAAAGAACCGGCCAATGGTAACACAAGATAAACATGGATTTCTCACCAACACAAGTCAATCCTACATGCTTACAAATCCGAGTTAGGTATTGACTATGTCGAAACAAATAGGATATAGCTACGCAAGCAGACAATACCCATAGCCACCATAAAGGATAGAAGCCTGCATAAATTGTATTGGTCCGTATATCATAAGAGCATGGTTGCACTAAAGGTATGAGAATGAATATGCCTACAATAACACCAAGCAGAATCCTCCGAAAAGAGCCTACATCAGCAAAACGAGCCGCAAACTTGGATGCAAGACAAAAAGCCGCATAACCTATAAAGACATTGCATAAATAATAAGGATAGCGAAAACTAAGCTGTTGCAATGCAAAAGGCAAGACCAACGCTATGCCCAACGAACAAAACGACAAACAAGAAGAATGCCTCTCATCTACCCAGACATACAACTCTTTTACTATGAAATAAGTCAATAAGAACCAAGCCGGCATATTGCCATGTACCGAGCCATTAAGCAACAAACTACCCACACTTCTTATTATCTCATTATCTTGATAATAACCTAAATCTATAATTCTATCAACTCCAAACAAAGCCACATCCAAGCATAAACCAACCACAGACCAGATGATGAAAGGTCGCAACAACCTATCCCATCCCTTACCTAAAGCTTGCCTCATTTTTACAGGCTTGTTCATTACCCCCCCCTTATAGAAGAACCACAACAAAAAACAGCCTAAATAGTTATAAATCACGTCATGGTCATTAACGGAGGCAAATTCGCAACAATGTGTATATACCATACGTAGAATCATGATTCCACTAATGGCATCAACATATTCCAGTCTTTTTTTTACCATCTTGTTTTTTAAATATATAATGCCAGCGTATTGTCGCTCAAATGCTTCTCACAATATTCTTTGATTTCTTCCGTAAATTCACCCAGAGCAGGCTGTCCCGTGAATTGGAAAAGCCACATACTGAAACCATTTATGTTATATTCTATCAGGATTGGATCGCCATTCTTTTGGATGGCAACATCCAGTGCCAACAATCGATGATGCGCCACACTTTTTCCAACTTCCTTGGCAAAGCCAACAATTTTGTCCCAGTTGGGCACGGTAAAATTATACTTGGAGAAATCTACCCCATTGAAGACATTTTGCTTAACACCATACTGATCAAAGACAACATTACCCATCTTACCACTTTTCGATATACCTACAAATCTACCTCCAGCATGGCCATTATCAACATAGTTACCCTTACTGCCTATTCTCATAACAGAAGCAATGACATGACATTCCTCATCTTTAACCGAACGATAGACGGCGAGGCGTAAGGTATTGACCGAAGTATCACAAAACTGGCTCATGAAGTCAGATTGTACGATAGCCTCCTGCAAGATGAAATCGCTTCCTTCATTTTTCTCCAACCAGTCATAAGTAAGACTTACATTATTCTTAGCATGAATAAAGCCACCATCATGCTTGCAGAACAACTCCACTCCATTACCAGAACAGGATTCTATGGAAGGTTTGACGATTATTTTATCTGCGCAACAGTTATCAAGGAGAGAATCCAATGTCTTGGAGTCTATATCAGTTCTCTGATAATTACAGTCGTAATAATAACCCTGAATTTTCCTCAGTATAGTCTTTGGGCAGAATCCCGCAGGTAAAATTCTCTCAAAAAAGTTCTTGTCAGAATAGAATCCCACCATCTTCTCTGGATTCAATATGGGTTCTATCACGTAATGGCAAGTTGTTTCAGGTAAAATCTTCAGATCATCGCCCATATATTGATAAAACACTCTGTAAGTTTCCTTCAAAGGATTTACTCCCAAGGTCTTCCAGTACCCCCCCATTTTTCCTCACCTGGGCTAGAGGCATTAGGGATATTGTTGACTTTCAGCATATTAGCATATTGCTTACTATAAATAGAGCAGAAACGCCCTATATATAGTTGTTTGATAAATTTCTTAATCTTCATATTTTTTACAATTAGTTTTACATTATTATTTCTTACACATTGAGAGTTATCATATCTCCCATTCTATCGTTCCAATCCACCGGTCTGAAAGAGCCAAGAGCACCAGCAGGAAAAAAAGTTATCTCGCCGAAGTAAGGTCGATGGTTTATCTCATAAAAGTCTATTCTAGAGAACGGAAGTTTGTTGGCTAGCTTGGCTGCCAACAACTTCATTTCCGAAAAGCTATCAGGGCAAGGTATATCTTGCTTACTGTTTTGAACACTATCATTCAAGCCGACCAAGCCGACCAAGCGTCCCCATTGCATGTCAAAGAAGTCAATTTTCTCGTCTGTGTTTCTATCGGAGATAACTTGACAGTATGTTGGTACACCACCAAAACAAAAAAACTTATAGTCACAAAGGTCATTTTCTGCTATTGAATCGAGATGAAGCGATAGAGTATAACCCTCATTTACTATAAGGAATCCGCGATATGGGGGGGGCAAAACGATGAGTTTTCCTAGCTTTTCATCCCATAATTCGGGAGAGAATTTAGCTAAGCCACTAGAATCAAAGAAAGTTAATTCGCCAAAGAACACTTTATTGCCTATTTCGTAAAAATCTGTACGAACTTGAGGTATGCCATCAGAAAGTTCTTCTGCCAATTTCTTCATTTCATCAAAATGCTTAGGAAGTTTTACCTCACCTTTGAAATTATCACTACCCTGTTTTAGGTCGAGATGATTTAAATGCATATCATAGTAGTCAAAGCAAACCTTATTGGCACGATCACTAGCTACAAATAAGACTTTAGGTTTACCATTGAAACAGAAAAATTTATAATCTATCAATTCTTCTGGTTTTTGATTTGCATCATCATTAATACAGAAACTTGGTGTTTCCATCATAAATTTCTCAGCAAAAACTTTTTTCTCAACATTCTTGTATGGCCATTCTCTGCCATCCCAATACATATCTCGCTTCATGGCAGCCTTTAACTTGCTAATCGCTTTTGCCTTATCAAAAGTCTTTTTATCTCGACAAATACAAATACTTCCAGAATCATGGTTACACTTCAAGACAAACTGATTAGGCAAGGCATCGAAGTCTATATCCTCAGGCTTGTCCCATACACCAAGAGTTGGGATAACATATTGTTCACCGATTTTTTGAGCCACATAGTCTTTCACCTTCACTTTGTCTACCATCATAGTATATTCAGGTTTACGATTATAGACCTTGAGCCACTGTAGCTTCTCATTGAAAGTCTTTGGATTCTTCCAGTTAATAAACTTGCCACAAAAGCAGCGATACTGTATAGTTAAGTACCACTTGTCTGGCACGCATTTTTTAAATGGTGTTGCATTAATCAAGTAATACAAAAACCAGAAAGCACCATCTTTAGAGAAAAGATGATTTAAAATATTATTATTCATATTAATTATACATTATCAATTAATAACCATCCCTCGCAGTTTGCATTTTTCTTGCTATTTCTAAACCACCTTTTGGGAGCAACAACTATTTTTTCTTGATTACCATTGAGCCATGCACCCCACCAAGAAAAAGTGCTATTGGCAATTATATTATGGCGACATTGAGTCATTAAGTACATATCTTGATAAGAATTCAAACCTTGATTGCTTTCTACTACAAGATAGTTTACTTTAAACTTATCCATGAATTGTTTGCACCACTTTGGATCATTAGAAAATATATAGAAAAAGGGATTTGCAACTTTCTCGCACATCAAAGATATTGCTTTTGAATAATACTCGTCATCACAAACACAATAATTAGGAATTTTCAGGTAATCTCCTCTTCTTATATGTATAGACACAGAACTCTCAGTTTTCATTTTATTTCCCAACAACAAGTTTTCCTTACTGATGTTACGAAAAGTATAAGTTTGTATAATCTTCTTTTCTATTCCTGCAAAATAGTTTGGATGAATCCAATCACCTATTAGATAAGGTCTTTTATCTCTGAAAACATTGTCTACATATATATATTGTGGACCTGGCAGAACTAAGAAAGCAGGCTTAAATCGGTATAGAAGCCTGTAGTATAACATTCTTGCAGGAGTACATTTTTTTATGTTTTCTTGTATGCAAAACACTCTATTCAACTCATAACCATTATGCATTCTTGCCATTTTATAAGTAGAAACATCGATTCTACATTTCATACCTTTTGCCTTGCAAGAGAGATAGAAAGCATATTGGAACATCTGGTTTCCCAAACCTCCAGATAACATTATGGTTTTCATTTTTATAAAAGATTTTTAAAGATAAAATAGATAAGAAAAAAGGAATTAACATTAACGCAAGAATCGAGATGAGTTATAGCAACTCATCACTACTGACAATTTAATATTTTGATTCATATATGTATGTTTATTTTTTGCTCATTATTTGCCAAACAACAATTTATGCACAAAGTTACTTTGTTTGATAAAACGTTCTGTCAATAATGCTAGAAGAATTATAACTACAGAGTAGCCAAATATAATGATTATCTCCAATGGCATATCATCTTGGATGTATGGCTGCAAATAGCTCAAAGACTTTGGCAAAAAGAAATAATGGAAAACATAGATATACAAAGACTTTTGCCCCACAAAAGACAACAAATGAAATCTTGTAAGTTTGCCACTTATGTCTTTTACAATTTGATAAACGATATAGGTTAAAGCTATCATTGTTGGCCAAACAAGATAAATAGCGTGAATACCTTTTATCATTACCCCATACAAACCAATCAATGCCAAAGGCAAGATTATACTGTACCAACAATGAACTTTATCTGTCATTTCTTTTACTCCCTCAACATGATTAAGGATATATCCAAATACAAAAAATGGGAAATACATACCAATCAAAGGCAGAGAAAGAATATCTTTATAAGGATACAAAAAAGGCACTTTGGGTAATAGGAAAACTATTATAGTAAGACTACCTAATATATAAAGCCTTAGTTTACAACTTATTTTACTGCGCATCATATATATAAGCAAACTTAGAATTACATCCATCAGAAACAAAGTCAGTAAAAACCAATATCCACAATGATCAACTTCTAAAAATAACCTTGTTATATTTTGGTGATCCATCAACAGTGTTTTACCCCCCCCCAATTATTAGGAAAGGTAGCAACAACATCTTTCCTCGCCTGGCTATATACTTCAGTAATTCTGGAAAATTATCTTTCTTTTTTACAAACATTCCACTCGAAAAGAAGAACATCGGCATCGTTATAAGAAAAAATAACCAAAACACTCTACCGTTTATCCCCATTGAGATGTTAGACACATGCTCACATACCACACCAAATATAGCCAAAGTTTTTAGTTGATCTATATATATTATTCGATTTTTCATTATTGAACATAATTATTTCTAAAGACTCCAATGAGTACCTTGAAGTTTAAAACTTCCATTTGGATTAATATTTTTTATTAGCCATGCTTTACTATATTCATCTTGAAAGATCAAAGGTAATGGCTTCCATATATCGCCAAGGTTATTATCCAAATAAAACATTGCTAATCGCAAACCATAAATCTGATAGAAAGCTGTTATAAAAAGAAGCAATGGAATACATTTTAATATTCCTTTTATCGGAGAAGACTTCAAACACAAATATAAACACAGTAGCCCACCTAGCACTTTTCCTGTTCGCTCAGAAAAAGTCAAATATCCCCAGGTGACAGCCACTATCAGAACTACTGCATAAACAAATCCTCTGAATTTAACAATACGCTCATCCTGCTCCAACAAATCTTTGCCTTCTTCTCGTAAGAAATAGATAACTAAAGGTATATACCAAAAACGAGCAATCAACATTGCTTTTCCAGCTTTACCTTCAAATTCAAAACTCTGACCATAATATCCGTTTGCCGTATATACAGAAACAAGTTCACTATCTCCCATAGAAAACTTTAATAGGATAGGCGTTAATACCAAACCAAATACTATTGCTATAAGAAAACAGCATATAAATGTTTTTTTACTTTTAAACAATGTAATATAATTACATACCATTGCCAAAACAGCCATGGGAAAGAAATGCGTATGAGAATAAGCTGCAAGTAGAAAAAAAAGAATAGACATTAATATCCGTTTGTCTATATACAAAAAAATTATTCCAACCATATATAGAGCTATACCAAGCCCATGTCTTAAACCCAAGATTTGGTATAAAGGCATAAAACTAATACACATCAAAGAATAAATCAGCATTTTATCCTTATGTTCCATTTCTGCATTCAAGACAAACCTCTCATAAATCCATGAAAACACACTAAATTCCACTAATAGACAAAGAAAACGAATAAAAGCAAAATTTATGCCTATCTTTCTAAAAATAAAAGACAGGAACCAAATTAACTTATCCATTTTTCCTAATCTAGACAGCCACATCAGAAAATCATCAACAGAATAGGAATCCCATTGAAAATATATCATATTATGATGGCTTAAATCACCAATCGGAGGAAATAAAAAAGCAAATACCGCCATAAACAAAGCCATCAAATAAGTTGCACCACGTCTTTCTCGTGATATTTCCCAAACAATAAAAGGAAATGCAGCTAAAGGCGACATTAAGAATATCAAGAATACTACCTTATCTATATTTTTCATACCTTTCGTTTCTTTATTATTGACCCACAAAAAGACTTTATATTATTAATTCCTACCATTTAAAAATGGTAAATACTTGTTTACAAAACCACAAAAAAAATAGCCCCAATACAATTGCAGAAAAACTTATAAAAGTATTCATTAATAATTCATTTTTTATTGGAGCAACCATCATTAAACTTTTACGACATAGCGTAAGTAGCCATACATTCATACCATACAAGAATACTGTATTTCTTCCTATTGACACAAAAAAAGATCCTATATTAAAGCTCTTTACAATCATCATATAGGCATAAACACCTATAAAAGAAAATACAGCGAACTGAAATGGGTTAGAATATTTGTTAGTGGACACATTCACTAGAACTCCATTGTTTAACATCAACATGCTTAGCATGAGATATATTGCAAAAAAAGAATTGCGAGCAACTTATTTATCATCTTTGAGTAATCACTCCTCTCATAATTACGATATAAATACCCCCCGTAAATTGGAATCATAGTCACAGCAGTGTCTATATACCATGGACAGCCGCTCCTTTCTTTTACAATAAATAACATGGTAAATCCCAAAGCCATCATCACATACATGAAAATTTTTCTAAAGGCAAACTTATCTATCAAGAAGAAAATTGCCTCTATAGACACCAAACACGGGAAAAACCACATATATACTTTACCTAAAATAAGACTAGAAAAAAACTCACTCAAACAATCAACATAAGTCTTTCCTATCAAGATTTCCTGTATTGCATACAAAAAAGAAAAACAAACATACGGAACATACAATCGAAATACTATACGATGCATAAATTTCTTGCTACTCACTTTATTCTTATGCAAATATCCCGAAAGGAAAAAGAATATTGGCATCATGGCAAACATATAAAGAGGAGCCCATCCTCCATTATGCGCCATATACATCAACAACAAGGCTATTCCTCTCAACTGGTCAACCCAAACTTTACGACATGGAACTTGTCCATCCACCACTCTATTTTCAATATCTTCCATAAAATAATTTTTTCTTCAGACCTAGAGAATACGCTGCTGCGAAGTTTTTCTACTATAACAGTAAAACAAACTGCACCTACAAGTAGCCCCAACAACAATGCCCAACAAATGTAAGAATCTTGGTATTCTTTTAGCCATGGAGAACCCAACTTGACAAAGACATCGCTAAACAAATAAATAGGAAAGCAATATGTAGCCAACCTGTTCACAAAAGAAGAACTAAACTTCCATTGTTTTGCATGACAAAAGACAATGATACTTAACACCAATATAAAAAGGCTGCTGTCTAGGCTATAATAACCAGATATACGATGCAGCCCATACGTAAAGAGGCTATTTGCTAAAAAGATAACAAGTAAAATTATCCCCCCCATTTTCCAAGATAGCCATTTGGAATGGATACCATACATAGCGATATAACGACCTATCAAATATACAGTCAGCATATTGATGATTCCCTTCCCACTATCATTCATAATCTGTAGGAAAAGAACAGTTGGAGCAATATAAAAAAACACAACAAAAATCAAGATTAATCTGACAAACTGTTTTTGTGATAAGTTCTCTATTCCCTTATTGACATAAGGAGATAAAATATACAAAATTATATAGCAAGTGATGAACCACTTGGATTTTGTAAAAACAGGGAACAAGGAATGAATGAGCACCTTTCCACCCAATGGTTCCGTCTTAAAGACAAAACAATTAAGTAATAAAACCAATAGAGAATAACTCAATGTCAATATCCAAAGATGTATCAGTTTCTCTTTCTTGCAATGCAAGCCGAAGTAACCTGAAATTAAGATAAACAAAGAGGTTGACACATTAAATGCCGCATTGAAAAAGACAATCAATTCACGGTTCACCAAAGAGCGACACTGCATCATCTCGCCCATCAAATGCATAGAAACAATCATCAAAATTGCCACAATACGAAGCAATTCAAAGTTTGACTGCCGAGTGACCTTACTTATTTTTTCCATTCAATTTATTTTTTATGGTTATAAACGCATGAGAGACAAAAGCTCTCTCTCCTTGGGACAATCCCAAACAATAATATATCACGGTAAACAAAATGGCATCGAAGCCTATAGAAATAAGTTGCAAAAATCCTTTTCCTATAAAAAAACGACTAAAAGCATAAGCTATCCCAAATGTCAACAAGACAGCAATCAGGGTTCTTCCCAGTACATTGAAAGCATATTCCCTTGCATCCATATCACCCAACGAAGCACAATACCATACTCTAAAAAAAGTTTGTATCATAGCAACCACAACCATTACCAACAAAAAATAGATAGGCGAACCACCACACGCAAAAGCTACATACAATACCAACATTTGCAATAAATAGAAGATAGATGTTACTACATTATATAGCTTGATTCTACCAATCGCATTGATAGCAGTGTCTAGAGGGGAGGAAATTTGCTCAAAAAACTTCTGAACTACAGCCATCTGGCAGAATATTACAGCATAAGCAGGAAGCATCTTCAACCAAACACTTAATATCCAATCACAATGCACAAACAAAGGAATAGCAAATAAAGTATATAGCATCACAGATAGTTTGCAAGCAGCAAATGTAGATTGATATACTTTTTCTCTGTTACCCGCTCCCTCATATTTTACGATGACAGGATTCAATGCTTTCTGTAGATTCGTGGAGAAAGTCAACATATAACCTTGGATTTGTGATTGTACCCCTGCGGCTGCATTCAAAGTCGCCCCAAAGAAATTGTTCAAGATAACATTCAAGCCATTATAAGACAATGTACTTGAAGATGAACCTAGAAAATTCCATCCAGCATATTTGCTGACTTCATAAAACATCTGCTTTTCCAGATATTTCTTAGGTTGGAAGACACATTCGGCATAGTGTGACTTGCAATATATACGCATGAGAACCAGTACTAAAACAGAAATGACGGCAATGAAAAGACCATAGCTAATCAACCTGTCATAAGCAAGGTAAGACAAAGCCAAAGCTGCTATCAATTTCAAGGTGCTCTCCACAATTCCCACTACAGAATAATATCCCATGTTTTCATGTGATGTTAGTACAGCATCGTAAGGAACTGTCAATATGGAGAACAAGGTACTAAACATGCTAAACAGATATATCCATTTAGCAGCAAGCAATCTATCCCCAGCTATATTCAATACATAAGAAAACAGAATTGGCATAGTAGCAAGCATGATAACACCTACCAACAAAGCGATGAATGCATGCAATACCACAGCTACATTGAAAATTACAATCTTCTTATGCTTATCCCCTTCCCCTTCAGAATAATTCATAAATCGTTGGGTTACAGAGACCATTGAGGAATTTAAGAAAGTAAGCATTGTTACCACTCCGCCCACCACGTTAAAAATTCCAAAGTCTTCTATGCCAAGCGCATTCAATACGACACGAGTAGCATACAAAGACACAAACATATTGAAAACTACCTTCATATAAAGGAATCCCGTGTTCTTCGCAACTCTCTTAGTTGTTGATTGTTTCTCCATTATTTTTAATTTGAAATTTGAAGTTATCCAAATTCCCCTATTTACCTATCTTTGGCAATTCCAGCAAAGCCCCAAAACGAAAATCCCACTCTTCAGGCTTGAACCAAGCCTGACCTGCGTCTGGATAGGATGTCATTTCTCCAAAATACAGTTTGCAATTTCTCAATATTCTCTACTAACAGGAAATAAATACTCCCCATTATACCCTCTATACCACCCTGCAAAAGTTCTTAACCCATCTCTCAGTGGAGTATCAGGTCTATACCCGAAGTCTTCCTCCAATGGAGTGGTATCTGCATAAGTAACAGGCACATCGCCTGGTTGCATTGGCACCAATTCCTTATGTGCCTCGAAGTCATAATCTTCAGGCAAGACACCGGCACGCACCAACTCCTCTTGCAGGATGGTGACGAAATCCAGAAGATTCTCTGGGTGACTGTTACCTATATTATATACCTTGTATGGTGGGATAGGCAAGCCGTCCTCGCCTACTCGCTTCTCAGGCGCATGCTGCATCACTCTTACGATGCCCTCTACAATATCATCAATATAAGTAAAATCACGCTTGCAATTACCATAATTGAAAATCTTGATGGTTTCACCATTCACCAGTTTATTCGTAAAACCGAAATATGCCATATCTGGACGACCAGCTGGACCATAAACAGTGAAGAAACGCAAACCAGTGCTTGGAATATTATAAAGCTTAGAGTATGCATGAGCCATCAGTTCGTTGCTCTTCTTGGTAGCTGCATACAGACTTACAGGATTATCTACTTTATCATCAGTAGAATAAGGAACCTTCTTGTTGCTTCCATAAACTGAAGAAGAAGAAGCATAAACCAGATGCTCTACTTCATGATGACGGCAAGCTTCCAGGATGTTATAGAAACCTATCAGATTGCTCTGGATATAAGCATCAGGATTGGTGATGCTATAGCGCACACCAGCCTGAGCTGCTAAGTTAACTACTACAGAGATTTTATTTTCAGAGAAAATCTTCTCTACAGCTTCCTTGTTGGCAATGGAGTCATGAACGAATGTCCAATCCTTATCTAAAGCTTCTATCTCCTTCAATCGCTCATACTTGATGTTCACATCATAGTAATCCGTAATGCTATCAATACCGATTACCTTGATGTTCTTAACATCGTTAAAAAGGCGCTTTACAAGATTGCTGCCGATGAATCCTGCCGCACCTGTCACCAAGATGGTCTTGCCATCTAGACTAATATTATAATCTACCATAATTAGTCTCTTCTAAATATATCTCGTGTATATACCTTATCTTGTACATCATCCAAACAAGCATCATAGCGGTTGGCGATGATTGCTTGGCTCTGTGCCTTAAAAGTATCCATATCATTTACTACTTTGCTTCCGAAGAAGGTACTGCCATTCTCCAATGTTGGCTCGTAGATGATAACCTCAGCACCCTTTGCCTTGATTCGCTTCATAATACCCTGGATGGCAGACTGGCGGAAGTTATCGCTGTTACTCTTCATCGTCAGGCGATAAACTCCTATCACACAGTTGTGCTCCTTGCTTGCATCATAGCTACTATTCTCATTATAATAACCAGCCTTTCTGAGCACGGCATCGGCAATATAGTCTTTTCTTGTACGGTTACTTTCAACGATTGCCTCTATCAGGTTCTCTGGAACATCGGCATAGTTTGCCAGAAGCTGCTTGGTATCCTTTGGCAAGCAATAACCACCATAGCCGAAACTTGGGTTGTTATAATGCGTTCCGATACGTGGGTCAAGGCCTATGCCATCAATGATTGCCTTGGTATCCAAGCCCTTGACTTCGGCGTATGTATCCAATTCATTGAAATAGCTTACTCTTAATGCAAGATAGGTGTTGGCGAAAAGCTTCACGGCTTCCGCCTCCTTCATGCCCATGAAGAGGGTATCGATGTTTTCCTTAATGGCTCCTTCCTGAAGCAAAGCGGCAAACGTCTTGGCTGCTTCTTTCAACTTTTCTACATCAGTAACCTTCAAGATTGCCTCGTTTTCTTCTGCGAACTCAGGGCGCTCAATAATCTTTGGATAGCCTACGATGATGCGGCTTGGATAGAGATTATCATAGAGTGCCTTACTCTCTCGGAGAAACTCCGGAGAGAAAAGGAGATTGAATTGCTTCACTCCTTTCTTGGCATACTTCTGATATAGGCTACGGGTATAACCTACTGGGATGGTACTCTTGATTACCATCACTGCATCAGGATTTACCTCCAGCACCAAGTCGATAACTTCTTCTACATGAGTGATATCGAAGAAGTTCTTCACTGGGTCGTAGTTCGTTGGTGCTGCTATCACTACGAAGTCTGCATCTTTATAAGCTGACTTGCCATCCAAGGTAGCTGTGAGATGCAGAGGTTTCTCTGCCAGATATTTTTCAATATACTCATCTTGTATCGGTGATATATGATGATTCAGTTTATCTACTTTCTCGGGAATTACATCTACTGCTGTTACCTCATGATGTTGAGATAAAAGCGTAGCAATACTGAGTCCTACGTAACCGGTTCCGGCTACGGCAATTTTTAATTGATTAAAATCACGCATCGTTTTAAGTTCTTGAATAACAAGCATCCTGAGCCTCTTCCGGGACTAATTTCCCGAATGGGAACTACAGGATGCGTTGTGGGTGATTATGTAGCGCCCACACTACTAAGCTACTTCTCGCTATTTATAAAAAATGTATCTTTTGCTATTTTTACAGAGACGACAAGTCTCTAAGGATAAGAGCCAAAGACTCTCATCCTACCATTTTAAGAATAAAAATTTGTTTTTTGTTTCGTACATATTAACAGGAAAGAAGCATTGCTCCTTCCTACTAAATATATTTTGCTGGATAAACTATTCTATAGACATCACCTAACAAAAAAGACTTATCTATAACACAAAACTGTACAGGAGGCATTAGCTCCAAACGAGCAATATTATAATTGACAAATCTCATAGTTGGTGAATGTTTCATACAGCCAGTTGCTTTCGCACGAATTGCCTTATACTGCGATGAAAAATCAGAATGATTCTTCAAAAAGCAGATGACATCACTTACAGAGACATTATTACGATGCAATCTTTTTTGGAGTTCATCTTTCAATTTGGAAAAATCTCGTAAGGTCTCGAAATCATCATACAAGTCATAAGTGTCTGGTAACAGACCATCACAATACGATTGACAAACAACATATTTTCCTTGATATATGGTATTACCCCACCAATGAGCCAATTCTACAAAAGTATCCCAGAAATAATAGCCTCTGCCCAACCAAGCATTATTACGCACACAAAGGAAAGGTCCTTCCGTTTCTATTTCTGAAGGATTGTTCCTGTCCTCGACTGTTTGATATAATGTCTTATCGTTCATCGAAGCGCAAGTTTTTACAGACAGGCTATTTTCTTCAGTAATGAACTTCTATTTTTCTTAGATTTCAACAAATCTTTGTCGAATTTACCCATAGAGTCCTTTACGAATTCATCCGCATCAACATAAGGCAGATCGAGAGCCTCTATCTGCTTCCATTCTTCCAACAATTTCTCATCAGAAATATTGTGGAGATAGTCCAATGCCTGCAAAACGTTATTTTCAATCATATCAATATATTATTTTTGTGCAAAGATAAGGTTTATAATTTAAATATGCAAATAAATTTTGTTATTTAACACTTTCTTTGGCACTTTTCATTTTTTAAAGTTCTTATATTATTGCCTCCTGACCCTCTGTCGGAACTAACTTCCCAACAGAGAACTGCAGGATGCGTTATGGGTGATTATGTAGCGCCCACACTACTAAGCTACTTCTCGTTTTATATATTTTTTCGTTATTTCTAACAACTCATAGATGTGAGAAGGGGAGAACAAGATTCTTGCGACTTGCTCTTCATCATTTATTTCATTGATTGTCTTTTCCATGTGCCTCCTCTAATAAATTCAAAACATCCTGTTCATTAAGGTGGTCGTAATTGTATTTGGATAAATGACCATCACGCTTAATAAAAGCTGCAATTTGATGAGGGGCTACCGTAATACCAGCCAGGTTCTTTCCCTCAGTATAATCTAAATATAAATAGCCTCGGGCATCAGGGAACAATACCCAATTTACCAACTCCTTATCTGAAGATAGCATTATGACTCTGCGAATGAAATCTTGTATTCCTGAATCGATAGAAACACTGTTTTCTCCATCCCAGCCCTCTTTCAGCAAAGCTAATTCTTCCAAACGCTTGAGCAGCTTACCCTTGATTGGGGTCGCTGATTGATTGGTAAGATTAGACAGAAATACCAAACAGTTATATAATGCACTCTGGTCATTCGTGGTATATACTGCGTCCATTACATGATGGCGCAATGTCTGTATATCCGTATTTGGAGAAATACAGACTCCCACAGGATCCGCTACCAAACTTGGCGCTGCCTCTGGAACTTGATATGATTTTGATTTACTCATAGCTTTACCATCAAATTAAAACATGGTGCAAATATAAGGGAAATATCTGAAATAGCCAAGGGATTTCTGGTTTTTAACATTGTTCCACAGATCTCACAGATGAAGTCCTTATCCCACTCCCAAGCCCTCGCCCTTACCATAAGGGCAAGGGATGTAGCTGGCGACGCTATAGCTCTGCCAGAGTTTTGGTCAGCCAGCGGAGCCTGTGCCTTTGTTCTAAAATCATCCCGTCCTTCTTTACCATTAAAGAAGGCTCCACCTCTCATCTCGGTCTTCTCCCCTCAGGGAAGAAGAGGAAAACCGCCCTACTCGGTGCTCGAACCGCTACGCTTTATGGTTGGCGGGGCATCAAAGCCCTGCGCCATATTGTGCGGGATGGGACCGCCAGGGGTGGAAAGGCGATTTGCAAATATTTAAACTTCCTCATCTGGATTGAAGTGCTCAAAGAAACTGGTTCTTCGCTCTTGTAATGTACTTGTTTCCTGACACAAAAAGCGACAGGCAAAATCATACATCGGCGTAGCAGCACTATGCTCACTGGCATCAATAAACTCTAAATTATCAACATAATAGTTTACCAGGTCGGCATCCTCAGATAAGTCAGCTGCAAATAAAAACAGATACTCACAACCTACAATTTCCATTAAATCAAGAATCTTAGGTACTATGAATTGCCAAAACACAACTGTTCCTAACTTCTGATGTATCCCTGTTTGATACCAAAAATCACGATGAGCTTCATTTGCACAGAAATGCACAATCTCTACTCCTGCAAAAGTGGTACCTACGTTCTTATTATTCTCACCAAAGATTTTCAAAAGTTCCTCTGAATCCAAAGAAAGATGAAGAGCTCTTGCTACCTCCAGTTTTTTCAATCCCTTCTTGGTTCTTGCTTTTTCTAGTATCGCATTGATCGCATCTTTATCTGTTCCTTGCAATGAAGGATCTTTGCTCAACTGAAAAATATGCTCATAAAAGGCTTTCATATCTAACAGTCGGTCACCTTCCAGAAACTCATCGTATAACAAGCCACACTTCAATGAGAAATAAAACAATATTTCACTTGAATTATTCTTAACTACATAATAAGCTACTCGGTGATTTGCATCATCCTCATAGGCCTCATTTTGCAGCGTATTGACAATACTGGGATTCCTTCCATTATAAAAGTCATCCACCAATCTGAAATTATCAACATTAGAGGACAATCTTTCACAATGTAAGGATCCTAATATCCGTTCTTGTTCTTCTGTTATTCTCATGCTCTTGACATTTGAAAATCCTTGTATTTGGCTAATAAGAATCTACGGATATTGATTCTTTCTGCATCCTTGCGAATATCCGACAAATCTATATCAACATCACATGTATCGTAGGGTGAATAGCCCTCACGCGCCTTCTTCCAAGAATATTCGCCATGACTCAAAGTACTGAGACTCCATGACTGCTTGGGAGCATACTGCTCAAAGACCTTATCAAAAACACCTTGATATTTTTGGAGACTTTCTCGGGATAGAGAAAAACTCAATGAGTTATCTTTATAGTGCTGACGAATTTCAAGTATAACAGGACCATATTTCCATGCCTTGAATTTTGCTCCGAACATGGGTTCTCCTAACTGAACCAAGCATTCACGCTGAGTGAAATAAAGCAACTTATGTAGCTTCATCTCATCAATGCGAGTACCATATTGATGCTCATAGCGCTGGCTGATATAGGATGCTATTTTCACGACATCTTCCATAATTCTGTTCCTTTCTTTATTGTTTACATAGTGCAAATATAAGGGAAATATCTGAAATAGCCAAGGAATTTCTGGTTTTTAACACATCGGGAGGAGTATCTTGTTGACTGCTTACCTCCAACCCCAGTGTTTACTGGGGATGGAGAGTATTTTAAGAAGGATGCTTAATCAGTATTTTCCTATCTCGTCCTGGGCCTTCTTCAAGGCGCGGATTCTTAACTCCTTCTCTACTCGCTTCTTCACTTCCTTCTCTATCTTGTCCTCAATAAGCTGGTTGAGAGGACGGGAGAATGGATGCCAACCGTAATCGGCGTTCTCCTTCGTGTGACAGAACAACACCGTGTCAACTTCCAACAATGCCTCCAGGCGATCCTCCTCGCTAGGATAATGGGTGAAAATCCAATTGGTGAAACGGACAAACTCGGAGAGCAACATATGCTCGCCCTTGTTCAAATGAGTGAAGAAAGTGCGGTTCAGGTGAAACTCTTTCTTGATGTCACTCTTCTTCAACACCCAGGCACGCATGCCTTCGGTCAACTCATGATAAGCCGCCTTCTCTGCATAAATGTGCTTGGCAGACTTCACTAACTGGTTTGAAAACTTGTCGAAACGCTGC
>ERZ1034753.303-NODE-303-length-18437-cov-4.567294_pt1 | contig 18437 bp, 12 predicted proteins | sample MGYA00520702_ERZ1034753 | MGnify/ENA primary metagenome ERZ1034753 (study PRJEB33766, sample SAMN09781700) | gut metagenome | biome: gut microbiome | host: Homo sapiens | place: Madagascar | study: EMG produced TPA metagenomics assembly of the PRJNA485056 data set...
GGATTTTAAGAACTACGTACTTGGCATGATGTTTTATCGCTATATTTCGGAGAATCTCTCGGACTATATCACTTGCGGAGAAAGAGCGGCGGGAGATACCGGCTTTGACTACGTGACCATGCCCGATGAAGATGCAGAGGGCGCGAGGGAAGGTCTGGTGCAGGAGAAGGGATTCTTCATCCTGCCAAGCGAACTCTTCTGCAACGTCTGCGCCCGCGCGAAAGATGACGAAAACCTCAATGAGACGCTGGAGACGGTTTTTCGTCATATCGAGGAATCGGCGAAGGGCAGCGAGTCAGAGAGTGATTTCGAAGGATTATTTGATGATTTCGATGTGAACAGCAACAAGCTCGGCGCGACTGTCGCGAAGCGGAATGAAAAACTCGTGAAGCTTCTCTCTGGTGTGGCGGAAATGAATCTGGGTGACGTCAAAGGTCATGATATCGATGCATTCGGTGATGCGTACGAGTACCTCATGACCATGTATGCGTCGAATGCAGGGAAATCTGGTGGTGAATTTTTCACACCCGCCGATGTTTCTGAGCTCCTGACCCGCCTAGGGACGGTCGGGAAGACAGAAATCAACAAGGTGTATGATCCTGCATGTGGGAGTGGATCGCTCCTTCTGAAAGCCGAAAAGGTACTGGGGAAGGACGCCATTCGTAATGGCTTCTATGGGCAGGAAATCAATATCACGACGTACAACCTGTGCCGCATCAATATGTTCCTGCATGATGTCGGCTTCGATAAATTCAACATCGCCTGTGAAGATACGCTGATCAGTCCGCAGCATTGGGATGATGAACCCTTCGAACTCATCGTGTCGAATCCACCATACTCGATCAAGTGGGCAGGGGATAGCAATCCGCTCCTCATCAATGACCCGCGCTTTGCCCCGGCCGGAGTCCTTGCGCCAAAGAGCAAAGCGGATATGGCCTTCATCATGCACAGTCTTTCCTGGCTCGCTACGAATGGCACTGCGGCCATCGTCTGCTTCCCCGGCATCATGTACCGCGGCGGCGCGGAGAAGAAAATCCGCAAGTATCTTGTGGATAACAACTTCATCGACTGCATCATCCAGCTCCCGAGCAATCTGTTCTTTGGCACTTCGATCGCAACCTGCATCATGGTGATGAAGAAAAATAAAACAGATAACCGCACACTCTTCATCGATGCTTCGTCCGAGTGCGTGAAGGTGACGAATAACAACAAGCTCACCGCGGAGAATATCGCGCGTATCGTGGATGTCTTTGCAAAGCATGAAGAAATCCCGCATTTTTCCAAGCTCGCAGAGTATCAGGACATTGTGGATAATGAGTACAATCTCTCGGTCTCGACCTATGTAGAGGCAAAAGACACGAGGGAGAAGATCGATATCGTGAAGCTGAATGAGGAAATCCGGGAGATCGTAGCGAGGGAGGATCACCTTCGCGCTGAAATCGATCGGATGATCGCAGAAATCGAGGTGGGAACGGATGAGTAGACTGGAGGAGTTGATCGCGGAGCTCTGCCCGGAGGGGGTGGAGTATAAGACGCTTGGCGAAATCGCGGGCGTTTCGCGCGGTGGGAGTTTCCAAAAAAAGGATTTTCGTTCTTCGGGCGTCCCATGTATTCACTATGGGCAGATATATACGAAGTACGGTCTATTTGTGGATAAGGCGCTTACCTATATAGATGAATCGTGTGCGAAGAAACAAAAATTCGCTAAAACCAATGATATTGTGATGGCTGTAACGAGTGAGAATATCGAAGATGTTTGCAAATGCATTGTGTGGCTAGGAGATGAAAGAGCGGCGGTCAGTGGACATACGGCAATCATTCATCACAATCAGAATGCAAAGTACCTGGCGTACTATTTCCACACACAGATGTTTTTTGCACAGAAACGTAAAATCGCACATGGTACGAAGGTTGTCGAAGTGACACCGAGTAAATTGCTCGATATACGCATACCTGTCCCGCCGCTCCCCGTACAACGTGAAATTGTCCGCATTCTGGACAATTTCACCGAGCTTACAGCCGAGCTTACAGCCGAGCTTACAGCCCGGAAGAAGCAGTATGAGTATTATCGGGATCGCCTGCTCTCACATGATATTCATGCGAGAGTTGGTAAATTGATTGATATGCTTGAAAGCCCGATTACAGATGGACCGCATACTACACCACAATTAGTATCTTCAGGAATTCCTTTTTTGTCCGCAGAAGCTATATATGATGGGCAGATTCATTTTGAGAAAAAGCGTGGATATATCACGGAACAATTTGATAATGAATGTTGCAAAAAGTATAAACCACAGAAAAATGATGTATTTATGGTTAAATCCGGTTCAACCACAGGGAAAGTAGGATACGTCGATACGGATGACAGATTTAACATCTGGTCACCTATTGCTGCTATGCGGGTTAATACTGATAATTCTTCAAGATTTCTTTTTCATTTATTGCAGTCGGAAAAAGTACAGAAGCAGGTTCGTTCGAAAGCAAGTCATGGGTCACAACCAAATCTGAGCATGCGTGCATTGGAACAGTTTGAAGTGGTAATTCCTTCGTTAGAAATTCAAGAAAAAATTGCTAATGTTCTTGATCATTTCGACGCGATTTGCAGCGATCTCAAAATCGGCCTTCCGGCAGAAATCGAGGCGCGGAAGAAACAGTACGAATATTATCGCGATCAGCTCTTGACATTCGCAGAGAGCGGCCGCATGCTCGTTGACAGACAGACAGACAGACAGCCCGTCAGAGCTGAATGCGGTTAAACTTATTCAGTATGTATTCGGTTGGATTAAACTGCCGTTTGGGTTTATTGCAACAATTTCTCGTGGTGCATCGCCACGCCCTATAAAGAATTTCATAACAAATGATATGGGTGGAGTGAATTGGATTAAAATCGGGGACGTTGAGCCAGATGCCAAATATATAACAAGAACGGCTGAAAGAATAACTCCCGAAGGAGCACAAAAGTCGCGTAGGGTGCAGAAAGGCAATTTCATTCTATCCAATTCCATGAGTTTTGGTAGACCATATATACTTAAAATTGATGGCTGTATACATGATGGTTGGCTCTCTATTGCGGACTTTGAGGAGTACGTCCTTCCAGATTATTTGTATCACTTGCTGAGTTCAAATGATATTCAGCAGGAGATGAGAAAGCGAGCTTCGTTTGGCGGTGCGGTGCAAAATTTGAATGCTGACACGGTACGCGCATTAGAGCTGCCTGTTCCTACCCTGCACGAGCAGTCACGCATCGTCAATATCCTCGACCGCTTCGATGCGCTCACCACCGATATCACCACCGGCCTTCCGGCGGAGATCGAGGCGCGGAGGAAGCAGTACGAATACTACCGGGACAAACTGCTCACATTCAAGGAGCGAGAGGGATAGCCCAAAGCTTGCGTTCAAATGAAGAAAGGAGAACCCCTATGTCACGATTCCAAGTCGTTGCGGAAACGTCTGAGAATACCGTCATCACGGAATATACGCCGGAGAAGCGGCGGTCCACGAGCTACCAGAGCGAAGCGGAGCTGGAGAAGGAGTGCATCCGTATGCTCTGCGAAGAGGGCTATGAATATTTCTCTATCCATGAGGAGAAGGATCTCGTCGCGAATCTCCGGACGCAGCTCGAGGCGCTGAATCAGTATCATTTCTCGGATCGGGAATGGGATGATTTCTTCCATCATGTCCTTGCGAATCCGAATGAGCATGCGAAGGAGAAAACGGAGAAGATCCAGGAGGACAATGTCCAGGTCTTGAAGCGGGATGACGGGTCGACGAAGAATATCACGCTCATTGATAAAAAGCAGATCCATAATAACCGTTTGCAGGTGATTCATCAGTATGAGAATGGGAAGGAGAATGGGGCTTCCTATGACAATCGCTATGATGTGACGATCCTGGTGAATGGTCTGCCTCTGGTGCATCTGGAGCTGAAGCGGCGCGGGGTGAAGATCCGGGAAGCATTCAATCAGATCAATCGGTATCAGAGGGATTCGTTCTGGGCAGGGGCAGGGCTCTACGAGTATGTACAGATTTTCGTGATTTCCAATGGGACGAATACGAAGTACTACTCGAACAGTACGCGCTTCAATGCGGTGAAGGAGAATGAGAAGCGCGGGGCGAGCTGGACGAAGACGAGCAACAGCTTCGAATTCACCTGTTTCTGGGCGGATGCGAATAATACAGTGATTTCTGACCTCATCGATTTCACGAAGACTTTCCTTGCGCGGCATACGATTCTCTCTATTCTGACACGGTACTGTATCTTCACGTCAGAAAAGATGCTGATGGTGATGCGTCCGTATCAGATCACGGCGACGGAGCGGATTCTGAACCGGATCGAGATAGCGAACAATTATAAGAAGTATGGTACGGTCGATGGGGGAGGCTATATCTGGCATACGACGGGGTCGGGGAAGACGTTGACGTCTTTCAAGACGGCGCGCCTTGCCTCGCGTCTGCCGTATATCGACAAGGTGCTTTTTGTTGTGGACCGTAAGGATTTGGATTATCAGACGATGAAGGAGTATGACCGCTTCGAGAAGGGGGCGGCGAACAGCAATACGTCGACGGCGGTCTTAAAAAAGCAGCTGGAAGATCCGTCAGCGCGTATCATCATCACGACGATCCAGAAGCTTTCGACGTTCATCAAGAAGAATCCGGGGCATCCGATCTATGCTGAGCATGTGGTCATCATTTTCGATGAGTGCCATCGAAGCCAGTTCGGCGATATGCATTCGGCGATTGTGAAAAATTTCAAGAAGTATCATCTCTTCGGCTTCACGGGGACACCGATTTTCTCTGTCAATGCGGGCCGTGGGAAGAATCCGGAATTCTTCACGACGGCGCAGACGTTTGGCGACCAGCTGCACTGCTATACCATCGTGGATGCCATCCGCGACAGAAATGTGCTGCCTTTCCGCGTGGACTACATCAAGACGATGGAGGCGGATGAGGATATCTCTGATGAGATGGTCTGGGATATCAATCGCGAAAAGGTGATGATGGCGCCGGAGCGAATTTCTGTGGTGGTGAAGTACATTCTCACGCATTTCGACCAGAAGACGTATCGCGGAGATAAGACGTATGTCTATCAGGCACTGACGAATATCAGCGAGGTGGCGTCAGGGAAGAACCAGGTCGAGGAAATCAAGCAGAAGCAGCGTCTGTCGGGGTTTAATTCCCTCTTTGCGGTGGCCAGTGTCCCGATGGCGAAGCTCTACTATGAAGAGTTCAAGAAACAAATGCAGGCCGATCCGACAAAGAAGCTGAAGATTGCGACGATTTTCAGCTATGCGCCCAATGAAGAGGAAGCGGAGGGGCTTTTGGGGGAGGAAAATTCGGAGGATACATCGGCTCTCGACAGGAATTCACGGGATTTTCTGGAGCATGCGATCGAGGACTACAATGCGATGTTTCATACCAGCTACGATACGTCAGCCGATAAATTCCAGAATTATTACAAAGATGTCTCGCTCCGCATGAAGAATAAGGAGCTGGATCTGCTCATCGTGGTGAATATGTTCCTCACTGGCTTCGATGCGACGACGCTGAATACGCTCTGGGTGGATAAGAATCTCAAGATGCATGGGCTCATTCAGGCGTTTTCCCGGACGAACCGCATTCTGAATGCGGTGAAGACGTTTGGAAATATCGTCTGCTTTAGAAATCTTTCGAAACGGGTGGATAGTGCGATTTCTCTTTTCGGGGATAAAAATGCCGGAGGCATCGTGCTGATGCGCCGCTTCAAGGACTACTATGAAGGCTATACGGATACGGATGGCAAGCACAGGGATGGATATGTGGATTTCGTGAAGAGGCTCAAGGATAAGTTTCCTCTGGGCGGAAATATCATCAGCGAAGAAAAGCAGAAGGAATTCATCTTGCTCTTCGGCGTCCTGCTTCGCATGAGGAATCTGCTTTCGTCTTTCGATGAATTCAAAGGAAAGGAAATTCTTTCCGCCCGTGACTGGCAGGATTACCAGGGGCGGTATCTCGATATCAAAGAAGAGTGGGACCGCAGGAAAAAGCATGATAAAAAAGATGTCACGGAGGATGTAGTCTTCGAGACGGAGCTCATCCGCCAGGTGGAGATCAATATCGACTATATCCTGATGCTGGTAAAAAAGTATCATGATACCCATTGTGAGGATAAAGAGGTGCTGATTTCCATTCGTAAGGCTATCGACGCGAGCCCTGAGCTTCGCAGCAAGAAGGATCTCATCGAGAATTTCATAGCCGGTGTCAATGAGTCGGGAGATATCCTGAATGAGTGGAATGGCTATGTCGCAGAAAAGAGAGAAGAGGATCTTTCAGCTATCATTCAGGGGGAACGGCTAAAGGAGGACGATACCCGCCGTTATATGGAAAATGCTTTCCGTGATGGGGAAATCAAGACCGCGGGAACTGATATCGATGCCCTTCTCCCACCGATTTCCCGCTTTGGGTCTGGGACACGTGCCAAAAAGAAACAGAGTGTAATCGACAAGTTCAAAGGTTTCTTTGAACGCTACTTTGGCATTGGCGGTGCTCCGTCTTTCGAGAAACCCAAAGCTGCTATGCCTTATGATGGGAAAGAGAAAATGTCCGTGGCAGCAGAACGTCCGATGACGTATGGCCGGTGAGAGAAAAACGGTTCATCTTTCTGTCTATTGACCCGATATCGCGGCATTAGAACCCGTAGAACCTGTCAAACCTATCGAACTCGTTATATCATTACTCACACAATCGCATGGCGCACCATTGCCATTTCCTTCCAATCGCGGTATGATAGATGCATAAAAATAAAAGGAAGCACCGAGGCTTCAAAGTATCAGGCATCGCCCTGATGCTTTTGGCGCGGTGCTTTTCATTTCTGCCGACGGCAGAAAAGAATGGGAGGAATACAAATGCCGGTTTCTTATATGGAAATCAATCTGAATGCGCTTCGTCACAATCTCAAGGTCATCCGCGCGCATCTGCCGAAGGAAGTGAATGTGCTCGCTGTCGTGAAGGCAAATGCCTATGGACATGGTGCGAAGGAAACGCTGCGTATCGCCCTCGAGGAAGGCTACGTCGCTGCTGCTGTTGCCCGTGTGGAAGAAGGAGCGGAGCTGCGCGACGCCGGATTCACATGCCCGATCTATGTACTGGGACTGCCGCTGCCGGAGGATATGCCTATCGGTGTGAATAAAGACCTCATCATGCCGATCGATGATACCGTCGATCTTGACGCCCTGGAAGCCATCGCGGCTGTTTCGAAGAAAACGATCGAAGTCATGCTGCCGATCGATACGGGCATGAACCGCATCGGAACTCATCCGGAGGACGTACCTGCGCTCCTCAAAAAGCTCGAAGCCTATCCGCACATCCATGCACATGGCACCTTCACCCATATGGCGACGGCAGACCACAAGGAAAAGGATGCCGCACTGAAGCAGCTCGACCGCTTCGAGGAAGCGATCTCCTACATGCCGGTCGATGAAAACTTCGTGATCTCCTCCGCCAACAGTGCCGGTGTCATTGATATCCCGAGAAGCTGGCATAACCTTGCCCGTCCGGGCATTATCATCTATGGGCCGCAGCCATCGGATGTCATGACGAACAAGCTCGATCTCAAGTATGCGATGAGCGTCGTGAGCCATGTCACCCATGTCCAGATCCTGCATAAGGGTGAAGCCATCGGTTACGGCGGTACCTATGTCGCCAAAGAGGATATGAAGACTGCGACTGTCCCGATCGGTTATGCGGACGGCTGGCACAGAAGCCTTTCCAATAAGGGCGTCGTCCTCATCAATGGCAAGCGTTGCCCGATCGTCGGCCGCATCTGCATGGATCAGTTCATGGTCGCTTGCGATGACGAAGTCCGCCCGGGCGATGAAGTCGTCCTCATGGGCAAGCAGGGAGAGGAAGAGATCACTGTCGATGAAGTGTCTGCTACGGCTGAGACCATCCCGCATGAAATCATGTGCGACCTGAAGCGCATCCCGAGAGTATTTGTAGAAAAATAGTTTTGAAGGATCCGGTACTGGAGGAGAGCGGGATCTGCTTCGTATCCTCCTGTCGGCAAAAGCGAGACATCTTTTCCCCTTTCTTATTTTCTCTCCATATGCTATAATAACGCTTGTTAAGCGTCTATAGCTCAGTGGATAGAGCACTGGTCTCCGGAACCAGGTGTCGAGAGTTCGAATCCCTCTAGACGCACCAGAATTTCTCCGATCATATCGGATAAAATAAAATTCGTCCAGTTACACCCATGAAGGTGGGGTAATACATGGGGGAAATTGACCTTTGAGGAGGTCAGAAAGCCGAGGCGGTATGCCCCGGCTTTTTATCATGCCTTTTTCTTTGTCGTAGCAGTAAATCCCTGATCACAGTCCGATGGCTCGTCATCGTATATTTCCTTGGCTATGGTGGTTCCAAACGGTCTCTTTCTACTGTATTCTCCATGGTAAACATGCTATAATAATAAGACGTTTCATTTGAATACATCGGACAGAGACAGGGGCTGCGCTTCAGGATGCGCCGCGGATTTTCGCTGTATCTCACAGGTCTTTGACCGTGGGGAGCTCTGTACCGGCCTTTATATATCGTGAGGGTTTACCATGAAAATGTTTCGAGGACTATCGAACTGGATCGGTATGGACATGGGCTCGTCCCAAGTCCGTATCTACCGGGAAAATAAAGTGATCCTTGCCGAAGCGAGTACGGTCGCGGTGGATAATATCGACGGCCATGTGCTGGGCTTTGGCACGGAGGCGCTCATTCATTACCACAAGGCGCCGGAGAATATTTCTCTGGAGTGGCCGGTACAGAATGGCGTCATCGCTGATTATGATATGACGAAGGCGATGCTTCGTTTTTTTATCCGCAAATCGCTTCATCATGCGGTGTCGCGTCCGACGGTGATGATCTCCATTCCGGGCGAGACGAGCTCGGTCACGCGGCATGCGCTGGTGGATGCTTTGATCCACGCCGGTGCGCAACATGTGTACCTTCTTCCTTCGCCGGCGGCTGCGGCTATCGGGGCGGGGAAGGATATGCTGGCACCGTCTGTGATCTTTTCTCTTGTCATCGGGCGTGATGTCGCTGATGCGGGGCTCTACAGCTGCGGAGGGATCGTCACGCAGGAGGGGATCCCTTTCGGCGGGCATCATATCGATAAGGGGATCTGCCAGTATCTGCAGGAAAAGTATCAGATCATGATCGGGCTGGATCAGGCGGAGAAGCTGAAGAGTGAAGTGATCTCTCTCAAAGCGGCGGATGGGCAGGCGACGTTCACTATCCGCGGGCGCAGGATCCGTGATGGCGTGGAAGTGGTGGTGGAGCTTTCCACGGAGGAATTAAGACCGGTGATGCAGCGTATCCTGCAGCCTGTCCTGAAGCTCATCCGCCGTGTCCTTCGCGAGGCGAAGCCGGAGATGGCGGGCGATCTTCTAAAGAATGGGCTGCTTCTTTCCGGCGGCAGTGCGCTTCTGGACGGGCTGAAGGACTGGCTTGCCGGAGAGCTTCATATGCCGGTCTTCGTACCGGCTCTGCCGGGGGAGGTATTGGCTATGGGCTGCTATCAGGCTCTTGGCATGTATAAGGATCTGCCGCTTCTCATCGAGAACGGTGAAAAATATTACGGAGGCGCTTGATCGTGATTTTCTTTGGCAGAAAAAAGATGGCCGCCGCGGTCGCCCTCTTTGTTTTTATGGGCGCATGCGGCTGGTTCTGGCGGCATAGGGAGTACATTCCTTTCATTTCGCAGCCGCTCTCTATCGGTGCAGCTCCTTTCAACTATACCGCGAGCAGGACGGCGCTTTCTTTCACACAGGGGCTTGACTTACTTTCGGGTGTGTGGGAGAACTGGAACGAGCTGGATGCGCTCCGGAAGGAAAATGAAAGTCTTCGCGCGGAGCAGGCTCAATATAGTGAGATCCTTGCGGAGAATATCCGACTGAAGAGTCTTCTTTCGTTCAAGCAGGGCTATAAACAGTACCACCTGACGGGGGCTTCTGTCATCACCCGCGACTACGGGGGATGGACACAGACGCTGGTCGTGGACCGCGGCAGTGACAGCGGCATCAAAAAGTATATGCCTGTCATCGTCCCGACGGGTCTTGTGGGCTTTGTGAGTGAAGTGTATGAGAATTCCGCACGTGTGCAGCTCCTCCTGGATCCGCGTACATCGGTGGGCGGTATCGTTGCGCGTCCGGCCTCGCGCGTGGTAGCGATGGTTTCCGGAAACAGCAGTGAGCCGGGCAAGCTCTCTTTCGTGAATCTGCCGCGTGAGGCTGATGTCATCAAGGGGGATACCATCGTGGCATCCGGCTATGGCGGGGTGTATCCGAAGGGGATGGTCATTGGTACCGTCGAGCAGGTGGATGTAGACTCCATCGGCGGCACGCAGGTGGCACGCATTGTTCCGGCGGCTGATTTCTCTCATCTGGAAGAGGTCTTCATCATCACGGACCATATCCAGAGGGCGACGCCAGAGAGTATCCTGGTGAAGCCGCCGAAAAAGGAACCGCCGATGAATCCCAATAAACATCAGGCAGGTGAGAAGGAATGAGTGGCTATGCACTGGCTTTTTTGAGCTTTCTCGTTTTTCTTGTGCAGTCCTCGGTGATGCCATTCTTTTTCTCGGGGTTGCATCAGCCGGATCTGTGGCTGGTCGTCATCGTCCTTGCGACATTGATCTTTGACAACAAGACGGCGATGACTCTTGCGCTCGTGGGCGGGCTCCTTACGGATCTTGTGACGGGAAATCTTTTCGGACTGCACCTCCTGCCATACCTGGCGATCGCAGCGCTGTATCTCGCTTTGGGGAGGAAGCGCTACAACCGTCATTGGTATATTTCGCTTTTTGCGATGACGCTGGCCTCGCTCCTTTATGCGTTGCTGTCATGGCTGGTGCTTTTGGCAGCCGGCAGCCATGTCTTCTCGATTTCTTATATCCTGTACTTTGTGATGAGCACCACCTTCATGAATGGAGCAGCCGTGCTCTTTCTTCACAGGCCGCTATGGGCCATGAAACGGGAGGGAGAACCGAAGTGGTGAATAAGCATGTGCCCTCGATTCTCAGTGGGCTTTTGAAAAATACCGAGGAGTCCCGCTATGCGCGTATGATCTATGCGGCGATATTCCTCCTGCTCGTCCTGGGACTGCGTCTTTTCTATATGCAGGTCATTCAGGGCGGGTATTATAAAGAAGAAGCGGATGGGAACCGCATTCGCTACCTTCCCATGCAGGCGATGCGTGGTGTCATGTATGACCGGAATGGCTTGATCCTTGCGGGCTCGCGCTCGGCATACAGCGTCGTCATGCCGGTCGATCGCAAGGGGAATACGCTGTCGGATGAGGCGCTCAGCCGCCTGTCGCAGCTTCTTCATGTGCCGACTGCCGATATCAAGAAAAAGATCGAAGACAATAAGCTGGCCTTCGGAGCGATCTATCTGGCAAACGATGTCGGCATCGATGTCGCGACGCAGATCGAAGAGAAGAAGGATGAATTCCCCGGCATCGAAATCGAAGTGAATCCGCTGCGCGTGTATCCGCTGGGCAATGCAGGGGCGCAGGTCCTTGGCTATGTCGGCGAAGCAGGGCCGGATGACAGGGACGCGGAAGGAAATCCGTACACGACCACGACACTGATCGGTCGTGCGGGCCTTGAGAGCCGCTATAACAATTATCTCGAAGGCAAGAATGGTACAAAGACGGTCGAAGTCAATGCATCGGGGCAGCCTGTCCGCTATGTGGGCGGCACGCCGTCTGTCACAGGGAACAGTGTGCGTCTGACGCTGGATGCGAATCTGCAGAAAGCGGCAGAGGACGCGATGGAAGCACAGGTGAAGGCGCTCGTCCATGGCGGTGTCATGCCGACGGGGGCTTCCGCGGTGGCTGTCGATCCGAATAGCGGAGCGATCCTCGCAATGGCTAGCTGGCCGAGCTATGATCCGAACCGCTTCAGCAAGGGGATCTCTTCGAAAGACTGGAATGAGATCGTCAATAATAAGAATCATCCGATGCAGAACCGCACGATCCAGTCGATGTATCCGCCCGGATCGCTCTTCAAAGTCATCACGGGCGCGGCAGCGCTCGAAGCGAAGGTGACGACACCGGAGGAACGCATTTTTGATAACGGCAAGCACTGGCTCGTCGATAAGAGAAACTCTGAGGGCGAAGCTTTCGGATGGATCAATTTCTATGAAGCGATCGAAAAGTCGGACAATGTCTATTTCTATGAAATGGGACGCCGTGCAGGCATCGACCGCATCTCCCGTATGGCGGAGGAATTCGGTCTGGGAAAAACGACAGGCATCGACCTTGCCGGTGAATCGGACGGCAATATCGCAAGCGAAGCCTACAAGATGAAAGTTTTCAAGCAGGACTGGTACCTCGGGGAGACGATGGATGCCGCGATCGGACAGAGCTTCACGCTGACGACGCCGCTGCAGATGGCGATGGTATACTCGGCGATCGCCAATGGCGGCTTCCGCTACCAGCCATACCTTGTGAACCGCATCGATCAGCTGGATGGGACACCGCTCAAGATCTTCTCACCGGAGAAGGTGGGGACGCTTCCGGTATCTAAGGATACGCTTGATGCGATCCACAAAGGACTTCGGATGGTCATGAGCAAGGATGGGACAGGCGGACAGATCTTCGAACATTATCCGATCTCGATCGCCGGTAAGTCTGGTACGGCGGAAACGAATGGTCTCGATAACGGCTGGTTCGTGGCATATGCGCCTTTCGACAAGCCGGAGGTCGTGATCCTGTGCATGTTCGAGCACAGCGGCTTCGGCTCGGAGTCTGCGGCACCGGTCGTCAAAAAGATGATGGATGCCTATTTCCATATCGGAGATTATTCGCCGGCAAAGCTGAAGGCAGCGGATGAGGCAAAGGCAGGAGGCAAAAAGAATGGCTGAGATCGTATCCTTTGCTTCCGGTAAGGGCGGCGTGGGGAAGACGCTCCTCACCGCTGCTCTGGGGATCTTCCTCTCCCGGAAGGGGAAGAAGGTGCTCCTCATCGATGGGGATATGGGCATGAGAAATATGGATCTCGTGCTGGGGCTGGAAAATGAGTGCTTCTATCATGTGATGGATCTGGCGGAAGGCCGCTGCTTTGCGAAGGATGTCATCCTGGAAGTGAATGATCATTTGGATTTCCTGCCGGCGGCGCAGAATGATACATGGGAGACTGTCTTTCCTGCGGCGATGGATACCGTGCTGGAAGACGTGGAGGATAAGTATGACTACATCCTTCTCGACTGTCCGGCGGGGCGAGGAGAGGGCATCCGCTTTGCGGAGCACCTCTCGGATCATATGTTCCTTGTCGTGGCGCCGTCCTGGGCCTCGAAGCGGAATGCAGAGCGTCTCATGACGGGACCGCGCAAGCGGTACATGACCTATGTGCTGAACCAGTTCTCCCTCTCAGGGGATACGCAGATATCCCTCACGGATATGCTAGAGACCCTCGATGAAGAGTCCGTCTCTGCTATCATCCCGTATACGGAGGAGGCAGACCGTCTCGCGCATCAGGGAGAGCTTTCGGATTTTTCCGAAAAAGGGGCGCTCGGAGAAGCACTCGCTCTTTTCTGGAAATCGTACAAAGAAGAGAAACAGATTCCGCTTCCGCGCTGGAAGAAACTGCTCCGGAGAGCAGAGGCGGAGAATGCGCGGGAGAAGGTACCTGTGAAGACGGCGCCGGCCGGCCTTTCGTGGCACTCGGGCAGCCGCTCGTATAAATGGCAGAGGAGGAGATAGCAGAATGAATCTCATTCGATATTGGCGGCGCATCGACAGCACGCTGCTGATGGCTGTCCTGGGCCTTGGCGTCATCTGTCTTCTGATCATTGCGAGTGCCACTCATGCGAATATGGATGGACAACCGGGGCAGTATGACTTCGTCATGAAGCAGGGGATCTTCTTTGTCGGTGGTCTGATCATCGCCGGGGGCTCGCTCTATTTTGACTACAGGAAACTCTATCGCTTCGTACCCATCCTCTATGGCATCAATGCGATCCTGCTTCTGGTCGTCAAATTCGCCGGGACGAGTGCGCTCGGGGCGCAGCGCTGGATCCAGCTCGGCCCTTTCACGCTGCAGCCTTCCGAATTTGCAAAGATCATCATGATCATCTGTCTGGCAAGGCTCATGGCGCATGACAGATCCGGCTTCCAGACATGGAAGAGTCTTCTGCCTGTCGCAGGGATGATGGCACTTCCGACACTTTTGATCTTCATCCAGCCGGACCTTGGTACGAGCCTTGTCTTCGCAGCCATCACCTTCGGCATGCTTTATATTTCCGGGCTCAAGATGCAGCTCGTGAAACGCGCTTTTCTTGCATTCGTCGTGGTCTTCCCGTTCATCTGGTTCTTCGTCCTGCACAGCTACCAGAAGATGCGTATCCTCGTCCTTTTCAATCCGGACGTCGATCCGTACGGCTCCGGTTACCATGTCATCCAGTCGAAGATTTCCATCGGCAGCGGCGGTTTCATCGGGCAGGGTCTTTTCGAAGGCACGCAGAGCCAGCTGAATTTCCTCCCGGAAAATCATACTGACTTTATCTTCTCTGTCATTGGGGAAGAGCTGGGCTTTGTCGGAGCCATTTTCGTTCTCTTTTTATTCTTCGTTCTTTTATACAGGACACTTATGATTTCCCGCTCTTCGGGGGATGCCTTCGGCAGCCTGCTCGCCTGTGGGATCTTTTCCATGTGGCTCTTCCAGATCTTCATCAATGTCGGCATGACCCTCGGCATCATGCCTGTCACCGGTATCCCGCTGCCTTTCATGAGCTACGGTGGATCCGCTCTTCTCATGAATCTTCTCTGCGTCGGGCTACTGATGAATATCTATTTAAGAAGAAAGAAATTGATGTTTGATTGACTGGGGATTAGGGATTAGTGGCTAGGGATTAGGAGTCTCAAGTGATTGGAGACTGGAGACTAGTGACTGGAATGCCAGCTCATGACATCGCCATTATTTATACTTCGCGGCGCTTCTATATTTTTATGCGCCGTACCACAACCCTGAACCCTGAACCCATTGAACCAATAAAACTACAAACCTGTAACCCCATTTATTTTAGGAGTATCAAATGAACCGTGTAACTATCGATCCCGTATGGCTGATGCATATCCAGAAGCCTGCCCGCTACATTGGCGGAGAGTGGAACAGTGTGGTGAAAAACCACGATGAGATCCCGGTGAAAGTGGCGCTGGCATTTCCTGATGTCTACGAAGTCGCCATGAGCCATCTGGGACTCAAGATCATCTACAGTGTCCTGAATGCCAGAGAGGATGCGCTGGCAGAGCGCGTGTATGCGCCATGGGTGGACATGGAAGCGATGATGAGAGAGAAGCATATCCCTCTCTTTTCCCTGGAAAACAAATGCCCGGTCAAGGACTTCGATGTACTTGGCTTCACTATGCCGTATGAAATGTGCTACACGAATATCCTGAACATGATCGACATGGCAGGCATTCCTGTCTGGGCGAAGGACCGCACAGACGAGGATCCCCTCGTCGTCGCCGGCGGCCCTTGTGTGTACAATGCAGAGCCGGTCGCTGATTTCTTCGACGTCTTCTTCATCGGAGAATCCGAAGAAGCCATCGGAGAGATGGTGGATATCGTGAAAGCATGGAAAGCGGAAGGGAAGCCTGGTGGCCGCAAAGAGGCGATCCGCCGTCTCGCTCAGATCGATGGCTGCTATGCGCCGTCCCTCTATGAGGTCTCTTACTATGAGAATGGCGTCTTCCGCAGCATCCGTCCCATCGACGAAGCGGCCCAGTTCCCTGTGAAGAAGCGTGTCATCCGTGATGTCGACCATGTCCACATCGATGACAAGCCGATCCTCCCGCATATCGAGATCGTGCATGATCGTGCCGTCTTGGAAATGTTCCGCGGCTGCAGCCGCGGATGCCGTTTCTGCCAGGCGGGGATGATCTATCGCCCTGTGCGCGAGAAGAGCGAAGAGAGACTGCAGGAGATCGCAGATACCCTCATCAAGAATACGGGCTATAATGAGATTTCCCTCATGTCTCTCTCTTCGGCAGACTACTCCTGCCTGCCCGAGCTCGTCGATCACCTCTTGGAAAATTTCAAAGACAAGCGCGTGAGCGTCAGTCTCCCGTCACTGCGTGTCGACAGCTTCTCCATCGACATCGCGAAAAAGATCCAGCAGGTCCGAAAGAGCGGTCTCACGCTGGCACCGGAAGCCGGTACGCAGCGCATGCGCGATGTCATCAATAAGGGCGTCACGGAGGAAGACATCATGGGCGCCTGTGCGAATGCCTTCAAAAATGGCTGGAAAAAGGTGAAGCTCTACTTCATGATGGGCCTTCCGACGGAAACGGATGAAGATCTGAAGGGCATCGCCGATCTGGCGAACCGCATCCACGAGCTCTATCATGAGATCAAGGGGCGCTATGACCTGCGCATCACCGTCAGCGTCTCGAGCTTCGTCCCGAAGCCTTTCACCCCTTTCCAGTGGATGCCGCAGTGCAGCGTAGAGGAGATCGAGCGCAAACAGCAGTATCTGAAGAGCCTTTTCACAAACCGCCATATCAAGTACGCCTATCATGATGCCAAGACAGGATATATCGAAGCTGTCCTCGCTCGCGGCGACCGCAAGCTCTCTTCTGCCATCTACACCGCATGGAAGAAAGGCTGCACCTATGACAGCTGGACGGAATTTTTCCACTTCGATGTCTGGATGGACAGCTTCCGGGAATGCGGTATCGATCCCGACGAGTACGCAGCGCGCATTCGTGATTTCTACGAATGTGAGCCATGGGATCATATCGACAGCGGTGTTACGAAGGATTACCTCCTGAAAGAATGGCGCATGGCCGAGAAGGGGATCCTCACCCATGACTGCCGCCACCAGGCCTGCAATGGCTGTGGCGTCTGCCCGATCCTCGATGTGAATCTTCTCGATCATAAGGTAGAAAGCAAGGAGCCGAAGCGTGTTTTCACGTATCGTCAGCCGAAGGCGGGGGAGTAGCTGTTTAGTGGGTAGGGATTAATAGCTGGTAGCTAGTGACTAGTAGCTAGGGATTAGGAATTAGGAATTTTCCCTCTTACCATTTCTCCATACTATCGGTTTATGAAATCGATACGAAAGCGAGGTCCATCGGGCCTCGCTTTTTACGTGTTATATTTTTCACGATCTGTTTTGGGCAAACAAAAACCGTCATGACCATTTCCGATCATGACGGTTTTCTTTTGGGATCGGGTATAGCGGAGTAGCGGGAAATGTGAGGCAAACTTCCTAATCCCTAGCCACTAATCCCTAGCTACTAGTCACCAGTCACCAGTCACCAGTCACCAGTCACCAAGCCTCAGAACATATTCAGGATGCCCTTGAAGCCATAGTAATTGGTCGGCAGGAAAGCATCCACATACTTGGATACACCGACAGGCTCCGGTGCGGTGAGGAAGAGAAGGAAGAGGCCAAGGACGGTGAAGCCGATCGCGATGAGGCTTGCCTTGCCCTTGCCGGACATTTCATAGTAGCCGAAGAGACGCAGACCGAGTGCGCCGAAGAAGGTGATGCACATGCCGGAGAGGGAGAAGACACCGAAGAGGATATTTGCCATCAGGAAGCCGACATAGAAGACCGGCAGGAAAATGAAAGGAAGATTGTATGCGATGCGGGTCGGGTTCACGCTGCGGCGCATATCATCCATCCAGTCCGCCATATCGAAGCCGAAGAGGCCGAGCGGGATGAAGGAGAGCAGGATGACCGTATCCCAGATACCGGAAAGTCTGTCGCGGTCCTGTCCCAGCCACCATACGAAGCCGCAGAGGAAAAGGCCGACAGCGCCGCCAAGCGCATAGTACCAGGCAGCGGGGATGAATTTGACGGCGATCATAGAGACGGTGGTCAGGAGGGAACCGATCACGATGTACTTGGTGAGTTCTCCCTTCGAAAGCTGTCTGTCTTCCGGGATCTCCTCCTTGATCTGCGCGAGGATCTCCACCATGAAGAGCAGGAGGAAGATCGCCAGCGCTGCGAATGGATACAGGAAGAGAGAGATCACGATCAGAAGGACGGGGACAAAGACTCGCATCCCTTTGAAGACCTGCAGCTTCTTGAAATTCAGCTTGCGCTTCTGGGTGTAAATGGTGAGGCGCATAAAGACCAGGTACGTCAGCATGATGCCTACCGTTTCCATCGGTTCACTCCCCATGTAGAGCAGTGCACAGAAAACGAGCATTGCCATATTCGCTCCGGTAAAGCGGCAGATCAGCGTACTGAAAATGCCAATGTTCAGAAAGGCCACTACGGCGTCAACAAAATTCAAAACATCCATCTCCTTAATAAAAAATAGAATTATCTTTTCTAGTATATATGGTGCGCGGGTTTTACGCAAGGGAGGTTGGGGGATTCGTGACTGGTGGACTGGTAGCTGGTGACTAGTAACTGTATTCGTATATTAAGCCCCCATCTGAGATGGGGGACCCGGTGGAGCCG
>ERZ1034753.304-NODE-304-length-18435-cov-8.181774_pt1 | contig 18435 bp, 10 predicted proteins | sample MGYA00520702_ERZ1034753 | MGnify/ENA primary metagenome ERZ1034753 (study PRJEB33766, sample SAMN09781700) | gut metagenome | biome: gut microbiome | host: Homo sapiens | place: Madagascar | study: EMG produced TPA metagenomics assembly of the PRJNA485056 data set...
GAAAGCTATTATCTCCTGAAAAAAACACCCACACCTACGGTTATCGTAGAATGTGGGTTTTTAAGTAATCCTGCCGAAGCTGAGCTGCTCTTGCAGGACGAATATCAGGATAAATTAGTAAATGCCATTTACTCTGGCATTGAAACTTACCTTGGATCATTGTAATTATTCAAATTCCCGGATTGTTTTTAAAAATGCTTCCGCAATATGGTATAAACGGGCAGTCTGCACTTTGTATACAGAATCCTCTTTTTCTCCTTCTGTGGACTGTCCATCCTTATTTGCTTCACTTGCAGAAGCTGCCGGATCATTGACAGAAGTGGTACTTCCACTCTTTCCGGTAGCAACACCAGAAAAATGATTCAGATCAAGAGCTTTTTCCACTGCAACCCGCAGATCCACCGGCTCTGTATTTCCCTCCTGAATGGAAGCCGCCAGATTTCCTATCTGATCTGCCAGAAGATCTCTGGTCTCCTGTCTGTCAGTCACAACCAGACCGCTGATTCCTTCCTCTTTTGCCTGGAAGGTCGCTGCGATTTTTCCTGCCATCTCACTCTCTAACATAACATCCACGATTCCTTTTGTCTCCACACCGCGGACAATCTTTAAAGAAACATTGGTCACTTTATCCCCAACCAGAACCGGAATGGAATACTGTTCCTTTTTCGATAATGTCTGGTTAATGGATAGTTTTGCCTGCATCAGACGCATCTCCCGCACATCAATGCTGGTCACTTCATCGCTGGAGATCATTGTTTTCATTACATTTTCTGCAACTTTTCCAAGAGTCTCCTGCACTTCGGCTAACGCTTCCGGCTCTGAAACTGCCTCTCCAAAATCCTCAATGATATCCTCTTTTATAGCTTCTATATCCTCTGCCGTAATCTTTTTATCCCGGTTTGAGCTGGTGCTTTCCTCACCAAAGATCTGACGGAACAACTGATTCCGGTTTGTCATCATCGCATTTAACGCATTGACATTGAGCGCTGTATTTGGCAGATCAAACTGCTCTAAGATCCGGTATATTTCATCCGGAGCAGCTGCTGCTTTTTGTACCATTTGCATCTGTTCCTGCAAATATTCACTTTCCGCTGCCGCATCCGTGTCTGCTGTCTCCGCAAGCGCCCTTGCGAACTCCTCCGGTGTCATATTCTGCCAATCCGGATATTTATCAAATACCTGCTGCAGTCTGCCCGGTGTCAGAAAATCCGATGCATCACGCATACAGTTCGTCTGATAAGCAGTCTCAATCTGATCTGTAATAGAATTGGTGCTCGTTGTCTGCGTTTCTGTCTCTCCGTAATCGTCATTCACAGAAATATCCATGCGGCTCGTTTTATGTGATGACCGAACTGCAGTCAGCAGATTTTTCATCGTCATCTCTGCTCCCTGATTGACTAATGCACCGATTGCCGCGCCATCTGTCTGCTCTACCTGATGAATCAGCCTGTAAATTCCGATGTAGGAGCTCCGTTCTTCCTCGGTAATCTGATTATTTTTTTCCAGTTTATACAGATATTCACTGAATTTCTGATTTTCGTCTTTTGAAACCTCTGTTTTTATCTGCTCTGCGACACGATTCAGATCAGAGATCTTCATTTCCAACGGATTGATTCCCTGCTTGATCAACTGTGTGACAACTGCCGGAGTCATATTTTTAAACATCCGCTGTACTTCCTCATCAGCTGCTTTCATCTGCAAAATGGATTCTTCGGTAATGTCAATTCCATTGTAGCCAAGGATACGCACTGCACGGCGGTTGTCTTCCGTTGCCTCTATGCCAAGGTCTTTTAAAATATCATCTACGTTCCGGAACGCTTTCTGTATGGAATCTCCCATATCTGCACGTGGAGCTGTCATTAATGTCTCATACTGCTCTCCTGCCTTTTCCAGTGCAGATTTCATCTGGCTTCCCTGCTCATAAGCTCCCTCAATTGTAGAAACATCCGCATCCGGAATACCGAGCACATAAGCCGGAACCTGTCCTAACTGTTCCACTTTTCCGGCTGTCTCCGCAAAAAGCGCCACATTCTCTGGGGAAGCCTCTGCCCCCTGCGCTTCGAGCAGATTTGCGTAATACTGGTTCTCCATATTTTTTAATTCATCTACCAGTCTGACTAACGGTTCTGTATCAATGGATATGCCTTTCTTTAAAAGTGCATAGTTCGCCTCAGCAGACATCGCTAAGCGTGCTTCCTCTAACTGTCTTTTTGCAGTGAGAAGTTCTAAGCCCTTATCGGTATAAGCGTTCTGATCTCCTGTGCCACTCTCTGTATCTTTTCCACGGTTTTCTGCTGCCTTGGCAAGGTTATCCACAGTCAGTTCCATGTCATGGTTCACAACATAAGCCACATCTTCTTCTGTGGCATTGTTGATCACATCTGCCGCACGCTGTGCCTGATCTTTCAGACTGTAACCTTCTGCCACCATTGCATCCTTTGGCATATTTCCCGCAGTGATCGCATCTGCGATCTGTTCCATTGCCTGTGATGCATCCATTGGAAATTGCAGTGCTTTTAAATCCTCATAGTAAGTCAGGTTTTCTTCTGTAAGCGGGATCTCATTCTGGATCAGCCACTGACAGTCAGCCATTGTATTTTCATTTACCGGAAGCCCCATAGAAACCAGCATACTCTGAATCTGTCCCGACAGTTCCTCCATATCTTCTGCCGTCTGTCCTGCATACGCTGCACTTCCGGAAAATTGCGCCATATACAGATTCTCTATCGTTGGCTGCAACTGGTTATCCAGCATATATTTGATTGCACCATCCGTCATAGGCTGTAACATCTGTAACTGTTCAAATGCCTCGACACTCATTGCAATATTGTCATCCGTTGCCGGAAGGTCAGCATCTTTGAATGCCTGCTCCAACTGGCTTGCTAAAGCAGCACTTCCTGTCATTGCCTCTAATTCTGCTGCATCAAGATCATCCCCGAACACTTCTTTTCCTGCTTTTGCAAGCTGCATTTTGATTTTGTCCGTCACCGTAATGATCGTATGCGAATCTGTGGAGTCCAGAGAAAAACCTTCCTCCTGCATCTTCGCATAGTCTTCTTCCGAAGCCGTATTCGATAAAACCGCCATCTGATTCTTGCGGTCAAATGCATCCATTTCGGAACTTTCCTCAATCTTTTCGGCTATGGACTTTTTCTCCTCCTTTGCAGGATTCGCATAAGTCGTATCTTTCATCTGCACCGATGTCTGTTTGCCACTCACACTTTTTGTCGTCTTCGCATTTTCTGCCACAATCCCGAAAGCCGTCTTAACCTCTGTTCCCGCTTTCTTCTGCATTGCCTCTAAAATCTGATTCTGCTGTTCTACTCTCATCTATTTCTATCTCCTGTCCGGATCATCATACTTTTCACTGTTATTTATATCGGAATTTTTTCTGTTTTCTTGACCTCACACACTGGTGTTATATTCGTTACGTGCTATAATATACTTATATCTTGATCTGTGAACAGATCAAAAGGAGACAATATTATGTGGTTTATTTTCGCTTTATTATCCGCCGTATTTGCTGCGCTGACTTCCATTCTTGCCAAAGTCGGTATTGACGGTGTCAATTCCAATCTTGCCACAGCGATCCGTACCGTGGTTGTTGTCGTTATGGCATGGGGAATGGTATTTCTGACAAGCGCGCAGACTGGGCTTTCCCAGATCAGCAGAAAAAGCTGGATATTCCTTATTTTGTCAGGACTGGCAACAGGAGCATCCTGGCTGTGCTATTACAAAGCACTGCAGATTGGAGATGCATCCAAGGTTGTTCCAATCGATAAATTAAGTGTCGTTATTACGTTGGTACTGGCTTTTCTGTTCCTGCATGAAGATTTCACGGTAAAATCCCTGATCGGATGTATTCTGATCGGCGCCGGCACATTATTCATGGTTTTGTAGACATCTTATCACTATGCTGCCACAATCATTTTGGCATACCAACAGCACAAATCGAACATAAAAGAAGCCGGCTATTCCAAGCCGACTCCTTTAAATTTCAATCCTCTAGTATTTAAACACTGCCACTCCATAACCCGAAAGCGGATATGCAAAGGAGAACGCTCTTCCATCACACTCTGATTTCACTGCTTTATATGATACCGGTTTCTCGGCTCCTTCTCCGCCAAATTCAGCAGAATCACTGTCTAATACCAGCTTATACGTCTTTTTCTTCGGCACACCGACACGGTAATCCGGTCGGGCAACCGGTGTAAAGTTACATACAAACAACATATTATTCTTGCCGTCTTTGCTCTTGCGGACAAAGCTGTAAATACTGCGGTCTGCATCATCTGCATTGATCCATTCAAATCCTGTCCAGCTGCTGTCTAATTCATAAAGGCATGGATTCTTCTGATAAAGATGAAGAAGCGCTTTTACCCAGTCCTGCATATGTTTATGATCCGGGTTTTCAAGCAGATACCAGTCTAACTCTCTTGCCTCGCTCCACTCCTGAAGCTGTGCGAACTCCTGTCCCATGAACAAAAGCTTTTTGCCAGGGTGACCAAGCATGAACGCATAGCCAGCCATAAGATTCTGGAATTTGTCTCTGCCAAGTCCCGGCATCTTATTGAGCATGGAGCATTTTAAATGCACCACTTCATCGTGCGACAATACGAGAATATAATGTTCACTCTCGTTGTAGCTCATGGCAAATGTCATTTTATGGTGGTTATTCTTTCTGAAATATGGATCTAACTTCATATAATCTAAGAAGTCATGCATCCAGCCCATATTCCACTTGTAACTAAAATTCAGTCCATCTTCTTCAACCGGTCCTGTCACTTTCGGCCACGCAGTGGATTCCTCTGCGATCACAACTGCTCCGTGGTTCCGTCCAAGGATCAGTGTGTTGATATGTTTGAAAAACTCGATTGCTTCGAGATTCTTGTTATCTCCATACTGGTTGCGCACCCACTGTCCTTCTTCTTTTCCATAGTCCAGATATAACATGGAAGCAACCGCATCTACACGAAGTCCGTCAATATGATAGTGCTCCACCCACATTAACGCACTGCCGATCAGGAAATTCTTGACCTCATTTTTGCCATAGTCGAAAATCTTAGTTCCCCAGTCCGGATGCTCGCCTTTTCTCGGATCTGCATATTCGTACAGACAGGTTCCGTCAAATTCAGCGAGACCATGTGCATCTTTCGGGAAATGTGCCGGTACCCAGTCTAAGATCACACCGATTTTATTCCTGTGGCACTCATTGATAAAATGCGCAAAATCCTCAGGTTTTCCATAACGGGAGGTCGGTGCATAATAGCCGGTTACCTGATATCCCCACGAACCGTCAAACGGATATTCTGAAATACCCATTAACTCGATATGTGTATATCCCATTTCTTTTACATATGGGATCAGATATGTCACAAGATCCCTGTAACTGTAAAATCCGTCGTCTTCCCTGCCCGGATGACGTTTCCATGAACCCGGATGAACTTCATAAATTGCCATTGGCTGTGCGTAAACATCCTCTTCCGCCTTACGCTCTTCCATCCACTTGCTGTCTGTCCATTTGAAATGATCAATATCTGCAATTGCAGAAGCTGTTCCAGGTCGTAGTTCTGCGTAATTCGCATAAGGATCTGCTTTATACAGACGTTTTCCGTCTTTTGTCTCAATCAGATACTTATACAATTCCCCCTCTTTCACACCCGGAATAAACAGTTCAAAAATTCCCATTGTCTCCGGCTCTAAGCGCACCATCTCATTCGCCGTCTCGTTCCAGCCATTAAAGGAACCGATTATAAAAACTCTCTGCGCATTCGGCGCCCACAAGTCGAAGAATACTCCCTTAACTCCTTTTACCTCTGCAAAATGTGCGCCCAGCTTCCGATAAATCTCGTAATGTGTCGCCTGACCGAACAGATAACGGTCTAATTCCGTAAAATTTGCCATAAGCCTTACCCCTCTTTACTTCTATCTCTAAACCACAGCTTCTCTGTGATCTTTCTTCTTTAGTCGAAGTCTTTCTCCCGCAAAATGATGTAATCATCATCATCATATCTTCTGGATGTAATAATACTGAACGCCTTTTTCAGACCACCCTTTTCTGAATGAGCCACCGCTTTATCGACGATCTCTTTTACCTCTGTCAGCGTTGTCTCCCTGTCTGCATGCTCAATATTACTGATGCTGTTATATAAAGCCAGCACACCCATCTCGTCAATTGTGTAACCTAATTCATTTGCATAGGATTTTGCAAATGAAACTAACTCGTCGCTTGTAAAAATAGGTATATTGATCTTCTCGGAAAACTTCGCTGCAAACCCCTCATCTCTGGATAAAGCTTTCTGGATTCCATGCTTGGTATCTTCGATGATCACCAATACTCCGCTTCTATCCTGCTCTAATAACAGAGAGAGTTTTAACGCTGTCTCTTTGGATAAATCTCCGGCTTTTTCAATGATCAGACAGCCTCCTGCCACTTTTTTCAATAAGGCTGCGACGTCCTTCTGGTTTAAGGCAGATGCCTCGATCTTACCGATCTTGCCGTTTGGTTTTCCGGTTTCTTTCTGCAAAGCCTTGATCATGCTTGTGGCAAGTACCGTCTTACCGCTTCCAGAACCACCCTGAATGATCATATTTCCGGTTCCTGCTGTCGTTCCTTTTGTCAGGTGTAAGGATGCACCTGTGAGTGCCTGACAGAGCTGTTCTTCCATACCCTTGATTGGTACAAAATATGTAAAAATCTCTTTTAATTCTTTAGAAAGCTTGTTGATCGTATCCGGTGTCTCAAATGCCTCCGGCTCTGCGATCGTCGGAAGGACTTCTTCTTCCTTCTCCTCTTTTCCAAGGTCTAGATCAGCCGGCAGTTCGATTTCCGGTAATTCCTCTTTTTCTACGGATTCCTTTGCCATCTGGCGTGCTGTTTCTGCTAAGATTGCAGCTTCCACATCTTCTGCCGAAGTCTGTGTATCGCTGCTATCCTCCGCTGCAACTTTCACATAATCAGCAAAAGCCTCCACCGTTCCCTCTGTCTGCTCTGCAAAAGAGGTTACTGTCTCCTGTGGCAGATTGGCATCTAGTTCTTCGAAGTCCTCTTCCTCCCAGTTGCTGTCGATATCGTCTAAGCCCTCTGGCATTGCGATCTCCGGGAGTTTTTCATCTGTCATGAACTCCTGCACACCTGCCGCCACAATGTTCTCTGCTGTGGCATCTCCTACGTTTGTCATATAATCTCCAACCGGAGATGCTCCGACAGCGGCAAGCTGTTCATCCATCTGTGCATTTTCATCATTCAGACGGTCAATCTCCTGCTGCAGAATCTGGTTCATATTCGTAACCATTGCTACCGCATTGTCGTTTGGCTGACCATCCTTACTCAGATATTTCTGATCTAAAAGATCCTTTGGTGTCAAGCCGGAATCTAACATCGGAATGACATCTGCAAGGCGTCCCATCAGTTCTTCTGCTTCCTGAAGTGCTCTCGCCTTCGCAGACTCCAACTTTCTCTGCTCTGCTTCCTGAAGTGCTGCCTCTGCGGCACGCTTGGTCTTCTCCCAGTCTGCTAACACATCCTCAATGCTCATCTGTCCGGATACCTGCGGCTCTGCCACTCTGCCTCCCTGCATATAAAGGCTCATCTGACCATCCTCATCCACTAACATCTCCTGAAAATTGGATTTTAAGGAATTGTCAATCTCCTCATCCGTTTCTATATGCTGGTAAATCTCTTCTTCCTGCGGCACTTCCTCTTTCTCGGATGGAATCTGGAGGTACGGGATATCCTCTACCAGTTTCTTGATGTTATCCATTGTATCATTGACTGCCTCTTTTTCTGTGGCATTCATGATCTCCTGCATGCTTTTTTGTAATTCTTCCTGCAGATTCTGTGTATTAAAACGTTCTGCGGACATCTTCACATCTTTGATCTGTACCGGTTCCGGCACGATCTCACCGGATTCTAACTGGTCTTCCGGTCTCACTTCCACAACGCCGTCATGTCTCTGACGGAATGTGCGGTACTTGTCTTCCTGCTGTTTCGTCAGTGGCTGGTATAGCATCTTTAATTCTAATGCGCGCTCCACATATGGACCTTCCCCAAACCATAAGATCAGCTCATCGCATGCCTCGATACATTTCTCGCTCATTCCTGCTTTGTGATACAGGTATGCAAGTTCATAAGCCCATTCCTCAGAATATTCCTGTTCTTTCAATTCTTCCAGAATGCCAATAAGGGTGCCGATATCTGCACCCTGCGCTTTGCTTATCTCATATTTTAAAACGTATTTTAAATTATCATGCGGCGCGATCTCCACGAACTCCTGATAATACTCTTTTGCTTCATCAAAGCTCTTTGTCTTGACCGCCACCTCAGCAAGACGGTATATGATCATTCTGCCGATTGGCGACTTGTCATAAGCCGTCAGCAGAACGTCCTTGCTCTCATCATAACGCCCTACTTTTTCATAGATTTCCCCTACTTTTACCAGAGCATTGATATTCTTTATCTTACGCCAGTTGATCGTATCTGCAATCTCAGCCGCGTCTTCGTATTTTCCTTCGGCTGTGAGAGATTTCATCTGATCCAGCTTTAATTTGTATTCATATTTATCCAATTCTGCCACCTCAAACTGTGCATTTTTGCGTATGCTACGGCACTTGTTTTTGTACCTTTTCGCTTTGTCTATGTTAACCTTAAGTTTATCATAGGCACAAATAGATGTCAAAAATTATCATGCTTTCCCTGCCGGTTTTTCATCCGCTTTTTTGTTTTCTTTTTCCACTTCATAAACAGGCTGATTTGTATGCTTGTCAATGCGTTCAAGGTTTACATAATCTATCTCTGTTTCCGGAATACCACGTTTTTTCAAAAAGTAGGTGACAACTTTTGAAACAATGTAATAAATGACTGCCATGATCGGCACACCGAGCAGCATTCCCGGGAATCCCCATAAACCACCGAATACCAGAATCGCAAACACAACCCAGAAAGAAGAAAGTCCGGTCGAATCACCCAAAATCTTCGGTCCGATGATATTTCCGTCCACCTGCTGTAAAATAATGACAAAAATAAGGAAATACAATCCCTGTATCGGATTCTGCAGCACGATAATGATAAAAGAAGGAATCGCACCGATAAATGGTCCAAAAAATGGAATGATATTGGTCACTCCGATAATCACTGCAACCAGCATGGTATCCGGCATTTTCATAATGGCGAGCACAATATATGCGATCACACCGATGATAGCCGAATCAAGGATTTTTCCGCTGATAAATCCACCAAAGATCTCATTGCTCTTTCTTACTGTCTCAACAACAACGTTAGCTCTGACCGGTTTAAACACTGCATATATGATCTTCTTAGCCTGTCCTGCGAACTTCTCCTGACTTGCCATTACATACACGGAAATGATCAGTCCGACTAAAATATTGATCACAAACTTCACTCCGGTGATCACTCCACTGGTGATAGAAGAAATGTAAATCTCTGCCTGTGGAAGCAAGGTGTTTTTCATCCAGTTTTCGAAGAAATTGCTTGCCTGTGTGATCAGTTGCTCTGCAATATCTGCAATCTGGCTGTCGCCTTTTGCAAAATCATTGATCCAGTCGATGAGTGACCGTACTTCTGCCGGAAGTGTTGTAATAATGCTCTGGATACTCTGGATGATTGACGGCACGATTGCCGCAATAAGCAGTACAACAATGAGCACTAAAAATAATAATGCGCCCGCGATTGCAAGTCCTCTGGATACACTTTTTGCCTTCTTCTCACTCTTCATCTTCTTACGAAGCAGTGAAAACAGCTTTCCATCTATGAGCTTCATCAGTGGATTCAGGAGATACGCCACGGCCAGACCAATAATGATCGGCTGTAAAATGTAAGTCAGTTTCTTCCAGAAATCTGCGAACCCATTGTAACGGTATATGATAAAGAAAAATAGAATACAGCAACAGAACGTAATAAAAATAGCTAACGCTATAATTGTGATCTGTTTCAAATGAAATTCATCTGCTTTTTTTGTCTTTGGTGTCTGTGTCTGCTCGTTTTGTTTTTGTTCTTCCACCTTGTGATCTCCTTTTTGCCTGCTTGAAGTCTGCTTTTTTGCCAGCACATTTTATGCTTCCAGAATACAAATTCATGCTTTTATATGTTTATTTTAACGCAAAAACAGAGAACTGTCACTAAGCAGTCCTCTGTTTTTATTATCTTTTTAGAATTTAAAATTAACCTCTGTAATAATTGATCAGACAGCCCTTTAAAATAATCTCGCGCTCATCATCTGTAAGTGCGTCCATATGCAGACTGAATGGTTTCAGTTCGCCGTCCTTTACTGCATAAGCCTGAATCTCTGACTGTTTTTCCTCGATTGCTTTCCGGATCTCCGGGATGAAAAGGTAATCCAGATTCTGGAATGGAAGATCACCCTTCTCAATAATGAATGGTAACATTCCCCAGTTGATCAGGTTCGAACGATAACGCTTGGTCGCATACTCATTTGCAATATTTGCCCAGCCGCCAAGTACCTTCTGGCAGGAAGCAGCCTGTTCTCTTGCGGAACCGTCGCCCGGTTTTACTGCAAAAATCGTGCTTCCGAAACCTGCGTAACCTTTCTCTTTTCTCGCTTTCTCACCGAAATCAGGATAAACGGTCTTGATCGTATTGATCACTGCCTGTAATTCCGGTACTGCCTCTACCGGACACTCACCAGCTTCCACTGCCTTCTCTGCTTTCTGGATCTCTTTTGCACGTCCCACATAAAGCGGATCTTTTCTGGAAAGTGCAAACTCTGCAAGTCCAAGCGGATTGGAACGGAAGGATGATGTCTCACCGGACGGGATCAGTTCATCTGTTGTCGTTACCGGATCGTGGATCTCGGAAACAACTTTTAATACCATGTGCTCTGGCAATGCGCTCATTTTTGGCCAGTCCTTAATGTTTGGTCCAAACTGGATCTCAACACTTGGATCTGCCACGCCCTTGCTGTCAAAGACACGGTTCTCGTAGATCTTCTTATCGAAGAAATATTTTGGTTTTGTATAATCAACGTCTAAATCTGTAGCAGCGGTCAGATATCCTTTGTTTGCTGCGGTAGCTGCGATAGATCTCGCATCCATAAGTGCCACCGATGCGACCTGTCCTTTCTGAACCTTGGAACCTTCTCTGTTCGGGAAGTTTCTTGTGGAGTGACGGATTGAGAATGCGTTGTTTGCAGGAGTATCTCCGGCGCCAAAGCAAGGACCGCAGAACGCTGTTTTGACGATCGCTCCTGTCTCCATGAGACTTGCCACTGCACCATTTTTTACAAGTTCCATATAAATCGGTGTACTTGCCGGATATACGCTTAAGGTAAATTCATCCGGTCCGATGCTTGCACCCTTTAAGATATCTGCTGCATCACAGATATTCTCAAATCCACCGCCGGCACAGCCTGCGATAATTCCCTGATCTACATAAAGCTTTCCGTTTCTTACTTTGCTCTTTAAATCTAACTTGACTGCTCCGTCAAAGCTGACCTCTGCACGTTTTTCACAGTCATCTAAAATATCCATTAAGTTCGCATTCAGTTCTTCGATCGTGTAGGTGTTGCTTGGGTGGAACGGCATTGCGATCATTGGTTTGATCTGGCTAAGGTCAATCTCGATCATTCCGTCATAGTAAGCAACATCCCCCGGATTCAGCTCTTTGTAAGCCTCTAGTCTTCCGTGGATCGCATAGAAATCCTGTACTTTTGCATCGGTTCTCCAGATTGAAGACAAGCAGGTTGTCTCCGTTGTCATAACGTCCACGCCGATACGGAAATCAACGCTTAAGTTCGATACGCCCGGTCCGACAAACTCCATGACTTTATTCTTCACGTAGCCTTTGTCAAATACCTCTCCGATAATGGCAAGCGCAACGTCCTGAGGACCTACGCCCTTCTGTAGTGTACCGGTCAGATAAACACCGACAACGCCCGGCATATCAATATCATATGTCTTATTTAATAACTGTTTTACAAGCTCCGGTCCGCCTTCGCCGACTGCCATGGTTCCTAATGCACCGTAACGGGTATGGGAATCAGAACCTAAGATCATGGCTCCACTCTCAGCTAACATCTCTCTTGCAAACTGGTGGATAACTGCCTGATGTGGTGGAACGTAAACTCCGCCATACTTTTTCGCACAGGTAAGTCCAAACATGTGGTCATCCTCGTTGATCGTACCTCCAACTGCACATAAACTGTTATGACAATTTGTCAGGACATATGGCATCGGAAAACGCTCTAAGCCGGATGCTCTTGCTGTCTGGATAATTCCTACAAATGTAATATCATGAGAAGTAAGCTTGTCAAATCTTACCTGAAGCTTGTCCATATTTCCTGAAGTATTATGTTTTTTCAAAATACCATAAGCGATCGTATTTCCGGCTGCCTGTTCTTTCGTAACAGCTTTTCCAGTCTTCTGCTGTACTTCGGCTGCATCTGTCATAATCTCTTGTCCGTTTACAAGGTAAACGCCGCTATCATATAATTTCATACGTTCCTCCATCCCAGTCTCCGGCAATGCGTTCTGCATCTGCCTTTTCTGCGCACTTTTATATGAATTATAAAGATAGTCCATGTAAAAATCAAGGCTTTCATACACTAATTTAATAAATCAATTATTTATCCCTTGAACCAGGTTTCCTATTACATAAAAAAGAACTCCTGGAATCCCAAAAGTTCTTTCTCTTCTAAATGATCGTTTTCAATCCGGCGAGTGTGTCAAATTTTGCATACAAAAGCTTTGCTGTCTCCTCGTCCGGCTCCGTCAAATCCGGCACCATTACAACAGACAGTCCGGCGCGGTATGCGGATAAAATCCCATTCGGCGAATCCTCAACTGCAATGCAGTCCTTGGGTCTCTCGTGGATCTGCTCACATGCATAAAGATACACATCCGGCTCCGGTTTTCCGTTTTTTACAGTTGTTGCACTCACGATCTGATCAAATTTATCGTAAATCCCGATCTGCGTCAGGTATTGTCTGGTGCGCTCCGGATCGGTTGCTGTCGCAACCGCCGTTTTGATCTTTTTTGCGCGGAGATAATCTAAGATCTCATCCACGCCCGGTTTTTTCTCGATCCCATTTTTCTCGATATGCTCTTTCATGAGCTGTTTCCGTCTCGCCCGGATTGCCTCATAGTCAAAGTCCGGTCCGAATATATTCTGCAGATAAGGACCTGCAAACTTTGAAGCCAGACTGCGGATTGCGAGTCCGTGCTCCCTTGTCACCGCAAACCCTGCTTCCCTTGCCGCCTGCTGCCAGTAAACATTCAGCCATTTTTCCGTATCGATCAATACGCCATCCATATCAAAAATTACTGCTTTTATCATTCTTCGTCCGTCTGCTCCCCTGGTTCTAACTCTTCAATCTCATATTCTGTTTCGTCTGCCGCATCTGTCTGTTCTATCGCCTTGCTGTTTTCATCTGCATACTGCGGAAAAGTGATCGCAGCCTTAAACAGATCACCGTCCACTGTAATATCGAATGTTCCGCCCATTAAGACTGTCAGGCTCTTTGCGATAGAAAGTCCAAGACCGCTTCCCTCTGTCGTTCTCGACGAATCTCCGCGGATAAAACGTTCGGTCAGATCTCCTGCGTTGCTGTTTTCCCTTGCAAGCGACCGCTCCGATACATTCTTAATGGAAAAAATGACTTTTTCCTCCGCATACGCAATGTCAACATACACCCGCGTTTTTTCGAGTGCATACTTTGCAACATTATTATAAAGGTTTTCAATGACACGGTAAAGCTGTCTGCCGTCCGCACGGATCAGCACTGCGGTCTTCGGCAGCTTAGTTACGATCGTAAGCTCTTTCTGCTCAAATTTCTCATTGAACTCTCCACTTGTCTGGTAAACAAGTTCCACAAGGTCAATGACCTGCATATCCAGTTTTACATTGCCGGAGCTGATCTTCGAAGCCTCCACAAGATCGGCTGTCAGTTGTTTTAACCGCTGTGACTTTTCATCTAAAATCTTAATATATCCCTGCACACGCTCATTGTCGATTTTTTCCAGTTTGATAAGGTTTACATAATTAATAATCGATGTCAGCGGTGTTTTAATATCGTGCGATACATTCGTGATAAGATCTGCCTTCATGCGCTCATTTTTCGTGCTGTCGTCCACAGCATGTAAAAGTCCCTCGCCGATATTATTGATCGCTTCCGCAAGGCTTCTCTCTTCCCCGTGCAATTCTTCCAGATCGATCTTCTCTGAGAGTGCCCCGTCACGGATCTTCTCAACTCCCTGCCGGATCTGGTACTGTTCCACTGTTTTTCGCAGGATCATATAACATTCCCATGCGGAAAATAAAAGCAGTAACAATAACGCGATCACATTCTGGTAATAAAAGGCTCCTACCGCCAGAATAAAGCAGACTGCCATATGCCCGGCAAACAACAGGATCACACGCACCGTTGTCTTTCTCTTGGCAAATACTTTGCGGACTCCTCTTTCCAGCCAGCACGCAAGGCTTGTCTCCCAGAGCATTTCCGCCTTCATCCTGCGCACCATGCTCAGGTAAAAAACAAGGAACAATCCGTCAATCACAAGGCTCACCGTTCCGGACGCCACGATAATGCCGTAAACTGCCCACTCATCGCTGTTTACTTTTGCGATCAGTATCACAAATTCAACCATTACAAAAATAAACGCAGCCACTAAAATCTCCGTCTTGATCTTGTCGATCGGGTTTAAATGGATCTGGCTCTCGCCTGTGCGCCGTCCTGTTGCAAGCGTCAGATATACCAGTGAGATGATCCAGCCCATGAGACTGACCAGTCCGCTGAAAATGCACACTTTGATCCACGGATGAAGCTGCTGGTATTCCTGGGATGCCTCATAAATATCATCCACCGCAGACAGCTCTGTATCAATTCCGATGATCAGCGTCATGTCCTCTGCCGGCCAGCTCATCTGATTGCCGCCACCGAAAAAGTAATCCGCCATACCATTAATATCCGTGCCAAACTCTTTATCCACAAGATCATAAATGAGATAATTTCCCATGGTCTTTGCTTCCATGAGCACGGCTTCCACATCAAATTCCTGTCCGTCCTCGGTGTCCGGCTGGTTTGTGTACCACGCCTCGCCGATCCTGTACCAGTAACAGAAATTGCTGTCATCATTTTTAAATTCATTCGTGTACTGCAGATAACGTTTGTTTTCCTCCGAAGTTCTGTCTTCCCCCTTGATCAGCAGGCGCAGATAATCGCTTAAATCATTGCATTTGTTCTCAATACACTTTGTATAATAACCGGAATCCAAAAACTCCTCTGTTCCGATGTCCGACAGTTCAAAAATATTTTTGCTCAGCATGGACGCCAGCAGAAAAACGGAGATTGTCAGAACTACCGTAAAAAACAGATGTAAAATAAGTCCTGTCAGTTTTGTTCCGTAGGAATAAGGATGATTTTCCATATCGTTCTCCTTACTTGTAAAACATTAATTCTTATCAATCTTATAGCCTACGCCCCAGACAACTTTCAGATACCGCGGCTCTTTCGGATTAATCTCGATCTTCTCACGGATATGACGGATATGTACGGCAACCGTATTGTCCGCGCCGATCGCATCCTCATTCCAGATACTCTCATAGATCTGGTTAATGGAAAAAACTTTTCCCTGATTCTTCACCAGAAGCAACAAAATGTTGTATTCGATCGGTGTAAGCTTTACCACCTCGCCGTCCACCGTCACTTCTTTCAGATCATCATTGATGCTCAAACCGCCCACTGTATAAACACTGTCGCCGGACTCTGTTGCATTCCCAAGCTGTGTGTAGCGGCGGAGCTGGGATTTGACCCTTGCCACCAGTTCCAGCGGATTGAATGGTTTCTCCACATAATCATCTGCACCGATATTAAGCCCTAAGATTTTATCGGAGTCCTCTGTCTTTGCGGATAAAATAATGATCGGGATACTGCTGTTCTCGCGGATTTTCAAAGTCGCGCGGATTCCGTCTAACTTCGGCATCATAACATCCATGATCAGAAGATGTACTTCGTTGTTCTTTAAGATTTCAAGTGCTTCCTCTCCGTCATACGCCTTTAATACATGAAACCCTTCCTGCTGTAAATAGATCTCGATCGCTTCCACAATTTCTTTATCATCGTCACATACTAAAATAGTCTGCATGTTCTATCCTCCCAATATTTTTCTTTCAACAGCCTGTCTCCCGTTTTACGGACAAACCTGTCCATTGCCACAAACATGAATAAAATAAAACTGTCCGACCGTTATCTCAGTCTGAACAGTTTTATTTTATCAGTAAAAAAAGTATTTTTATAGTAGTGAAATCTTAATTGTGTCTTAATTTCTGTTTTTCTAGCAGATCTCAGCACCGCTTGGCATTTTCTTCTCCGGAACCATTAATGCAAGTTCACCGTTCTCATCCTCTGCACAGAGCAGCATACCCTCTGATACGACCCCTGCGAGTTTTGCCGGTTTTAAGTTCACTAATACCATGACTTTTTTGCCGACCATTTCTTCCGGTGTGTAATGTTTGCGGATACCGGAAACGATCTGTTTTACCTGACTTCCGATCTTTACCTGGGAGCAGAGTAATTTCTTTGATTTTGGAACGGCTTCACAGGCAATGATCTCACCTACCTGGAACTGCATTTTCATAAAATCATCATACTCGATTTCTTCTTTTGGTTCAATATCGATCACGGATTCTCCTGCTTCTTCTGTTTCCCCGGTTTCGCCTGCAAGCTTCTTCTGCTCTGCTTCAAATTCAGCTTTCTGTGCTGCTTTGATCTCTTCCACTTTCGGCATAACCTCTTTTGCATCCAGACGGGCAAATAAGATTTCCGGTGTATCTGTCACTTTGTTTCCGCTCTCATATAAACCGAACTTGTCTAAATCATCATAAGCACGAAGTGTAGTATTTAACTGTTTTACGATTTTCTCTGCTGTTTCCGGCAGGAAGCTGTGCAGTAAGCCTGCACCGATCGTAATGGATTCTGTCAGGTTGTATAACACTTCTGCAAGACGGTCATGGTCTGCCTCGTCTTTTGCAAGTACCCATGGAGTTGTCTCATCAATGTATTTGTTGCAGCGGCGGAACAGATCGAATACGACTGTGATTGCGTCTGCCACACGCAGTTTATCCATTTTCTCCTGCACTTTGTCTCTGGTTGCTGTCACAACTGCTTTTAAGTCGTCATCGACTTCTGCTGTCACACCTGTTTTTCTTACCACGCCGTCAAAATATTTGTTGCTCATGGAAATGGTTCTGTTTACCAGATTTCCTAAAATGTTGGCGAGGTCAGAGTTTAATCTCTCAATGACTAATTCCCATGTGATGACACCGTCATTTTCAAATGGCATCTCATGAAGTACGAAGTAACGGGTTGCGTCCACGCCGAACAGTTTTACCATATCGTCTGCATAGATCACGTTTCCTTTTGACTTACTCATTTTGTCACCGCCCTGTAACAGCCATGGATGACCAAATACCTGTTTTGGCAATGGCAGATCTAACGCCATTAAGAAGATCGGCCAGTAAATAGTATGGAAACGAACGATATCTTTTCCGATCAGATGTAAGTCTGCCGGCCAGTTTTTCTTGAACAGGTCAGAAGATCCGTCCGGATCATAACCGATCTTGGTGATGTAGTTGGTCAATGCATCCAGCCATACATAGACAACATGCTTTGGATCAAAATCTACCGGGATTCCCCAGCTAAAGGATGTTCTGGATACACATAAATCCTGTAAGCCCGGAAGCAGGAAGTTGTTCATCATCTCATTTTTACGGGATACCGGCTGGATAAATTCCGGGTGTGTGTTGATGTAGTCGATCAGACGGTCTGCGTATTTGCTCATTTTAAAGAAGTAGGCTTCCTCTTTCGCTGGTTTTACTTCACGTCCACAGTCCGGACATTTTCCGTCTACAAGCTGTGATTCAGTCCAGAAAGATTCACATGGTGTACAGTAAAGTCCTTCGTAAGCTCCCTTGTAGATGTCTCCCTGATCGTATAATTTTTTGAATATTTTCTTAACGCATTTCTCATGATCTTCGTCAGTTGTGCGGACAAAGTTATCATAAGAAGTATTCATCAGATCCCAGATTGCTTTTACCTCTCCTGCCACGTTATCAACATATTCCTTTGGAGTGATTCCTGCTGCTTCTGCTTTCTCCTGAATTTTCTGTCCGTGCTCGTCAGTTCCTGTCTGGAAATAAACGTCATAGCCTTCTGCTCTTTTGTATCTTGCGATTGCATCTGCAAGGACGATCTCGTAAGTGTTTCCGATGTGCGGTTTGCCGGATGTATAGGCAATCGCTGTTGTCATGTAGTATTTTCCCTTATTGCTCATTTTTCTACCTCTTTCCTTAATTATCTTTATTACAGTTCACATGCGCAATAAGTGGACTGTAATAAAAAAACCGCCCTCTGATTACCCAGAAGACGGGTTGTTCCCGTGTTACCACTTCAATTCATCTGTATC
>ERZ1034753.310-NODE-310-length-18252-cov-11.105457_pt1 | contig 18252 bp, 16 predicted proteins | sample MGYA00520702_ERZ1034753 | MGnify/ENA primary metagenome ERZ1034753 (study PRJEB33766, sample SAMN09781700) | gut metagenome | biome: gut microbiome | host: Homo sapiens | place: Madagascar | study: EMG produced TPA metagenomics assembly of the PRJNA485056 data...
TTAAAACAAAAACATGTCCTTATGTTCTTATGTCTTAAAACAAAAAACATGTCCTTATGTTCTTATGTCTTAAAAACAAAAAACCTGTCCTTATGTTCTTATGTCTTAAAAACAAAAACATGTCCTCATGTCCTTATGTCAACGAAGCAAAGTAGTTCGCCATGGCCTTCATGTCCTCCTCGGCATCCGTGAACACCTCAAGCACCATCGGTCTATCTGTCTCTCTTGTCAACAGCGTGACGATACCTATTTGCATCTCGTTCATGTCCTTGGCCGATATGTATCCAATGTCGTTCTGTGTACATATGCCTTGTGCTGTTGTCTCATGATGAGCCGACACAAAAGAGTTGGCTACTGGACTCTTGTCCAGCCCCTTAAGCTGTCTGAATATACCTCCGCCGTTATTGTTAAGCAGAACAATGCGCAGATTGCCTCCGATACAGCTGTTCCACAAAGCATTCTGATCGTAGAAGAAGCTGAGATCGCCAATAACACAAACCGTCATAGCATCGGTAGCAAGCGAGAAACCAGCCGCAGTAGATAGCGATCCCTCTATGCCATTAACACCACGGTTGCACCATACATAATGCTGAGCATATATACATGCAAGTCGCACAGCCGAACTATTGGCATAATGAACGCAGATATCAGTATCAAGGTCGGCAAGTTGCTCCTCAAAATACTTCACCGTAGCCATTTGCGAGAAAGCAGGCTCGTAAGCCTCGGCATGCTCGGCACAATTGTCGAGCAATTGTTGCCACAGCAAGTAGAAAGCATGTCTACTATCCTCGTGCGCCATAATATCCTCGTCGTCCTCAAAGTCCTCGGGATTGTCGTATATATCGCAGAAGCTTGACAAGAGCAGGTCTACATCCTCAAGCTGACATTCCACAATATCCTCAAGAGTCATTATTGGGTCGTGAAGGTCGAGAGCATCAGGAGTGATGAAGCACGATGCGGCTTTGGTGGAACGCAGCCAGCGACGTGTGGGTTTACTAACAAGAGTGTCGCCAATATATATGATGTAGTCGGGAGCATACTTGGCACTTTGGTCTTGTCCAAGACCATCAACCACCCTAACAGCCTCATCAAAGTGTATGGTCTGATAATAGAGATTAGACAGCGGTTCGGCCATAACCACATAGTGCTGTGACAGCGACCGTATTGTCTCTGGACTAATAATGCCATAAGCCAACTGTCCTATTACAATCATAGGGCGGTTGGCACCAAAGAAGCGTTCGAACAATTGGCGTTGTTGATTAAGGAGATTCACCTTCTCCATAAGTCGGAACCGCTTGGCAACAGGCAGTTCTGCCACATCAAACGTAAACAACGGTTCGGTGATAGGCACATTAATGTGTACAGGAGCCGACTGACGACAAGTGGCACTATGAAGTGCCTCGTTTACCAAACGACGACACATCCAACACTCTTCCTCCCAACGATTATCACTATCAGACATGTTTAGCCCGTCATCAAGTTTGCACATGATGTGAGGCTCAGGCAACGATACCGCCTTGCGTACAAAACATCCAAAAGCATCGGGTTGTGGAAGAGTCTGACCATCAAGTTGGTTTATCCACTGAGATGGGCGGTCGGCAGACACCACTACAAGTGGTACATGCTGATAATAAGCCTCGGCAACAGCGGGAGCCAGATTTAGCAAAGCAGTACCCGATGTAACACACACTACGGTAGGACGTTGCGTTGCTTGGGCTATGCCCAAAGCAAAGAAGCCAGCCGACCTTTCGTCTGTTATAGGATGACATCGGATAGACTGGCACTGGCTAAGATTATGTACAATAGGAGCATTGCGACTGCCTGGGCACACCACAGCGTCGCTAACACCATATTCTATAAGCAGGGATGTTAGTATGTTGATATTGTCTTTATTGCTGAACATAAATTGATTCAAAGTTTGAAAGTCTGTCGCATAGTATTCATCTTGGCTTCCGTCTCCTCCCATTCCGACTGGCACGTGCTGTCCTTAAGCAATCCGCCACCAGCATATAATGTGTATTGGTCAGACTGGGTATTGTCTTGCCCATCTATCTTCATACAGCGCAACGTAACAAACAAGTTGGTGTCGCCGTTGGGGTCAAGTGTTCCGGCAAATCCGCTATAATAATCGCGCGGAGCCGACTCGTTGTGTATAATAAAGTCGCGTGTATCGGCCTTGGGCATACCGCATACAGCAGGCGTAGGATGAAGAGCATTAAGTAAGTTGCCTATATGGGCTGTGTCGTTAAGACAGAAGCTTATGTCCGACCTAAGATGCACAAGGTCGCCAGCTCGCGAGGTGTAGGGACCAAATACCGAGAAGTCGGAAGTGTAGTGCTCTATACACTCGGTGATGTAGGTCTCGACATAGCGTTGTTCCTGAATATTCTTAGTGCTCCAGTGGATATCGTCCTTGCCTATGCCACTGCCCGAAACATCAAACCCCAATTGGCTGCCACTCAAGCGCATAGTACCTGCCAACGCCATTGTTTGCATATTGCCACACTTGCCGCTTACAAGAATCTCGGGGGTAGCAATAAGCCATGTGCCGCTACGCTTTGTACTGAACAAGGCCACGAACAATCGAGGATACTTATTGCAAGCACGTGCAAAGAGCGACAATGCCGGTATGTGCTCAGTGGCCTTTAGGCGTGCACTTCGTGCCAAAACAATCTTCTGGAACGTTCCATCACGCAACTGAGCATGAAAGTTCTCAAAGTCGATGGCATATCTGTCGCGCTCAGCCTCGTAGTCGGCATCAATTAGATGAGCCTCCTGCTTGCAATCGTCGGCAATGTCAACGGGCTCCCATTCGGCATCAAGAAGCAATATAGGACACTGGGCAGATGTATCGAAAGGGGCAATAACAAAACCGCGCCGCCCGTTGAGTTCGGCGAGCGACGCTATTTCTTCAGGCTCATTGTTGAGTCGATTGCGGTAGACTTGCGTTGTATGTGGCAGTCGGAAGTATACGAAACTCATTTTGACGGGTTCATTACAAAGTTTGTAACCTCAACCGACGAAATAAGCTCGCCCTCTTCATTGCAAATTTCCACATGCCACTGGTGCAATGTCTTGCCCTTATGTAGTATGCGTGCAGTGGCTGTAACGGTGTCGCCTTCGAGCACAGCCTTGACATGACTGCCACTGACATTTACTCCCACACATATTTTATTAGGACATAAAGCCATAGAACCCACACCTGTCAAGTTCTCGGCAAGTGCAAGTGTGGCACCACCACTAAGGAATCCGAACACCTGACGATTGCGCTCGTCAACCTTCATTTTGGCCTGGCAAGTGTCGGGATCGTCGGTAGAGAGAAACTCCATACCGAGAGTCTTCGACAGTCCGTCTTGCTTCAGTCGTATCTCTTTAATTCTTTCTATATCCATAGTTGTTGATTTATTGTTATGCTTCTCTTAAAAAGTCGAGAGCTTCTTCTATCTCTTCTTTAGTTGCAGTTTGGTTGATGCGGATGTCGCCAATACCTCCGAGCAGCGTGAAATTGATAATGCCCGACGTGTTCTTCTTGTCGTGACGCATCAGTTCGAGCAGTTCGGGATAGTCGTCGCATGTATAAGGCAGACGACCATAATGATCGAGAATGAACCTCACCGTCTGATGCATCTTGTCGGTAGGGAAGTCTGTCTTGCGCGCACTAAGATACAACTCGCACACCATACCGTAAGCCACGGCATATCCATGCAATACGGGACGACCGTGTTTCATGGCAAACGACTCGAGTGCATGGCCCACAGTATGGCCTAAGTTTAATGCTTTTCGTATGCCGTGCTCATGAGGATCTTCGGTAACAATACGCTCCTTGACCTTTATAGATTCGGCTACCATACGCTGCAACTGGGCAATGTCGGGCTGGGCAAGGTTGAAGCCCACAAGCTCTGCCCAATGTTTATTGTCCGAGATAAGACCATGCTTCAACATCTCGGCATAGCCCGAGCAGATGTTGTCGTGGTCGAGAGTATCAAGAAATTGTGTGTTGATGATGACAAACTTGCTGTCGGAGAACACACCAATCTCGTTCTTCAGTCCGCCAAAGTTGATGCCAGTCTTTCCTCCCACCGATGCGTCGACCATGGCAAGCAACGTGGTAGGGATATTTATAAAGTCGATGCCACGCTTGAAGGTAGATGCCGCAAAGCCACCAAGGTCGGTAACCATGCCGCCACCAAGGTTAATCATCAGCGAATGGCGTGTTGCGCCACCCTGGCTAAGAGCCGTCCATACCTCGGCAAGCGAGTCGAGTGTCTTGTTAGTATCGCCTGCCTTTATCACTATAGACTGTGCCCCTTTAAGGCAGAGAAAGTTCTGAAGCTTTGGAAGACACATGTCGTGTGTGGTCTGGTCGGTAAGAATAAATATCTTGTCGTGCTCGCATTCGGCTATAGCATTAACGAGGTCGCGCTCGAGATTTCCTGACACAATAACTTTCTGGTTCATAATGGCTCCTGATTTTTAAAGGTTCTACTATTTCATTTCAATTCTTCTTTGCTCTTTTATCGATTGCTCAGACAGTACCGATATGGATGTCCACAGCGCGAGGTCGTCAATAGAGGCAGGAAATATGCTGTTGCCAAGCATGTCGTCCTCGATAGCACGCAGCATAACATAGTCCATACCCTTGTGGTGGCAATCTTGCACAATGGCCTCAGTGCCCCATCTTTGCCAGTAAGCGCTTTCGTAACGGGCTATGTAAGGGGCATCGTCCTCCCACGTTTCGTGCTTGCTCAAGCCCTCGATATATATGCGACGGTTAACTCCATCCCATACACCACGTGTGCCTTGTACCTCAAAGTCCAAACTGCGTGGACGTGGCAGCGAAGTATCGTGGGTTAAGGATATAAGCGATCCGCATTGGGTCTCTATCTGTGTAGACACGACATCGCCAAGGCATATGTTTGCGGCATCGGGGCTATCGCCATTGCCAAGCTCGATCATACGCTGTCGCATACCAACAGCCTTGGTTGCAAACGACGTCAGAGCAACAAGTCGGTCGCGCTTGCCAACACCAAGTATAAGGCAAAGCGGGGCAAGTCCGTGCGTGGGATATAGGTCGCCATTCCTACTAGTATAGAATCGGCTACGCCATACACTCTCTGTACCAATGCGTCCACCGAGATTACCGTGGTCGTCGAGCATTATATTGCGCAAATCGTGACGATAGCCGCCACGCATATATATAATGTCGCCCAACACGCCTTCGTCGACCATGCGTTTAACGGCAAGAATCTCACGCATAAAAAGCGTGTTCTCCATAGGATATATCTTGCGTCCTTTTTGGTGTGCAAGACGTATCAGAGAGTCGTACTCGCCCATTGCCAAGCCTCCCTTTATCTCCAACGCCACATCGCAACCACGCTCAACACACGCCATAGACTGCTCAACATGCAGATGCCACGGCGATGTGACAACCACAAGGTCGGGGCGATGCTCGTCTATCATACGCACGTAGGCATCGCTGCCTTGATAGAAAGCAACGTTATGCGGATACTGTATAGCGCACTTATCGGCTATCGCCACTATATTGTAGAAATCGATGCCACTCATTAGCTTAAACAGTTGTTTGCCACGGTAGCCGAATCCTATAAAAGCAATCTTTACGTGTTCCATACTGCAAATCTAATGAATAAAATCGGTAATGCAAAATAAATGAGCAGGTAAAAGTTATGCTTTTTGTGTATACACCGCTTGGAGCAAGTGATACGAGTATAAAAAACACGGACACCGCAAACCAAACAACCAATATTGTCTGGTTTGCGGTGTCCGCATTATATAGAGCAGTGTCGGCTTGGGGTAAGCTGTAGACACTAAAAATAAACATGGCTTTATCCGCAGCGCGACGTGCCGCAGTTCTTGCAGATAAGACAACCCTCCTGGTATACAAGAGTCTCCTGTCCGCATACTGGGCAAACCTGACCCTTGACTTCGGTGCCATCGACAACATATTTCTTTAGGGCGCGTTCTACACCATTCTTCCAGGTATTGATACTTTCGTCCTTAAGCTGAAGCGAACCAACCAACTTAATAACGTGGTCGATTGGCATACGATAACGCAATACGCCGGAGATTAACTTAGCATAGTTCCAATACTCAGGGTTGAACTTCTCTGAAAGACCTTCAACCGTAGTCTTATAGCCACGCTTGTTCTCGAACTGGAAATCGTAACGCTTCTTGCCATCAGGTCCAGTCTGCTTGATGATGCGACCTTTGGTAACTGTCTTAGGCAATGCAATGCCTTCCTCGTCGTCTTGCAAACCGGTAAAAATCTCGTATGGATAGCCATCGAGCAAACCTATAAATGCCACCCATTTCTCCTTATTGTTTTGGAAACGCACAACATCACACTCAAGTTCCTTAGGACGAGTCTCAGTAACAACACGTCCATCTACCTGAACAACATGCTTTTCCTTAACGGCAGGAGCCGAGGTCTTCTTCTTGTCCTTCTTAGATGCAGAAACAAGTACACCCGAACGACTGCCATCGCGATATATAGTGCATCCCTTGCAACCAGAACGCCAAGCCTCAACATAGAGACGGTCTACAAGATCCTCGTCTACATCATTTGGCAGGTTTACAGTTACGCTGATAGAATGGTCGACCCACTTCTGTATGGCTCCCTGCATACGCACCTTCATCAACCAGTCTACATCATTGGCTGTTGCCTTATAGTATGGCGAACGTGCCACAAGCTGGTCAATCTCTTCCTGAGTATATCGTTTATCGGTATCGATGCCGTTGATGCGCATCCACTCGAGGAACTTTTTATGATATACAATATATTCCTCAAACGAGTCGCCTACCTCGTCCACAAAGTCGACATGCACCTCAGGGTCGCCTGGATTTACCTTGCGGCGGCGCTTGTATACGGGCATAAATACAGGTTCAATACCACTTGTAGTCTGCGTCATAAGCGATGTAGTACCGGTAGGAGCAATGGTAAGACATGCAATATTGCGGCGTCCGTAGGTCATGATATCGTTGTAGAGCTGTTCATCGGCTTCCTTTATACGCAACAAGAATGGATTGTTCTTCTCGCGCTGGGCATCAAATATGCTAAAGGCTCCACGCTCTTGTGCCATTGTTACAGATGAGCGATAGGCCGAAAGAGCCAATGTGCGATGCACCTCAACACTAAAATCGGTTGCCTGCTGTGTGCCATAGCGCAAGCCCATAGCAGCAATCATGTCGCCTTCGGCTGTTATGCCTACACCTGTGCGACGACCCTTTGAACTCTTGTCTTTTATCTTCTCCCATAGATGATATTCGGCATGCTTGATGTCGTCGCACTGTGGGTCGTGCTTTATCTTATCCATTATGAGGTCAATCTTCTCAAGTTCCAGGTCGATGATATCGTCCATCATGCGCTGTGCCTTAGCTACATGCTCGCGGAAGAGATTGAAGTTGAAGCTTGCCTCAGGCGTAAATGGATTCTCCACGTAAGAGTAGAGATTTACAGAGAGCAGACGGCATGAGTCGTAAGGACAGAGCGGTATCTCGCCACAAGGATTGGTGCTAACTGTACGGAAGCCAAGGTCGGCATAGCAGTCGGGAATACTTTCGCGCAGAATTGTATCCCAGAACAGAACGCCAGGCTCGGCACTCTTCCATGCATTGTGCACAATCTTCTTCCACAACTGCTTGGCAGATATCTCCTGCGACATCAACGGCTTGTCGGAGTCGATAGGAAACTTCTGTGTGTATGGCTTATCATCAACGACAGCCTGCATAAACTCATCGTCTATCTTTACGCTAACGTTGGCGCCGGTAACCTTTCCCTCTGTCATCTTGGCATCGATAAAAGCCTCGCTTTCAGGATGCTTTATGCTTACAGAGAGCATCAATGCGCCACGACGACCATCTTGAGCAACCTCGCGTGTAGAATTGCTATAACGCTCCATAAAAGGTACAAGTCCGGTAGAGGTAAGTGCCGAGTTGTTAACAGGCGAACCTTTAGGGCGAATCTGTGATAAGTCGTGTCCTACTCCACCACGACGTTTCATAAGTTGCACCTGCTCCTCGTCAAGTCGCATGATAGCTCCATACGAGTCGCCATCGCCCTCGACACCTATCACAAAACAATTGCTAAGCGATGCCACCTGATGACTATTGCCTATACCAGTCATTGGGCTGCCAGCCGGAACAATGTAGCGGAAGTGGTCGAGCAGATTGAACACCTCTTGCTCGGTCATCGGATTGGCGTATTTCTTTTCAATACGCGCTATCTCGCGGGCTATACGCCAGTGCATGTCTTCAGGCGAACTCTCGTATATATTGCCGAAGCTATCCTTCATGGCATACTTGTTCACCCATACGCGTGCAGCAAGTTCGTCGCCAGCAAAATACTGTAACGAGGCGTTGAAAGCCTCGTCGTAAGTGTATGTTTTTTTATTTTCCATTTGTCGAATGACGTAATTTGAAATTTTTACAAAATAATGCGAGTGCAAAACTACAATAATATTTTGACATTTACAAATGTAGACTAACAGAAATGTCAGCTGTTAAGCTATTGTTTATTTACGCAATAACTTAACAACTGACACTTTACCACTATTACCTAGGCTGTACACCTTACTAAGAAGTAAAACAGTTTTACTCCAGCAAGAACGGACGGTTGTTTCTGTTAACGATAGTATAAGTATAGGTTTGGTTGAACCTATTAATAAAGATTACCTTTATTGTGCGATACTTCTTAGACGAAGGACGGGCACGGAAGAGGTGACGTGTCTTGGCAAGCTGATGCTTAAGAGGCTTGGTCAGCAAGAAAGCCTCGTCGTTGTCTGTAAACTGCTGCATACGTCCCTTGTACTTTCCATCCTCATACCACACTACACGACAATGAGGGTCCCACTCCCATACATTAGCAACCACATAATTCTTTTGCGTGCGAAACTCGCCTGGCTTGTATACTCGCATTTGTAATACCGACTTAGAGTTGGTGGCTTTATACTGCCACTTCATCGATGTGCCATCTATTGTTGCAACCATATAACCGTTAGGAGCACCATCTCGATTTAGATTGCTTGTCCACCATGCACCACAGGCAGCTGCTATATTGTGCTGATAAAGACGTGGCGTTAGCTCCACATTCTCGAAGAAATGGGTGTGTCCGGCAAAGACATGCGCCTCGTAAGGCTCTAATATTTCAGCAAGACGCTGTGCATTGAGTATATTGTCGATAGTTTCCATGGAGTTCCATGCAGGCGCATGCATATTGAGAATTATCATTACATCCTTGGGCACATAACTAAGGTCGCGCTCAAGCCAGCGCAAGTCCTCCTCGGTTATCTCCTCCTCATACTTGCACGAACCACGATAGTTGATATTCTTTATAGTAACAACATGGCACTTGCCTATATTGAACGAATAGCACGTCGGACCAAAAAACTCGCCGAACATCTGTTCGGCATAATGCGGTGCACCAAGTTGTGAGTTGTGAAGGTCGGCGTATGCCTTCTGAAAGTCGTGGTTGCCTATGCATTGGAAGAAGGTCATTCGACTATTCTTTATCGACTGCTTGTACTGTGCATACAACTTCATGTTGTCGAACACCACATCACCCAACGTCATGCCAATCACATCTCCCGTCTTGCGCAAGTTGGATGCCGTGTGCATTATACTTGTAACCGTCTCCTGACGCCAGCGTTTCATATCGTGCGCATTAAGTATCTGAGGGTCGCTTATGGCTATATAGTGAAAGCGGTTGGATACAGAGTCGCGACGATGCAACACAAAGCTTGCCTTACGTCCCTCCTCTATTGCCTTGGCCACTGGCATATAATATCCACATGCTATACCATCAGTCTGCGGCAGTACATACTCGCAAGGTGTAGATATGGATACAAACTTGCTTACCGCCGTATCAGTAGTAAGTTGCCACATACCATTACGGTCGGTTCGGCAGAACTCACGTCCATTGTTCACCACAACTCCGGCAATACCCTTGCCCTCATCATCTACTACACTACCCTTCAACACCAACGGCTTGTCGGCAGGCTTACCGCTGACAAGACCAACAAACAACATCAGTCCCAGGAAGACTCTAATACTCATAAGCATCATCGTTTTAGTCTTCGCAAAGATACCTGTTCTATGTTTCATAACCATTGCATTTATAAATATAGGAGACTACGGCTCTAAAGCCATAGCCTCCTACTACGTTTTGAATAGTAAAAATTGACGTGTGCCTTATTTTGTCATATTCGAGATAGTGGCAATCATCGCAGCAATAGACGACAAACTTGAACCCAAACTCATGGTCTCTGCTACAGTCATCTTGCGCTTTAGCTTGGCAGGAATAACAATCTCGCAACCCGGCTGCACCTTGGCACCATGACTCAACTTAGCCACCTTGCCATTCATATATATAATATATGCACGGCTCTTTACCGCATCACCTGCATAACCACCAGCTTGGTCGATGTAATAGCTTGCACGCTTGCCCTTCTCGAATGCCACTGTATTGGCATACATCACGGCACCATTAACCTTAACAGTTCCGTTGTACTGCGGTACGATAAGACGGTCACCTTCGCGCAACACCATATCAGCATCGCCACCAGGATTCTTGATAGCAAGCTCAAGGTCGATACCTACTGGATATTCGTCTGGAACATTAAACTTGGACAAGTTAGCATTCTTGGCACCTTCGGCTGCCTGTTGCAGATTGGCACCATTGCTGCTTGCGGCAAGCTGTAATATGTTCTTCTGTTGCTGCTCCATCTCCATCTGCAATGCGGTACGCATACGCTGCTTTTCAGCCTCAGTGGCACGGCGCATAAGTCGTGCACCACGTATATAACCAAGTCCGTTAGTACCACCAGACTTTCTATACAAGTCGCTCAAACGAGTATTGTTTGCCGACAGAGTGTAGGTTCCGGCAAACATCACCTCGCCCTCTACCGACACATTCTTCTGCTCCATATATGCCGGACTCTTGCGTATATACACCTCGTCAAACGGCATTAGTGTGAATCCTGGCTCACCATCAACCACAAATCCATCCTTTAAGGACAGCGTATACAACTTGGCTATAACGCTGTCGGGAGCCAATGCCTTGGGATCGGTAACACGACGACTAACACTTACATTTACGGTAGATGCCTTATCAGTAAGACCTCCAGCCTGAAGCACAAAGTCCTCAATGGTCTCGTTGTCGGCATACTTGTATACACCAGGGAATTGTACCTCGCCTCTAATGGTGATGGTGCGCTGCTCTATATTCTCTGTCTTGGTAGGCACAAACAACACATCGTTCTCTTGCAACGGAATGTCGGGGGTAGTACCATTCATAATGCCAACCAAGTCCACACTGATAACCTTAAGCGTGCGGTCTTCCTTCATTCTATGTAACACGGCACGATTGGTAAACGCCATCTCGGTTGTTCCTTCGGCATGCTCGATAAGCGAGCGAACACTATTGACCTGCTCGCCAAGATTGTACATACCAGGACGGAACACAGCACCCTTAACCTCAACGGTATTGGCATAACGTGGTATGATAGAGTCTACCATTACCGAGTCACCATCGGCTATGTGGAAATTAGCAAAGTCGAACTCGCCTACATTAAACACAGCATATTCCTTGCCTGTCTTGCGGTTTACACGCACAGCCTTGTTGTAGGCGTCGCCCGTGAATGATCCAGAATACTTAAGCAACGAAGCCACCGACTCGTTCTTCTTCATCTCGTAGAACATAGGACGCTTAACCTTGCCAGATATATTTACAAGGCAGTCGTAAGGACCAACAACAATAACATCGTTGTCGGCAAGACGCACATTGCCAGTAAGTTTGCCGTTGAGTATGTAGTCGTATATATCTACCACAGTTACCAGGCGGTTGTTGCGATACACCTTAATATTACGTAATGTACCTATATCGTTGGTGCCTCCTGCCATATAAAGGGCATGAAACACGGTGGCAAAAGCCGAAAGGGTGTATGTTCCAGGCAACTTCACCTCGCCCATTACATTTACCATAATGGTGCGTGTCTGACCAACAGTAAGCTTTATGCGGCTGCTTGAATAGCGGCTACCAAGTGTAGAGCGCAAACGAGCATTAGCTTGTGCAACAGTAAGACCGCTAACAGCCACTGGACCATACCCCTCTATAACAACATCACCATCAGGCGACACGGTGCATTGCTCCGATTTTTGCGAAGCTCCATATATGTCGATTATAACAGCATCGCCAGGACCAAGGCGATAGTTTTGCGGTGTGGCAATATTCATGTTAGGCTCAAAAGAGAGTTCCTTGTTATTGAAGATGTCACGACCAAACACCTTGTGTGCCTTCGTCTTCTTATTGTCATAATACTGCTTTACAATGGCAGCCGTATCGGGAATCATCTTGCCCAATTCATCGCGATATTCCAAAGCTTCATCTTCCTTGTCCGAACTATCTCTATCGTTGCTTATACGATAATTAGAATATGCGGATAAATCAGAGTTGCTACCTGCACTTTCATTGCCAGATGTACGTTTCTTGCCATTGTTAGTGCGCATACGAGACGAGCCTGTAGGGGTGCCATACGACTGTGATGTATTTTGCGACATCTGTTTCTGATACTTGTCGCGTACACGACGTATTTGCTGAATATTCACTCCTCGTTGCATAAGCTGTGTTACAATCTGGGCATTGCCTTTGCCGGCAGTATGCTCCTTGGCAATGTACGACATAACCTGGTCGTCGCTCATCGACTGTGCCATGCCAGCCACCGGCAACAGCATAAGGAACATAAGATATATTAAAAGCTTTTTCATATTTTTTGTTTGAATTATTGCACAATTAGATTTTCTGACTGTTATACATTATATATATAACCAACAAAAAGGTTTTTTGTTGTGTTATGGCTCCACTTTTTCAATATTTTCTTCGTTTACAACCTTGCGGTAAATGTCGTTGAGCACCAATCCAGCTATTGTCAAACCGAATATCGACGTAATATGGGCCATCGATCCATTGATTTGAGCCTTCACTATCAGGTTGGTTTCGCTATTAGGATTGCTGTCTCTATTCTCAAGCAGTTCCTCGCTATATACACACTTGAACTTGTGGGCAGGCTTGAGCCCTGATTTCTTCATGCGTTTGCGCAAAGCAGAGCCTAAAGGACATCCGCGAACCTTCCAAAACTCGGTTACTTGAATCTTAGTAGGGTCCATCTTAAGTGCGGCACCCATTGAAGAGAAGAACACAGCATGCGTTTCGCATGCACGCATTATGAGCGACACCTTATCCTTGAGCGAGTCTATGCAGTCGATAATGTAATCGTATTGGTCGAGCCCAAACTCCTCGTGCGTTTCCTCACTATACATCTTCTGTAAAGCCGTTATCTCACAATTGGGATTTATCTCAAGCAAACGCTCTTTTAAGGCCTCAACCTTGGCACGACCTATGGTCTTGGTAGTGGCCATAAGCTGGCGGTTTACATTACTTGCGCATACTTTGTCGCAGTCTACTATTGTTAGCCTACGTATGCCCGAACGCACCAGACACTCTACACACCAACTGCCCACACCTCCAACACCAAAAACAATTACACGCTTGTATGCGATCTGCTCCATCACATCACTGCCAAGAAGCAACTCGGCACGCATAAAAATATCTTTATCTACATTCATTGCTCACAAGTATATATCTTTATTTCTGATAAGTTTCTCCCTATATATATTATAATAAGGTGCAAAGATAAGCAATTTAACCGAATATATATATAAAATAAAACTTTTTAGATAAATAATTCGGTAAAAATTTGGCTGTTACAAAATAAATACCTACCTTTGCACTCGCAATTAAGAAATACACCTAATTGCCACTAAGGTTTGGCTCCGTAGCTCAACTGAATAGAGCATCTGACTACGGATCAGAAGGTTGCAGGTTTGAATCCTGCCGGAGTCACTCAGATTACCAAATTTATAAAAAAGAGAATGTTATTAGTTTAACATTCTCTTTTTTTATTCTATTATTGTTCAACACAATTAAGGATCAAATAATCTTCCAACCTGGGTAGAACACAATTTAAAAAGTAAGCGGCCGCATAGTCCATATTATAAAAACTATACGGCTGCCAGCCATAATTATATTGTCTTAAAGAGTAACTTCACATCCGAGAGATCCCATTAGACGTAGATTACTTTTTATGTCTTTAGTGTGAGAATCATATTCTCTTACAGAGAGTCTAATAAATGGCTTGAGCTTGTGACATGCCATTAACTTAAACTTCAAGCCAGCCTCATAGAACATATAGTTCCAGTCGTTATGACATTTTGCAGGGCATCCAAGTCCAAGAAAAACAGACAAATCACTTTCTGCACTATGGTATGCCGAATAACCAATACGACCTTGAATTACTTCATTTGTTGCATATGACTGGATATTATTTTCTTTGAATAATGAAATATTGTGTTCTGCTTGTATACCAACAGAAAAGCGTTTCAAGACTTCATAGTCTAAGACGAATCCTACCTCATAAGGCGTAAACTCTTTATTGAAACCACCGCCTTGAGTAAAGATACCAAGATTAAACTTTCCGGTCTGACAAAAGGCCAGTATAGGGAACGCAGATATAAAGAATATTAGAATAATTTTTCGCATCTTGTTAAATCTTTATACGTATCAATCACAATACTTCGTTATAGGTATACTAGTCAATTCTCATTATTAATGGGAGTTAACAGAGAAAATCTTCTATAATTAATTATATTCTGCTTGATACTTAAAAAGTCAAAAATCTTCATGTGTAACACATTCAAATACTAAAGCTTATAATAATGCCAATAAGACACCAGTATGAATAATAAACACAAAAGTGTTGCTATGTGACTATATATTATTTCACAACAATCAAGATGGCTTACTGGCATTTTATATGTATTATATGTAAATGTTGTTCACAAATGTTATTATCGTACAGCATCTCCATTCCAAAGAAGGGCACTCGCATTAGCAACAGACACTCCATCTTTTACCATCCTTTTTAAATTAGGATTTATATTTGAGTCTGTGATAGTTCGGTCAATACGCTTTATATAGGTAGTATCTGCATCTTCTACATACTGCAAACCATCCAGCACCATTCCGCTAATTTCCAAAGCATCTTTCTTGTCTTGTGTATCAGCTAACGTTTTTAGACGATTGATATTTTCAGATATGGACGAATTTGTATCGAAATTATCCTTTACAACTGTTAACATACGTATCATTTTCTCCTTCTCTGTGCTAGAAATCGATTTATGACTTACTTCTGCAACACGTTCAACTATAGTTTGAATAGACATGGTATCTACCTTATCGCCATATTTCTCATACAATTCCCTTGTTATTCTATTGTGCATGTCTCCCAAAGAATTTGGCTCTATATAGCCTATATTCTCGGTTTTAAAATTTTTATCAGTTGCTACAGACTTTTCTTCTTTTGTAACATTCCAAATTAAAGTAGACGCACTTATTCCTGTACTAAGATCTCCACTTAGCAAAGTTCCGCCAGCATCTGCTGCCGCACTGATAATCCATCGCAACCATTTTGGCATACGTCGTACTCCCTTTGATGATTGCTGTGGGAGATACGCATTGTTGATAGCTGCAATATCCTCTTTTAGGAGAGACACTGCTTCTTGATTACTTTCAGATTCTTCTGCCACAACAGATTCTGTCTCAGATGAGCAACTAACACTCGCGAAAACGAGTAACAAGCTCACGAAATAAAAAACTACCTTTTTCATTAGTGATATGATTTAGAAAAAGAACATAACAATGTAGGTTTTCACGAATCTACTTAAACGACACAATATCTGTTGTGCTCAGGTTATGTATGAGGGTTACTAATACCTAACGATTACAAAGATAGATTAAAATTAGCAAACGTACATAGTTTTATGTAAATAAGTGAAGTTTTTCTCTTATTTTTCACACTTTAGTATCAAACTGTTGTTGTATTTCGCTCTTTATTATTAACTTTGCACCATGAAAAGAGTGAACTTCATAACAACAATAAATTACGCAGACTGTATCTCTGATCAAACTGCCGACCTTCTCCCATTTTATATTAAGTCTGCAAAAGCTATGGATTGCCTTGTGAGTAATAGAATATTATTGATAGACTATCACGACGGCTATCTACCATATGTTCCAGATGATTTTCCCTTCTCGAATGACAACGTTGTGAAAGACATAGACTATTGTGTCAAGAATATGTTTTCAGAAGTACAAATAAAGGAAATTAGAGAAATAGATAGTGCATTTTACTCATTCCTGAAGACTTTAAGCAATGAGCAAAAAACACAATGCATATTACATACTGATTTATGCATGTTTATAAATGGCAATAAAACTCTGTTACATAGAACAATAACGCCTTATGTTCTGGATGTCAATGGGGATGTTTGGCTTTCATTGTGTGCTTTTACATTTCCTTCTAGAGCAAACACAGGAAATGCTATTATAAAGATGAAGCGTTCTAAATGTCATTATCAATATAATAACGGATGTTGGGATATTTCTACTAATACAGAATTAACAGAGATTGAATCAAGGATATTATCACTATCTACAACAGGTCTTAGTGCTATGCAAATTGGATCTTTTATGCATCTATCAGAAGCAACAATAAAATCACATAAGCAGGCAATTTTCAAAAAACTAGGCGTCTTGAACATTTCTGAGGCCATTTCCTATGTTGTTGATTATGACTTGTTATAGTTTAATTTTTGGAAAAGGCATGCTTGAATTAGTGATACTGTCTTATACTTATATAGGTAGACATATTATACAGACTAGTAAATATGAGTTGACAGGATTTCACTGCGTCAAAAGAGCCTGATGGTAACTATTTTACGGTTCATCCGGAATATGGAGTGATTAATTGTGACGACACAGGGCTACAACTAACGATGCATGCAAATATGTTACCATTTACAATCGTAATACTAATGTCTGGAACGTAATATAACGTGAGTTCGACGAATTAGAATAAGGTTAATTGTCTATCTATAGTCCTTTGGACTGCAATTGTTGGTTTCTTAGGGAAGAAACAATATGCAGCCAAAGCTCCAAGAGTATTGACAATGAAGTTATCAAAAGATCTGTGTCTGGAATGTTCCACCTGTGCGATATTCTTAAGTTCATCGTTTACGGTCTCAATGATAGCCCGTTTTCTCAACAAGAGCCTGTCTGATATTTTCATAATAGAGCCTTTCATGTTGCTTTTTAGTTTCGTGATAAGCTGTATTCCATCAACGAAAAGTTTATCGAATAGATTCTTGCTTATATATCCCTTATCTCCAACAAGTTTGCCGTAGATAAAATCGACAAATGCTTTATATTCCAAGGGCTTACGGTCGTCAATGTCACCAGGAGTAATCATAAAGTTAAGCAATTCTCCTTTTTCATTACATATTAGGTGAAGCTTAAAACCGAAAAACCATCCCATAGAACATTTGCCTCTTTGAGCAATACCTTTATAATGGCAGTTGAGTGTTAGCAATTAGATACAAAAAAGGAGACAATAGATTATCAGAAAATCCTTTGTCTCCTTTTATATTTTAAAAAGGGCCGCCCAGTGATGTGATGAAACTCCGAGTATACAAGATTTGAGAGCTCTCCGCCTTTGTAATCCACCGGCTTTACAGCTTAGTCCACTAAGGGTTTTATATGGCCCGCCATTAGCAAGAGAAGTCTTCTCGGTTTCGATTTTTTTATTGATGAGTATCCCGATCGAACTGGCACGACCCATATATGATTGAGTCGCCTTTACGTTTTTCGTAATGCAAAGTTACTACTTTCAAGTGATACGGCAAAATGTTTAAGACATAAGTTTAAGGTTGAGGCATTTTTTTATACCAAAAACAAAACAACTAATTGAATTATTTTATATCTTTGCAAAAGTTTACTAACCTGTATAATTTACAACCTTTAAATACTTGTTATGGCAAATACTAATATATTAAATAAGGTGTTCCGTTTCTATGTGGACGGATTCCGCAATATGACTGTAGGGCGTGTGCTATGGACGGTTATATTGATAAAGCTTGCTGTAATCTTTCTGATACTCAAGCTATTTTTCTTCCCTGACGTGCTTGAGCAGAAGGCAAAAGGAGGCAACCAAGCCGACTATGTGGCAAGAGAACTAATTGACCGTTAGCACTAACGGCATATAATGAACACTTCGATTTATAATAACTATTAACTAAGTAAGTGATCTAAATTATTTATATATATCAGTACTAATATGGTTCATTTTC
>ERZ1034753.313-NODE-313-length-18151-cov-46.338196_pt1 | contig 18151 bp, 7 predicted proteins | sample MGYA00520702_ERZ1034753 | MGnify/ENA primary metagenome ERZ1034753 (study PRJEB33766, sample SAMN09781700) | gut metagenome | biome: gut microbiome | host: Homo sapiens | place: Madagascar | study: EMG produced TPA metagenomics assembly of the PRJNA485056 data set...
GTTATTATAAACATAGACGCCTGATGCATTCATTTCGCCCAGCGAAGCGATGTTGGTGACAACATCCGTACGGCGCTGTGCGTAGAGAATGAGGTTACGCAACTTAGGGAAGTTCTTCTCATTGACGATATTGGTGATATCCGACAACTTGTTGAAGTTGTTACTTACCAGATTGAGCGTTTCAAGACTCTTGCCCAGATTAACAAAGTTAGTAGGCAACTGAGTCAGACCGTAAGCCTGAACGGTAAGATTCTTCAGAAACTTCAGCGAGCAGATTTCATCACCGAGCTCTACCTCACGAATCTGGTTGTTCTCGTTAGCTGCAACAGAGAATGACTCCAGGAACTTGAGGTTGCCCACTTCCTTAGGAAGAGTTTCGCCACTCTTGAGGTTGAACATACTGAACTTGACAGAACGTACACGTCCTAAAGCCTCAGGATGAATCTTCACGAAAGCATCAGTAGCTTCCCAGAGCGTTACGCCGCTCCAGTTGCGCATGTTATCGCTGGAATCGAAGGTAGCAATGCTACCCAGTTTCTGGTTGATCATGATGACAGAGAGAGAGTCACCGGCACGGTTGTCCTCAATCTTTGGTGCTGCCTTCTGACGAACGGTCAGAATAACATCATCTGTAGGTTTGCCATCTGCATCTACCAGCTGGTCTTCAGCCTTGACTGGCACGAGATGAACCTTAGCCACACGAACGGCAGGAACCACGTTCATCGCCCAGCGGAACTTGAACTTCACGCTGCGAGGACGCGCCTTGCGGTCGAGCACGATACCCAGATTGGTACCGGTCAGTTTATCCTCATCCTTGCTATTCAGAAGCCAACCTTCACGCTCGCTCTCGTTTTCTGCCTTCTCGGCATCAGTCATGTCACCTTCGAAAGAATACTCTATCTTACCGATTTTGCATTCTACATTGGCAGAAATCAAACTCTCGAAAGCACGCTTATCGTATGATTCTGAATTTTCGATTTCTACAACAGGATCCTTCAGGAAGATCTGCTTGCCATAACCGAACTGGGTGATGGTAAGCTTGCGACTCTGTCCGTTTGCACCCTGGAAACTGAGTTCTGTGCTGCGGAGCGTGTTGGAAAGAGTAGAATCCACCTTGATGGTACCCTCTACAGAACCCACGCCGTTGGCAGGCGAAAGCATCAGCCAAGGCTCAGAGGTATTTGCTACCCAGTCCTGTGAGGCAGCGATGGCAATCTGCTCTGTTCCACCCTGAGGGCCTATGGCTATCTCCTCTTTATCGAGCGCCAGTCCTCCTGGGATATCGACATCATCCTTATCGCTGCAGGCTGTGAAAAGCCCGGCAGCGAGAACGATACCTAATGTCAGTTTATTCATATATTTCATATTACTACTTTCTTATAGGGTTTAATTTTCGAGATCCAAAGCATCGCAACCGCGGATGTCCTGATTCTTGTCGTAGAACAGCTTATACATACCTGCCTTGATGTATGGGCAGACGCTGGTTACATCGATAGAGATGTTAGGGTTGTCTGCGATATTCAGGATATAAAGGTGAGAGGTCAGTGTCTCTTCTACCTTACGGATATCGTTGGAACCAATCTGGAACTGGATCAGGCTCGGACAGGTTGTGATTCCTGTAGGCCATGTACGCAGGCAACGCTGGTCGGTCTTCTCATCACGCTGGTGGTTGATGGCAAAGGCACGGAGCACGGCACTGTTCAATGGCTGGGTTGGCACCTCGGTGAAGCAGTTGTAGCTCAAGTCCATATTGGTAATGTATGGCAATGTGGTTGAGCGGAAGTCATCAGAGAGGGATGTCAACTTATTGAATCGGAGGTCGATGACCTGCAGCAGATAAGCCTTCTTGCCCTTGATGGAACCCTTAGGGATGGTACGCATCTGGTTGCCGCTCAAATCGATGGTTGTGATTGGCGAACCGGCTGTAAACAGCTCTGAAGGGAACTTCTCTATCTTGTTGTACGAGAGAGTAACGGTTGCTGCATTGATACCCTTGTAGGTACCATGACTATTATCTACACCTGTAATCTCGTTGTAAGAGAAGTCTACAGAACCCATCTCGCGAACCGAACTTGCATCGAAGATATTCGGAATCTTCTTCAGTTTGTTGTGGGCGAAGGTCAGACTCTCTACATCATCTGTAAAGGCACAGAGATTGGCAGGAACCTCCTCAATCTGGTTGTTGTTCAGATAGAGTGAAGAAAGCGCTACCTCAGAACCGAACGGATGCAACTTCTTGATGTTGTTGTAAGCCAGGTCGAGCAGACCGAGGTTCACCATCTTGCTCAAGGCTGATGACTCAGGAAACTCCTCCAGGTTGTTATAACTCATATAGAGAATCTGGAGCGTCTTACCGGTCTTCTCGTTAGCCAGACGGGTCCAATCTTTTCTCAACTGGTTGGCTGAGATACCCTTGCATCGTGCCAGGTTCATCGCCTGCAATTTAGGGAGATTATAGTAGAAGTCTGGAATGCGACTGATCTTCGGACAGTTGTAAAGCTCGATATCGGTCAGGTTTTCCATCTTGTCCCAATCATCATCCTTAAACTCCTGTGCAAACTTACCATAAACAGGATCGTCAGCATTGTAGAACTTCGCACAAACCTCATCGGATGTGATAGAAGAGTTACCGATGTAGAACTGCTGCAACTTAGTCAGACGGTAGATGGCCTTAGATACACCTTTAATCTTGTTGGTCAATGTACCGATCTGCGCATCCTTCAGGTTGATGCGGCTGTCCTTCTTGATTCTGTTCTTCGGTGCCACCTTAGGATCAGAGTTGTAGCTTTCTACAATCATATCCGACATGTTGGCACGTGGGTCATACTTCAGGAACTTGTTCTCATAGTCGTGACGCATGCTGCTCTTCTTTGCAGCAGTCAGACTGTTTGCATCATAATCATTGAAGATGTTGGCACCAATCTTCTCATCGTGAGAACCGAGGTTGAGCACCTGGAGTTCTGTCAGCTGTCCGATGGCATCAGGTACGATTCCCTTTGCACCGAAACCGGCGATGATGAGACCGATGACACGGCCGTTGCTGTTGAGCGTTACGCCAGGCTGTTCGCCCCACATATCGAGTTCCTTGTTGAAGTTCCAGTTAGCTCCCTTGAAGGTAGCATCGCCATAGAAGCTCCACTCCTTACCCTGGAGAGATTCCCAGATAGCCTTCAAAGCCTCATAGTCCTTGATATACTCCTTTGTCTTGGAAAGGAGGATAGGCACCTGAGCTTTATCATTGAGTTGATTGTCCTCTATAATGAAAGCCTCGCCCTTTACAGGCTGAGTCTCATACTTGGTCTTCACCGCACCTGTCTTGCCGTAGGTGATATATGAGGTAACCTGATAAGTACCGGCAGGCAGCCATACGGTAGAATCGCAGTAAGCAGTACCTGTGTCCATATACTTATCGTTCTCATTGTCAGGATTCTGATGCTCTACGCTAGACTCCTTATATTTCACCTTCAGTTCAGGGAAGGTATAGGTCTCACGGGTAAAGAGGTTGGTTACGCTGACGTCAACGAGACGGATGTTAGAGAAGAGATACTCTGTACCACCGGCACGGGTCTTCTCCCACTCCTTCACGAGATTGAACTTCACCTTACCACGCTCCACAGTCTCCACCATGAGGTTCTGTACTTCCAGACCGCCACCTACTACAGTGAATGTTTCGCCGGCAGAAGAAGCCAGCAACTCCTCGTCTACAGCATCATAGAGATAGAAACCGATGACGGTGTAAGTACCCGAAGCGAGTTGCAGTTTTTCACTTCTCAGACCATACTCTGCATTCTCTGAATTATAAGAATTGAGCACCAGTGTCTGAGACACAGTTGTACCGTTGTGCTCCATGACCACCTTGATTTTCTTGGCATCATCCAGTTTCTCAAGTTTGTCAAGGGCAGCAGCACGGGTAGCTCTCGAAGAAACCTTCTTGCTGAGCTTGAACTGCACACATCCGTATGTGCCGTCCCAGCCCTCGGTTTCATCATCCGAGCAACTTGTTGCTGCAAAGGTCAGGAGAGAGACCAGGAGCAACAAGAGTGCCTTTGAAAATATTTTCATTCTGTTCATTACTTTCTAATTTTTCTGATAGAAGTATGTTTCTTACTCATTCCCTCTTCAAGAGGTTCAATAACAAGAACCTTTACAGGAGTTCCGTTGTCCTGGAATACCATAAATATTGGAGCAGAGGCAGGAACATTTACAAAGAAAATCCAATTTCCATTTTCGTCCTGTGAAGGCTCAGCGTAAACATCATTGTTGTTGACATCCTTAACTGTAAGATAACCTGTCTCCATCATTTGGAGTGGATCCCAATCCTTGATATTAGGATTAACAGTTATAGAACTTCCAATCTCAGACTGAGCGACATAAATTTCATCACCATTGTAGCCAAATGCGTCAGATATGATAGAACCATACATTGATTTATCCTTCTTGCACTCTACTGACAAGTAGTTCATCTTCAAGATTGTCGGTGCTGCAGACTGATCATCAGCAGAAGAGCTGGTCTCCTTCTGTACAACATCCATCAGGAAGTAGCGGTCGAAATCACTTCTCACAGTCTTGAAGTCTTCCTCTAACATTTCATCGAAACCATTCTCGAGCGTATCGCACACGCTCTGTGGCAATGCATAAACCACGAACTCACGGCTTCCGCTGCCTAATGGAGCGACTGTGAGCTTAACGTCACCCTTCTCACCCTGCAACTTCACAGCGCCGGATGTTTCCTCGCGCAGACCATCTTCCTTTTTATCGAAGACTACCAGCTGGTAAGCATCACCCAAGGTCTTGAGGGTGAAAGGAACGAAGTTGTAGAAGGTGAAAGCGTTGGTATCACCGCCATTCAGGCTAGAACCATTCTGAGTGAACACCTTACCATCGAGAGATACATTCCATACTGCCCACTGTGAAGAGGTTGGATAAGTAACATCCATGGTGCTGGTAGTCATACCATTATAGATAACAGGTATGGTTGTAGCAGCCTTGCCATCCTCAGAAGTGAAGGTGATGGTGTAGTTGCCGTCCTTAGCGATGGCATACTTAGCACTTACGCCCTGATTCTCCTTGAAGGCAACACCGCCAACAACAGCCTCGTTAGGTGTACCTACTAGGAAGCCGCCTTCCAAGTCTACCCAAGCTGGAGTATTGGTAACAGCAAAACGGAAGTTTGACTTTACGGTAAACTTGTTGTATACATTGTAACCTACGGTGATACCAGTCTCGGTGATATCATTGCCAGCCGCATCGAATACCTGCAACTTATAGCCGGCAGCCGAACGCGTAACCTCAGCGATGGCAACCTTCTGACCACCCATATTCAGGAAGAGCTGAGCCACGCTCATGTCATCGCTGGCATCATCAGCAGTAATCTTAACCTTGATGGTCTGCTTGCCTGCAGTACCATTGAGTACGAAGGCGTCTGTTTTCTCGCCCTGCACCAGTTTACACCAGATTTTGTCTGAAGAAAGGCTCCAGCTCTCGTTGGCATCGAAGGTGAAGTCCAACTCAGCGCCAGCAGCACCGGCGATAGTCTGTACCTGTGGGAACACAGGAGTTACGGCATCGTCGTCATCGCTGGAACAAGCTGTGAACAGAGTCACTGATACCAGCGCCATCAATACGAGCCAATATTTTGAAATCAATGTTTTCATTTTCTTTTTATTCTACGATTAATATCCTTGTTCTTTCAATTTCTCTGCCTCTGCATCGCTGATCCATTCATACATGGTAATGAAGGTTCCTACGTTGCCGAAGCTTGAACCATCCTTGTTGTCAACACTCATGGTGACATACTGCAATACATAGTTCTGGCAGGTGTTATAATAAGAGGTATAGAGAGAAGGCTGGCTGATGCGCAACTTGCCGTCTCCATAGATGGTACCGAACGCCTCGCCGGTTTCACCGGCTATCTGGTCGTCCATCTCTACCTTTGGCTCAAGGATGTTGTCGGTATTGAACTTCAACTTCAGGTTGTAGCCCTTATAGTAAACATCCTTCAGCAGAACGGTATTCTCCTCGCCTTCCACTACCTCAGTCTTGATCAGACGGTTGGTTACGTTGTTCAAGTACTGGCTGTAGAAGGTAGATGTTACCATGCACCAACCAGAGAAGTTGTGGATATCGAAAGGACAAGACTTCTGCATTACCACGTGGGCATAGTCCTTATAGAGATCTGTCCAGTTATACTTCTCCGGAATCACCAGTTTCAGGGTGAAGCCGAGCGAGTCGGTCTTGCCGATGTTATCATAGATACCCTGAACCTTCACATTTCCTACCATCTCGCCCGCCTTGATTGTAACGGTGTTGTTGAGGATGCGGTAATGCTTACCCTCGATGGCATTGCTCTGCTTGTTTACTACCTCCACGCCGAAGGTGCGGTCGTAGTCAGCTTTTTCGGTTGCAGATACAGGCACATTGAATACCTCATTGCTTTCCTGTACAGCATACTGATAGAGCGTATCAGAGAACATGATATGACTTGGACCAGCATAAGTGGTATAATCCTGTGAACAGCTCACAAGAGCGATGAGTGCAGCTACGGCTGCCAAACATCCCATCATTATTTTCTTCATGATCGTCTCCTTATTTTATTTGTTACTTTCATTAGGCTGAATCTCAGAACCTGGTGCCTCAAGCTCATGCTGAGGAATTGGCCAGACAAAGAGAGGGTCATCCTTTTCAACCTTCAGACTGCTCTGCACGAAGTTGGCAGCAGGCTGGTCGGCAGCCTTACGCTCAAATCCCTTGTGCCAGCGCTTGAGGTCGTTCAGACGGAAGCCTTCCATATAGAGTTCCTTCACGCGCTCTGCCTCGATTATCTTCATGGCGTTGCTCTCGCTCATTGAGGTGTTACCACCATATGAAGAGTAGCGGGCTGTACGCAAGGTAGAGATGTCCTTACCTGCCTTAGCGTAGTCCTTCTTCATGGCGTAAGCCTCAGCACGTATCAGATACTGCTCTGACAGACGGAACACCATTGGCTGGTGAACATGCAGGATATTGTTGTTCAGGAATTCTGCATCGCCGAAATACTTGCTCAGCAAAGGCCACTGCAAACCGTGCTCATAACCTGTGGTACGGGTTGTGAAGATGGCTGCAGCACGGAGGTCATTGCTGTCGAATGAGTTGATGACCCATGTCTCAGGCACATAGTCTGGACGGTAACTTACATAGTTGAAGTTATCGAAGATGGTACCCAGTGCACCGCCATAGCTGTTCACGGTAAAACCTACCTTCCAGATTCCTTCTGTAGATTTACCTGCTGTCCATTGATACTGATAATAACTGGTGTTGCCTATCTTCTGTGTGCAACTTGCCAGCACGTAATACTTACTATTGATTACCTTAGATGCATACTTGATGGCATCATCCCAGCGATGCATATATAAGGATACGCGCGCACGCAAGGCATGACAGGCATACTCATTGAAGTAAATCTCGTCATAGAGAGTACCTGTGAAGTCTTCGTCAACCTTCAGATATTCGGCAGCCTTGTCAAGGTCTCTCAATACGAAATCGTATGATTCCTTCAGACTGGCTCTCTTCTGTGGCTCATTGCCGTAATAGTGCTCTGTGAGTACCACGCCGAGTTCCTTCTCTGCCTGCTCATCGCTATCGTAAGCCTTGCAGAAGCACTTGATCAACTCTGAATAAGCCAGTGCACGTGCGAAGTAAGCCTCGCCCTGATACTGCTCCAACTTGTCGAGCTCCTGATCACTGTTGGTGTTTGCCTTTACCTTATCTACATTATCGAGCAGGAAGTTGGCATTGTTGATAACACCATAAAGCGCACCATATACCGACTCGATGTCGGTGTTGGTAGCCTTGATATCTTTCCAACGGTAGATATCGCCATAGGCATTAGAGTAGCCCTTCACGCAGTACACGAAGTCTGCCTGCAAATCTGGCAGGATTGTCAGATTGCCCGAATAGAGAGCGTTGCTCTTGAAACTGTCGTAGATACCGTACACCAGCTTGTCCATATCGTCCACCGTGTTGATAGCCTCGTCCATGCGGATAGAATCCTCAGGATACTTATCAAGACAGGAAGACATCGAGAGGGCTAGGATTCCCGACAGGATGTATGTCTTTATATTTTTGATATTCATTTTTTTCTCTTTTCTTGGTTAGAATTGCAATTCAACACCCAGAGTAAACTGGCGTGATGCCGGATACTGTGCCTGGTAAATATTGGATGAAACCTCAGGATCCAGACCGTTGAAACCGGTTACGGTGAAGAGGTTCTGTGCCTGACCATAGATTCTGACCATAGAGAAGAAGTTGGTCTTGCGCAACAGGCTCTGTGGCAATGAATAGGACAGACTGAGATTCTTCAGACGGAGGAACGATGCATTCTCCAAGAAGCGGTCGTCGAGCTGGGTTACCTCGCCCCAACGTGGGATGTCGGTAATATCGCCAGGCTGCTTCCAACGGTCGTACAACAGACGGTTTGACTGGTTGTAAGCAGTACCGAAGGTTACACCGCTCTCCTCGAAGTAACGGTCGTTGTTGATGACGTAGCGTGTACCAATCCAGCTGAACTGGGCAGAAAGCTGCAAGCCCTTCCAACGGAAACTTGTGCCGAAACCACCCATCCAAGGTGCATCATAGGTCTTGCCTGTCATCACCTTGTCGCTCTCACGGAACTCGTTGGTTACGTTACCATCCTTATCATACCAAAGCTGCTCACCATTTGCAGGGTTCACACCGGCATAACGGTTCAGGAAGAACTCGCTTACTGAGTGACCTACCACATACTTCAAACCGGTGGTTGAGTTTACATACTCGGTTACACCGTTATAGAGTTCCTTCAATCGGTTCTGATTGTAAGATACGTTGGCACTTACATTCCAGGTGAAGTCGCGTGTGCGGATTACATCACCATCAGCACTCAGCTCGATACCCTTGTTAGCCATCACACCTACGTTCTTCCAGCGATAGCCCTCGCCCGTTACGGTGTAAGACTCAGGAACGCGCATCAGCATATTAGAGGTACGCTTGTAGTAAGCCTCGAAACTGAAGTTGATTCTGTCGAGGAAACCCAAACGGAGGGCGAAGTTGTTAGCCCAGGTTGACTCCCAACCCAATTCCTCGTTACCACTCTGCGAAGGATAGAAACCGGCAGTATCATCGTAGTTGGCACCACCAGAAACCAAAGCCAGGTGATAATAGTTAGGAATCTCAGAGTTACCCGATGTACCTGTACTTACGGCAATCTGGGCTGTGCTGAGCCACTTCATATCCTTCAGCCAGTTGGTAGACTTCACGTTGTACATGAAACCGAGCGACCAGAATGTACCCCAGCGATGATCCTTACCGAAACGTGAAGAAGCATCGGTACGCAGAGAGAAGTCGGCGTAGTAAAGCTCTTTGTAGTTGTACTCGCCACGCATGAAGAACGACAAGTAAGAGTAATCAGAAGATGAATCTGCCCAACGGCTGGCACGTGTACCAGAAGATACGTTGGTCAGGAGATCACTAGTCTGACCCTTGGAATATACCTGGAATCCCTCTGAATGATAGCTTACTGCCTCCTGACCCAACATCACGTTGAACGCATGGATATCGTTCAGACTGAAGCGATAGTTGGCAGTGGTTGTCTCTGTCAGGTTGATGGCATCGCTGCTCTGTCGTGCCGCAGTACCCTGACCATTATTGGAAGAGAGACTTGGGAATGACTGGAGGAACGCTGTAGAATGGGTGAAATCGGCACCAAACTGAGTACGGATAGTCAGATTCTCTATCGGATAAACCTCGGCATACATGGTAGAGAGCACCTTGTACTTCTTGTTTCTGATAGGATTCTTGCCCATATAGACGATAGGGTTCTCACTGGTTCCAGCCCAGTTGCCTGCTGCAAGCGAAGCCAGACTGCCATCCTTGGCATACGGATTCCAGTAAGGCAACATGAAGCGGCAAGCAGAAATAGGTGTCACGGTAGTATAGCTACCATCATCAGCCTGCTGTGCTTCCTCATAAGCAGCCATGGTATTGGTACCTACCTTCAACCACTTGCTAGCCTTGACATCAGCATTGGTGCGGATGTTGTAACGGCGGAAGGTTGAATTCTGTGCAATACCATCCTGGTCGTAGAAACCACCCGAAACATAATAATTCAAACGGTCGGTAGCACGGTTGATAGAGAGTTCGTAGCTCTGCAGAGGAGCGCGGTCGTTGAACACTTCATCCAGCCAGTTGACATTCACCTTTGAAAGGAGGTTGTAATCCTTACCGGCATCCAAGCCAACTTCCTTTTCAAACTGGATACGCTCGTCGGTATTCATCATCTTCCAGTTGTTCTGAGCCAATTCAGAAAAACCATACTGTGCGCGGAGCGTAATCTTCGCCTTGTCCATCGCCAAACCTCGCTTCGATGTAATCACCACCACACCATTTGCCGCACGGGCACCATAGATAGAGGTAGAAGAGGCGTCTTTCAATACCGAGATACTCTCGATGTCGTTAGGACTCAAGGTATTGAAATCGGAGCTGGAGATAGGCACACCGTCCAGAATAAAGAGCGGAGACTTACCGGAGTTGATGGAGTTGGTACCACGAATCTGGAAAGTGGCAGCCTTGCTTGGCTCACCCGAAGAGGCGATGACCTGCAAACCAGTACTCTGTCCCTGCAAAGCCTGATCAAAGCTGGCGGCAGGAACATTTTCAATTTTCTCAGCTTTCACTGCAGACACGGAACCCGCAATGGTTCCTTTCTTACGAACTCCATACGCTACAACCACCACTTCATCCATCACTTTGGAATCAGAAGTCAAGGTTACGTTCAGAGTTTTCGTCTGTGCATTGACAGAATGCTTCTGAGTTACCATACCGATATAAGAAATAACCAGTGTGGCCTTCGAAGCACCCTTTACTTCGATGGTGTAGTTACCGTCAATATCGGTCGCAACACCATTCGTTGTACCCTCCTGAAGAATTGTCGCACCAATCAGCGGTTCGTTGTCATCAGCAGACACGATCGTACCCTTGACGCTAAAGCTTTGCGCCAAGGCAGTTTGGATGGTCAACACAATCAGAGAGACAAGCAATAGGGAAATTCTTCTCATTCTTGTTTGTTTCAATTGTTGTTTATAAAATGAATTAATAATTATTTTTTTCTCGTTTTGGTAAAAGCTATAAAACTTTAGTGACACTTCACTATCCATTTGTACTTTTTTAAAAATTCGCACACTTGGCAATACCAATTTTAAATAAAACGGTGCAAAATTACGAATATTTTTCCACTTTTCCAAGTTATTCTTTTAATATTTATGTTTTTAACACGAAATATCTATGTTTTTTAGGATACTTTTACTCATAAATAGAGTTAGCAGCCAGCAAGACGACTTAGGCTAGGAGCTTTTGGGCACATTACACTTTTTGTCTTACTATGGCACAATATTGCCCCTTGGCGGGCAACTTTTTGCCGTGACCAGGCCCGAAACGATACGTCGGGAGAAAGATTCAGACAGGTCTACCACAACCGTTTACAGGGTGTATTCCTGCTGCTGCAAGAGTTGTTTCTGCTGGTGTAAAACCTACTTTCGTTTTTACTCTTCACTCTTCACCAATTCGCCTGAAACCCCGATAAACACAGGGATTGCGAGCGGTGAAGAGTGACGCACCACTCTTCACAACTCTTCACCACTCTTCACCACAAATGAGAAAACAACAATGGTATAAATGCGGAGCCGCTTACACTCTTGGGCTTCTATTGAGCCCTGCTCCAGGCTTCTATTATGGCTAGCATTAAGCTTCCTTTGAACTTGGTTTAAGCCTTCTTTGAACTTCTTTTAAGCCTCCTTTGAACTTGGTTTAAGCTTTAGATTAAGTTTACGTTGGGCTTTATTAAAGTTTACTTAAGCCTTTATTGAAGTTTACTTAAGCCTTTATTGAAGTTTACTTAAGCCTTTATTGAAGTTTACTTAAGCCTTTATTGAAGTTTATTTGGGTTTTACTGAAGCTGTACAAAAAAATTTAGTTGAGGTGAAGAGTGGTGAAGAGTGGTGCACCACTCTTCACGGCTATAAAAACATGATATATAGGTACTTACGATGTACGTGTGAAGAGTGAAGAGTATTTTCTTTTTGCATAGCGTTCATGTCTATAGTTTTTTGTCAACTACAAAGATATGAACGCTTTTTTATATAACCTCACTGAACTTTCGCATGTGGTTCAAGAACGGGCTGAAGGCCCAAAAGCTCCTAGCCCAGGGCATCGCCCTGGGTATAATGGCAATCAGCAAGGCGCCCTGTAAGGGCAAAAGCTTTGTACATTGCCCAGTATTTTAAAGCTTTTGCCCTTTCAGGGCGTATGGGATGTGGCTTATGACACACCCTCATAACATGAAAAATAAATGAGCCCACTTTAAAAAGTAAGGTCTATTTAAAGTGGACTCAGTAACTTATTATCTTTACTTCTGTTTCATGTATTCCGTCGGTGTCATTCCGAAAGCCTTAGAGAAGCATTTCGAGAAATAACTACTATTAGAGAAGCCAACAGTATACATCACCTCAGATACACTAAACTTTCCGGCACTTAAGAGTTTAGCTGCCTTGCGCATTCTCAAATCTCTAATATATTCTACCGGTGTACTACCAGTTAAAGCCTTCACCTTACGATAAAGTTGCTTATTACCCATACTCATTACTTCCTGTAACATCGTAACATTAAAATCGGAATCTATCATGTGTTCCTCTATTGCACGGTTGATTTCATCCAATAAATGTCGATCAGCCTCACTCAATTCAGGTACAACAGCTTCAGACTGCTTCCCATTAACATCTTCGTCTGCAACAGATTGAGAAGGCTTTTCTATTTGCCCTCCAACTGATGAAGAAGAATTGCCCAAAGGCAGTTTCACATCCAAAAAACGGCTCATTAATTCATTCACTTCATCAAATGACTGATGAGCCACAGCCGCCTTCAATCCTTCTGTCAAACGGGCAAAGAAGTCCATACGCATCTGCACCTGATCAAGGATTTCAGCTTTCTGTTTTTGCTCCTCTTCTAATTTCTTATGCAAGAAATAGTAACTTACCACCCAGGAGATAAGAACTATCAAAGCCGTGATGTAGAACAGTTTTGCCCAGATTGTCAAATACCAAGGCGGCAAAACCGAAATGTCCTGCGAATAAACTTCTGCACCTATTTTTCCTTCGCCATTTACAACACAAACACTGAGATGATAGTTTCCATAAGACAAACCGTTATAGACAATATCAATATCTCCAGACTTCAAATAATTCCAATCATGATCACTACCCTCTAACTTGTAAGCATAAACAGCAGAAGGATGATCAGCAAATGGAAGGTCAGTAAGATGCAAAATAAAACTGTTTTCATCGCTCTTGAGCACCAGCTTCTCACTACGCTCATCCCATGGTTTTCCATTCACAACAATACCTGCCAAAATCAATTGGTTGAGCTTCTTTGGAGAAAGAACCGCATCTGAACGAATCTCAACAAAGCCATCATTACCTCCCATCACTACTTCATGGGTAGACTTACTGTAATAAATGGTAAATGGAGTAATAGAAGGGATAACAAAGCGCATGCTCTCTCCTTCATGGCTGATAACACAACACTCATTACCTGTCACTACCCATATTTTGCCATCTACATCACACATGGTACTTACCTTGCACCCTATCTTCCACTCCTTTGAGCCAAAGTTGGAACCCTTAATTTCACCAGCAGCATAGTAACATTTCACCGAACTATTATCACCAACCCATATATTGCCTTTGCTGTCGGCCATCATATAGTTAACCACACCAGAATTAGTCACATGAACCACCTTCATATCATATGGATTGATACAATCTAGGCGATTAAAAGTAGAAACCCAAATTCTTCCCTTTCCGTCCATGACCATCTGTCCAACATGCAATCCGGAGAGAGCATTCTTACCTTGATCAGAGAAATGATAGTCGGCTACGGTCTTACCTGCAAGCAAGGAAGCCTTATCCATCACAAAGACACCACCCTGATAAGATGCCATCCATAATCTACCCTTCTTATCTTGAAGAATATCATAAGCCCAGGCTGTAGAGTACTTTCCTGTCCTGTCATAGACAATGAAATTACGCATCTGTCTTGAACTCTGATCATAAAGATTTATACCATGGTCTGTACAAATCCAAACATCTCCATCATTATCTTCATAAATTTTACGCACACGGTTGTGAGTTAGTGGATAAGCCTGATTATTCTGCTTATACCAAGCCACATTCTGATAAACAGCATCACCCGTAGAAGATTTTGACTGAGAATAATGAATCAAGCCGTTGGTTCCACCCATCCACCATTCACCGTTTCGGGTCTGAAGCATGGCATGAAGACAGTTACCTTCACCCAAAAAAGTTATTCTGTCGAGCGACACATAATTATAATAGGTATGAGTAGTGAGACGAGATAGTCCATTATCGGTTCCAATCCATACATTCTGCCATTTATCCACGAAACAAGTCCATACAATGTTATTAGGAATGGTTGCGTCATTGCGCGAATCGTGCGAATAATGGGTGATGGCATTATTCATTGCCATCACATAGAGTCCATTATCTGTTCCGATGTAAAGATTACCATTGGACTCTTCTGCCAGACATTTCACCGAGTTACCATCCAAAGCCGCAATTTTAGAGAATGACTGAAGATTGAGATCTGCACAATAGAGCGCACCTTCAGAACCGATCCAGTAGCAATGGCGCTTGGCATCATATGCCAAGGCATTAACCAATGGCTGAGCACCAGCAGAAAGAGGCAATAATCGATTGTTCAAGTACAATCCATTGATTTTACCCTGCAATAATCCTTTTGAGGTATGAAGCAAGGCGTAGACATCATCTCCATAGTTGGCATTTCTGGTTTGCAAGTCTAGCACACGGAGTTCCTTCATTGCTTTTCGCTTCACCTCATTCTGAAAGTCAGCGACAGCTGGAGTCTTCAAATAAGCATTGGCATGAGTATCAAATTTCAAAATACCATTACCTGTAGCCAAATACAATAGATTATTATCAAAAGCGAGAGCATTGACACGAGTATTGCTATAGGAATGATCCTGATAGTGGCGATAGCCATGATAACCATCATAACTATAAAGTCCGTTATCAGTACCAACCCACATCATCCCCTGTGCATCTTGGGTGATGGAGCACACGGTCTGCGCACCTTCTAACGACACATTTATGAATCGTTGCGCCGCAACCGGAAGAACCAGTAACGCTAACAAACATACGACATATACTCTATGAATAAACTGCTTCATCTTGAAGTTATTTGTTAAATTAGTTATTATTGGCTGCAAAATTAATCAATTATTGTCACTTAACCAAATAAAAAGAAAGAAAAATCCCTAGGAATAAAGAGTGGTCTCTATTCCCAGGGATTTGACAAGAAAAGGAATCCTTCGAAAACAAAGGACATATTATTCTAGATTGCCTGCAACTGAATGATTTTTTCGATATTTCTCTTGACATCCTTCACCTTCAGGGTGATATTACCCTTCTGTTTGCTACTCTGCACGACAACTACGAGTTTACCAGAGAAGAGTTTCATCTGCGGCTGGGTGAATGGTTCGAGCGATGTGGCATCACCATTGCATGCTGCCTTGAAGGTTCCGGCACCCTTTACCTCGAAGGTAAGCTCATCATCTGCGAGCGGACACTCATTACCATCCTTATCCAGAAGGCTTACGGTAACAAAAGCGAGGTCGTTGCCATCGGCATTCAGCAGCACGTTGTGTTCATCGGTGCAGCCTTCTACCATGCAGGCGATAGGCTCATGATCTGGAGTTTCCACGCTGAACTTCATCTGCGCTGGTTCGCCGGCTGTACGCTTCACATCCTCGCCCACCTTGTCGCCATACTGATTGTAGGTAACCACGCGAATCTCGCCTGGCTCATACTTCACATTGTTCCAGCGAAGGCGATAGCGGTCGAGGCGGCTTGACTTGTCCTTGCGCACTCTGCCCTGGCTCTTGCCATTCACGAAAAGCTCGCCTTCCACACCATCGGTGTAGCAATATACAGGGGTAACCTGTCCTTCTCTACCCTTCCAGTTCCAGTGAGGAAGAAGATGGGTGGTATGCTGATGCTCGTTCCAGCGGGCACGATACATATAATATCTATCCTTTGGAAGTCCGGCAAGGTCGCAGATACCGAAGTAGCTGCTGCGGCTTGGCCAGTAGGTATCGTATGGAGTCGGCTCGCCCAGATAGTCGTAGCCCGTCCACACGAACTCTCCGATTACCCAACTGTAGTCATCCTGCATCTTCCAGTCATCATCCGGAAGATTACTCCAGGAGCAATACTCCGTGTCATAGCTGGAGCACTGGCCATCGGCGTATGGATTGTTGTTGCTGGCACGCACCTGAACCGGGAACTTATACACGCCACGGGAGCTGACGGTAGATGCCGTCTCTGAACCCAGAAGGAAGCCTTGAGGCAACTGCTCGATATTCTTATAATATTTATGTACGCGATAGTTGAAACCCGGAACGTCCATCACCTGGGCAAATCCACTCTTCAGGGCAGCCTCAGCCTTGTCCATACCCTGGGTAACAGGGCGGGAAGGATCATACTGATGACAGATATCCTGCAGATGCTTGGCTATCTCCATACCCTCCTTGCTCCATTGCTCAGGAATCTCGTTACCGATACTCCACATAATGATGCTAGGATGGTTGCGATGGTGCTTCACCAGGTTGGTGATATCCTTGTCGCTCCAGTCCTTGAAGAACTTGGCATAGCCATTCTTGCACTTAGGATAAATCCACATATCGAAGCTCTCAGCCATTACCATCATACCGAGAGAATCGCAGATTTCCATCTGCATGGTAGAAGGCATGTTGTGGGCTGTACGGATGGCGTCGCAACCCATCTCCTTCATCGTCTTGATCTGGCGGATGAGTGCCGCCTTATTCTCAGCAGCTCCCAACGGACCGAGGTCGTGGTGCAGGCAGACACCCTTGATCTTGCGGGTGATGCCATTGAGCTGGAAACCATTATTCTTGGATACCGAGATGGTACGGATACCGGTCTTCAGCGTCTGGACATCAGCCACCTTCTTTCCTTCATATCGGGTTAACTTCACCTGATAGAGATAAGGAGATTCCGGAGACCAGAGCTGAGGGTTCGAAACCTTCAGGGTAGTCTTGATTTGCGGGGTTGCACCCGATACGGTCTGCTCGGCAACCTTTGTACCAGCCTCATCCAACAAGGCGATGACAGTCTTCCCCGATTTTCCTATCTTTCCTTCCAACAGGGCATTCACTTCTACTTCTGCCTCCTGCTTATCAGCTTTCTGGGTACGCACGAAGGTATCCCAGGTAGAGAAGTTCTCGTTACCGTAAAGTTCCACGGAAACCGGACGGTAAAGACCGCCACCTGGATACCATCGGCTGCTTTCCTCTACATTGTTGAGATGAACCTCTACGAGATTCTTCTTTCCGCCAAACTTCACGTAAGGTGTGATGTCGATGCGGAAGGCATTGTAGCCATAAGCCCATCTGCCAGCCTCCTTACCATTCACCTTAACGACAGGCTGACTCATCGCACCATCAAATACGAGGACGGCACGCTTGTAGCCCTTCGGCAACTGAAGATTCATCTTATACATACCCTCTCCAATCCAAGGGAGAGCTCCAGAGCGTCCCGACTTCTCGGTTTTCTCCTTTTCGCCATTCTGCTCGATAGCCACCATCTGCAGGTCCCATTTCTTATCGAAAGGACCCGCAATAGCCCAGTCGTGAGGCACGGCTACCTGAGACCACGCTTTGCCATCGCGGGAGAAATCCCACGATGGCAAATTTATTATTTTTCGGCTCTGCGCCTGGCACATGGTGGAAAGTGCCAGGGCGAGAGACATGAAAGTAATGCTTCTCTTGATCATATCTTTTTCTTCTAAGTTAGTACAATATTCCATTTTAAAATTCGCTTCTATCGCTCCCAAAGAAAGCGAAGAAAGCTAACTTACCCGATTACTTGAAAGCATCGAGTGCAGCGGTTGGCTTGCCGCTGTTGTCGAAGGCTCCCTTGTCGTAGCCGTTCCAGCCGCTGTTGCACTCAGGCTCCCAGTAGAACACGCCCTCACAGGTAGAGATTGCCTTGCAGCCATCCACCATCTTCTTGAGGAATGGAGCGGCATTCTC
>ERZ1034753.318-NODE-318-length-18044-cov-35.604425_pt1 | contig 18044 bp, 8 predicted proteins | sample MGYA00520702_ERZ1034753 | MGnify/ENA primary metagenome ERZ1034753 (study PRJEB33766, sample SAMN09781700) | gut metagenome | biome: gut microbiome | host: Homo sapiens | place: Madagascar | study: EMG produced TPA metagenomics assembly of the PRJNA485056 data set...
ATTGAGTATAGAGCAGATTGCTTTAATTACTGGTTTGACAGAGCAGGAAATTAAAGGACTATAAAAAGAATAAGGTGTATCCTTCTTGCCCCATATATCGGGCAAGCGAGGATACACCTTTTTCTTTTTATCTCCCTCACCCTCAAACATTTTCCAATAATTCCTTGCTTTTTTCAGAAGAAAAGCATATCTTTGCAAAAAAAAAGATCACCTGCAAATGCATGTGGGCTCGAATAGATGCCCCTACTTAAAATTTCTGGCACATGTGCCACTTTTTTTAAGTGCAAAGATATGCGAAAGTAGAGTTCTAACCAAAAATTTTTAGATTTATTATACTAAAAAGGTGTGCCTACCAGCCGCTCTATCCTTAGACTATAGGGCATTCTTGCTATTGGACAGGTAACAAACCTGCCCTCCCAGTTATCCCTTGCTAAAACTTTTCTCCCCATTTCCTTTCAACATTCCTAAGAAAAGCGTATCTTTGCAAGCGATAAGTATTAATCCTTTAATATTGGAGGTAAATATGGAATTATTTGATAGTAAAAGACAAGAAAGGATGCAAGCTGTAATCAAAGAGCCTTGCCGAAGTTGAGGATGATGCGGTCGGCATCGTCATAGGCAGGAGTGAAATAAAAAAACAAAAGAAGGGAATATGAAACAATATATTCCCTTCTTTTGTTAATTAAGTGTATTTCGACATCTTTTCTTTATATTTTAGTATATTTGTCGAAAATATGTTATTCTATCATTGTAGCTTGTCTTATTCTGTATAGCTTGGGTTCTGATAAGCAGCCTTTTCCTCTGCTGACATTTGGAGAGCATCAATCTGTCCCTGTGGAATAGGGCGGAGATACTTCTCTGGAGTGATGAGCACACGTTCCCAAGTCTTAGGAGTATGATCGCCTGCTGTAAGACCGCAGATGGTATAGGTTCCTGCAATCTGCTTCCATGTCTGGGTGCGGACGAGATCCCACCAACGGTAACCTTCACCGAAGAACTCACGTGAACGCTCTGCCAGAATATACTCGATGGTGATATTCTGAGGTGTAGCATCCTTCATCTGCTGACTGTAGTCTGCCACCTTCTCGCGCTGACGGTTGTTGTCGTATGTCCAGACACCTGCACGACCACGAATCTCATTGATCAGGTTGCGAGCGGTCCAGTTGCCAGTTGTTGTTGCACCCTTTACTGCAGCCTCGGCAGCGATAAAGTAGAGTTCAGAGAACTTCAATACTGGGTATGGACGTGGGCTGTCACCATTAGGCTTACCCAATGTGTTGCCATTGTCTGAACGGTAGATACCATTCTTCCAGTTGTTCAACCATGCATAACGGCTGATACCACTTGCTGCAATCACCCAGTCGGCACGACCAGGGAGAACACCAGCACCTACATTGCTGTAGCCAGCAGTCTTGGTACCATCACCAGCTGCATTCTTTACGCCCGCCTGTGGATAAACGATGCCTGCAGCTTCGCTGTCATCAATAAAGGTAAGGATAGAATCCTGGGCGTTTACAGGTAATCCGTTGGCATTATATGCTGTGCCTGAAATAGCACCAGACTTATCCCAGTTGCTGCGGAACTGATAAGCAAATGTTCCGTCGAAACGAGAGTCCATCTTCTTCTCAGCGAAGGTCTTGGTCATTACCTCGATAGGAGTAGCCATCTGCTTCCAAGGACGGTCCTTTCCCTGAACGGCTTCACGCTGTACAGAACGGAACGCATCCCATGTCGTTGCATTCTTGGATGTCTCCAGGAAGGTATAGTCCCAACGGCACATCCAGCGTGCAAAGTTACCTGGTGAATTACCGCTTGCCCAGTCAAAGTTAGTGCCACCATCATAGTAGTTGTTAGACTCGTTGTGGTCAGCATAGAGCAAAATCTCGTTGTTGCGGTCGTTAGTACCCACATTAACCATATAGAATGATTTCTGCAAACCAAATCCTGCTGGATTGTTGATGGCTTCTACTGCGATATTGTATGCCTGCTGGAAGTACCATGCAGCATCATGTCCGTCTGGATCTTGACGGTCGCATGTAGGATAGGTTGGAATGTTGTTTGGATTCTGCAACCACCAGCCGTATGTCAGATAAGCCTTAGCCAATACCAGACGAGCTGCTGTCTTAGTGACACCACCAGTTACTCGACCAGCATCTGGAAGCTGTTCAATGGCTGTCTTCAAGTCAGGGAATACTGCCTTGGTATAAACCTCAGGTACGGTATTACGGGTAGAAGTACGGGTAGCATTGATGTTGAACTTCAACTCACCGGCACCCAAATCCAAAGGAACACCACCGAAGGTCTGAACCAACTCGAAGTAGTCTAATGCACGGAAGAAGCGAGCTTCTGACAAAAGACTTTCTGCAATGCCTGCCGCAGAACCATTCTCAATCACACCACTTGCTGTATTGATATCAGAGAATGCTACGTTCCACAGAACGTCTGCACGACAGTTGCTTGGATTCAGAATCTGCTCTGTCATATCGATAGGGTAATCGTTTCCGTTACCACCATGTCCGTAGGTATACTCATCGGTGCCTTCCTCTGTAGCTATGAGCCAATAACCATTGCCCCAATAATAGCGAAGGTTGGCATAGAGTGATGTGATACCTGCCTGTACACCTTTTTCTGTCTTAAAATATTCAGGGGTATATCCCTGACGGTCGGTTTCTTCGAGCACACTAGAGCAACCTGTAAATGCAAGGCCAGATGCAAGAAGTCCTGCTGCTAATATATAACTGCGAATTTTCATTGTTGTCAATTTTTAGAAGGTTATGTTTAATCCGAGCAACCAGTTGCGGGTAGAAGGTGTGTTGAAACCTACTACGAGCAAGTTTGACTTGTAGAAAGAGGTTACAGCCTGATTCTCGTTACCGTATGAGTTGGTCTCTGGGTCCATTCCTGATTCGTCATGGTATGGAGAGAAGAGAACAAACGGATTCTGTACGGTTGCATAAATGCGAGCCTTGCTGATTCCACACTTCTTGAGCCATGGCTGATTGAAGTTGTAACCCAATGTGATGGTACGAATCTTGAGATAAGAACCACTGAAGTAACCCAGTGAGTTTCCATACTTAGGGTTGTTACTGCTCTCGATACCACCTGGCTTTGGATAATCATTTGTAGGATTGTCCTCTGTCCAGTAGTTTACATCAATGTTGTTACGACGGCCGGTCAGCATGTTCAGGTAACCCTGTGAACCATAGATGGTGCTGATCAATGTTCCACCATGACGGTATGAAGCTACTACTGAGAGATCCCAGTTCTTGTAAGCTACACGGGTATTGAAACCACCTTCCCAGTCTGGGTCTACCTTCATGATCTGACGGTCGGCCTCACCGTATGGACGGGTAGGAGTGCCATCTGCGTTATAGTCACCATTGTATTTAATCTTAATCATACCTGCGTTACCACCAGGTTCTGCAACCTTGCGGATGTCTTCCTCGTCGGTCTGCCAGATACCAATCTTCTCATAGTCGTAGATGACGTTGATAGGTTTGCCAACGAACCACCAGTTACTTTCGTCACGTGTTGCTCCTGAAGCCAATTCTACCAATTCGTTCTTATTGGTATAGAAGTTTACACCGGCATCCCATGTCCATCCATTCTTATTGTCGATGATGGTTCCGTTCAGAGAAAGCTCGAAACCCTTGTTGCGGGTCTTACCTACATTTGCCATATAGCTGCTTACGCCGGATGTTGATGGCAAGTTAACACTCATCAGCAAGTCTTCTGTATTCTGAACATAGTACTCTGCAGTACCGCTCAAGCGACCACCGAAGAGAGAGAAGTCGATACCATAGTTCCAAGTCTTGGAATACTCCCAACCGAGTTCTGAGTTAGGGAGAGAAGAAACGTACATACCTACAGCATAACCATTAGGGTCGCTACCGAAGTTGTAAGCACGTGTGCTCAAAGCACCGAGGGTAGAATATGGGTTTACTGACTGGTTAGATGTCTCACCATAACCCACACGGAGCTTCAGGCTTTCCAACCAGGTAATATCCTTCATGAAGTTTTCACGAGAGATATTCCAACCGAGAGATACGGCAGGATAAGTATGCCACTGGTGTCCCTTTGCCAGACGGGATGAACCATCTGAACGGAAGGCAACGCTTGCCATATACTTGTTGTCGTAGTTGTACATCACACGACCCATAACAGACTCAAGACCACTCTTGTAGTATGCCTGGTTAGCAGGATCTACTGTTACAGTCTTGGCATAACCGATGTTATAGAACTGGAACTTGTCGTTAGGAATATCGAGTCCATACATATTGGTCTGGCGATAGTTGGTCTGCTCAGCAGAGTAAAGAGCTACCGCATTGATTGTATGCTTGCCCCATGTCTTGTCGTATGTCAGCATGTTCTCAATAGCCCAGTTGGTTGTGCGCTGGTAGCGGGAAGTGGCATGAGAGTCTGCATTTTCCTTGTCAGAGAATACACCCTGACCTACGAAGTTACCATATTCGCTGGAACGATAGTTCAAACCGAGATTGATGCGATATTTCAATCCGTCTACGTGAGGAATCTTCACTTCACCATAGAAGTTGTTGTAAGTACCGTATGCCTTTGTCTGGTCCTTGTGACTATCACCAAGATTCTCAATGGTATTCTTGGTATAAACCCACTGGTCATCACTAGACATGCGGATGCGTGTCTTCAAAGAACCATCTTCATTATATGGGTTAGCGATAGGAGTTGCACTCAATGTGTTGTAAAGACCGAGGTCGCTATTATTGGTGATACTGTAGTTGCTGTTGGTGCTGAAACCAATCTTCACGTATTTACCAATCTCCTGATCGATGGCTGCATGCATGGCATAACGGTTGAAGTTCTGTGTTGGGATAACAGCTTCATCACGATAGTATGAGAGTCCGAAGTTGTAGCTTCCCTTGGAAGAACCGCCTGATACACCGATGTCATGGTTTGTCGTGATACCAGTCTTGAACAATTCGTCCTGCCAATCCATATCCACAGCACCGTCTTCGCCCCAATACTTCTCATCAGGACCATTCTGGAACTTGTTAGCATACTGACGGAGTTTGGTGAACTGTTCTGCGTTCATCATCGGATAACGGTGGAAGAGAGTCTTGGCACCGATGTAACCATTATAAGTTACAGTAGGGCGCTGCTCCTGATAACCTTTATAAGTAGTGATGATGATGACACCGTTGGCACCGCGAGAACCGTAGATTGCAGTAGCAGAGGCATCCTTCAAGATGTCCATGCTCTTGATGTTGTTAGGATCGATGTCGCTGATGCTACCTGCGAATGGAATACCGTCGAGTACGATCAATGGGTCATTGCTGGCTGTCAGGGAACGTGTACCACGGATACGAATCTGCATGGATGCACCTGGCTTAGATGAAGTCTGTGCCATCTGTACACCTGCGATACGGCCTTGAAGGGCGTTGGTAATGTCAGCTCCAGGAACCTCACGTACCAATGAACCTGTAACGTTAGCTACAGAACCTGTTACGGCTTCCTTGCGCTGGGTACCATAACCGATGACGACAACGTCGTTGAGGCTATGACCTTCTTCCTCCATTGAAACCTTAATGTTCGTCTGATTGCCTACTACAACTTCCTTGGTGTTGTAACCCACATAAGAAATCACGAGCGTAGCACCAGGCTTTACATTAATAGAGAAATTACCATCCAGGTCGGTTACTACACCGTTACCTGTTCCTTTCTCCTTGATTGTCGCACCAATCAGCGGACCCATTGAGTCGCTGATATTACCTGTAACCTTTTTTGATTGTTGTACTGAAGTTGCTATCAGAGAATTTGCTTCTCCATTGCTAGCTTGTACCTCTGGAGCATACATTCCAAGTGCGGAACACATACCCATTAAGATTGTTGTTTGTTTTAAATATAACTTCATAGTTTAACAGCTTATAGGTATATTAAATGTTTGTTACTCACTATTTTTGTTAATTGTTTACGGCTGCAAAGATATGTCCTTTTTCGTAAAGTGCAGTTAAAATTTGTATCTTGCATGTTTTAAAATGTTTCATGTACAATAAAAATAGGCATGTTTAGGCGAAAAAAAGGGGATTTGCAGCTGCAAATCCCCTTTATACCTTATTATATATAGACGTTTTAGTATTCGTATAGCTTGATGTGGAGTATTTTATTGTCTCCACATGAGATGCGGGCATGGCGTCCCTGGTGGTCCTGGTCACCGTTGTCACGGCGAATAAACTGTAATTTGCCGTTTTTGTCTACTTCAACCTGGTCAACATATCCGATACCGATACGCTTGCCTTTGAAAGTAGCGGTTTGTTTCTTTGTTTCGGTTCCTCCGTTGTCAACAAATCCGTCCTCACCGAGTTTCTTTTCTTCAGCTTGCGCTTTTTCTGTCTTACTTTGGAAAACTACGACGATACCATTACCAGCTATGATGTATTCGTTCTTGGCGAGTTTCAGAATCAATCCGCCACCTTCTGGCCATTTGCTTCCATCTGTAGCACGAGGATCCCATGGTAGCGTGAAGAAATGGCGGCAGGTCATGGTAATATCTCCATCTTCAATGATGCGCTCTTTATCTTCCTGGTCGAAGAGTAATCCCCAGTTTTTACCCTTTCCCTGATGCTGGAGCAGGAGAGGAGAGAGCTGGTTGATAACCTTGTATGAACGTCTGAGACTGTTCTTCACCTTGTAGTTAGCTTCATCGAGAGCAAACGGACTGAAACTGATGGCATCTGTTTCGCCGAAGGTATAATATGCCTTTACGCCGCTATTGATATCGCATTTCACTTCTGGAGTGAAGAAAGGATTGTCGGCACGCTTGTATTTCTCTACCCATCCCTTGTAACCGGTATCATAGATATCTGGTGCAAAGATGTCGATACTTGGTGCACCGCATTTCCAGATATCAATCAGATGGGCAAGTGGTCCGGCAGAAGGATATTCGCCTGGTTTTCTGCCACGACTGTTCATTGCAGCATTTACATACATCGGAATATTGTAGATGGCTTTGCCTGCTGAGGCTAGCTGCTCTACATATTTAGCATAGTAATATGCCTGGAATTTCTCGTCCGCATAACGGTCTGTTCCGAAAACTTCTGCCCATGTACCTTTCTTCTTGAGCTTGAGTGCCTTGAGCAATGGAGCAGGAACGGGTTGTCTGTAAGCTTTTTCGGCAAGAGGAGAATGGTCGCGGGCAGATTCGAGCATGCCGATTTCGTTTTCTACCTGCATCATGATAACGGTATTCTCCTGACTGTCTACTACTTTAATGTGTTTCATCAGTTCGCAGAAAGCTCGTTTGTCTGCTTGAAGCAGGTTGTCGCTGAAGGCAGTGCATATCTCCAATGGTTTGCCATTCTCTGTGAGTGAACGAGGGAAACGCTTGGTGTTTTCCTTTACCCATAGTGGAGCATAGCAGCTCATGGAATTCTTCCAGGCACCAAACCATAGGAAGACAATCTTCAAGTCATGCTTACGGGCAGTTGTGATGACGCTGTCTACGAGTGCGAAATCATATTTGCCCTCGTCAGGTTCAACAAACTCCCAATATGCAGGAACGAAGACAGAGTTGACTCCGCTATTCTTCATCTGTTTCAATGCTTTTCTGATGTCGGCAGGACTCGTTGCGGCAGAGTTGCTCAACTCACCAGCCAGGAGAAGCATCGGCTTGTCATTGACAACAAGCTGGGTTGCAGAGCCTTGCTTCTGCAGTTTCACTCCTGCTTGTATGTTGATGCAGCATAATAATGCTAGAAAAGATAATACGATCTTATTCATAAATCTTCATTTTTGAAAAGGTTTGAAAATACTTGAGACAGGTATTGCGCCATTCCTTGGCGTTTTCCAACTGTATATTGAGCAGAGAGTCTGTATGTTGCCATTCCTGCTCATGTCCCTTCATATACTGCTTGGCTGAGGTATGCCAGAAGTCGCGATATACTTCAACCATCGCTACACCCATGTTGTACTTCATGCAGAGTTCCTGCCAGAGGGTGCTTCCTGATTTCATTTTGTAATCCCAAGCTACATGATGGAACCAGAGGAGATATTCCTCAGGGCAAGTTGCGATGTTGTCATACAGACTGCGATATGGTTCCGGATACTGACCTACGGCATCTGTACCTTTGGATGAGCGGTCGAAACCTACACCCTTAGCATCTGCCTTGTGATAATAAACCGGGCACCATTCCAGAGGATAACTTGCGATGAAACCATCTGGCTCCGGACCGTAGTGGTGATCGAACTTGAAGATGTGGTGCAAACCCAAAGGCATCATATAGTTGACGCAAGCTTCGCGCGAAGTCATCATCATCATCTCTACCGGCTTGGTAAATTTCTCGTCCTGGTTTTCGTAGGTCTGTACGAGCCATTCATGAGCAATCTCTTCAGCTGTAAGTGAAGGATTCCATGCCAATCGGCCGAAGGCATACCAGTTTGCCTGTGAGAAAGGATGACCACACCAGTTGGCATCATCACCGATATTGGCTACACCTGAGATTCCAACCAGTTTGTTTGGATTGACAAAATCAAAGAATTCCTTCCACATTGGGGCGAGATAGGTGAGGTGTTTAGACTGTCCGAGATATTCCTGGGTAATCTGAAGTTCTGCTATCTGAGGTGTCTGTTTGATGTTGTCGAAGATAGGAGCGTATGGTTCACGAGGCTGGAAGTCGAGCGGACCGTTCTTTGACTGGAGGATTACATTGTCACGGAACTTTCCATCCATACCTTTGAATTCGCTGACAGCTTGCTTTACGCGGTCTTCTCCTTTATGATTAGCACCATAAACAAAGCTTCTCCACATGATGATGCCTCCGTATGGTTTGACGGCATCGGCAAGCATGTTGGCTCCATCGGCATGTGTGCGGTGGTAGTCGCCAGGACCAGGCTGTCCTTCAGAATTAGCTTTTACCAGGAATCCGCCAAAGTCTGGAATGGCAGCATAAATCTCCTTTGCTTTCTTCTTCCACCACTGTTGTACCTTTTTATCCAAGGGGTTTGCAGTCTTGGTATAGCCCAATGCCATAGGAGAAGCAAAGTTGATGCTGAGGTATACCCGGATGCCGTAAGGACGCAGGATGTTGGCGATGACCTTCACCTTATTAATATATTCTGCGGTCATCATCTTTGGCGATGCGTTTACATTGTTCAGTACGCTTCCGTTGATACCAAGTGATGCGTTGGCACGGGCATAGGTGATGAGACGGTCGTGAAGACTTTTGCTGATGCTGCCACCCTTGCCGTTTTTACCGAGTTTGATTTCTTCCCATTTGAAGATACTCTTTCCAGCATAGCCACGTTCGATGCTGCCATCGAGATTATCCCAATGGTTGAGGATGCGGAGACCCACTTGTGGTTTCCCGGTTTTATCTATAGCTTTGCTGAAGTTCTGTTGATTGCCGCTACCTGTGTTGTAGGCATCGGTGTTCTGAAGTCGAATCAACTCGTAGGCACCGTAGAGCAAACCGATAGGATTGCTGGCGGTGATAGTTGCTTCGTACTGAATGTTGTCGCCTTGCTGTGCAGGACGGGCGTAGATGTTATAGCCCTCGCCAAGATTCAGAGCCTTGTCTATCTTGAGCTCAACATTCTTGCCACGCCAGTTGTTTTCCAACTCCTGCTTGGCAATCTTGGCTGTTGCATCATTAGGCAACTGTGAGATGACTTGGCATGAGTTAGCATACTGCTTTCCGAGCCATAACTGTGAACCATCACTCTGTGCAGAAACATGGAGTGATGTAAGTACCGTAAATAAAAAAATAAGGTATTTCTTCATATCTTTGCAGATCGTTAGTTTGTATTATTATTGTTTCTGCTGCAAAGATACGAAAAAATACCTTATTCTCTTCTATTTGTTGTTTATTTCTCATTTCTCTTTGTTTCAGCATATTCACTTGGTGAAATGCCATAGTGTTTCTTGAACACTGTAGAGAAATGGGTCTGGTTGTTAAATCCCACAGAGTAAGCTACTTGCGTGATATTAATCTGTCCTTCTTCGATAAGACGTGCTGCCTGCTCTAATCGTAAGTTACGGATGAATTCACCGGCAGAGACGCCTGCTATTTCTTTCAGCTTACGGTGCAGTTGGGCACGGCTGATACCGACATCCTCTGTCAGTTTTTCAACGTTGAGGTCTGGGTCGGCCAGGTGCTCGTTCATATATTTCATCACTCTCTCCATGAGAGCATCATTATTTCCTTTTACCTGTATCTGCTCAATCTTAGCCTTCTGTCCCTGTGCACCGCTGTATTTGCCACGGATGCGTCGGACATTGTCTACCAGATTGTCTATGAGAATATGAAGTTCTTCCATATTGAATGGTTTAGCCAGGAAGGCATCAGCACCCTTACGCAATCCCTCTAGTCGGTTCTCTACCTCGCTCTTGGAGGTGAGCAGGATGACTGGAATATCGCTTACGTTAGAGTTACTCTTTATCTTCTTGAGCATGGTAACACCATCCATTTCCGGCATCATTACATCGCTTATCACGAGATCATATTTGCCGGTGAGCAACATCTTGAGACCCTCCTTTCCGTTGCAGGCATGTTCAAATCGATACCAGTCGCTCAGTTCAGTCTTGATATAATGTGCTATCTCGGCATCGTCATCTACTATCAGGATATTGAAATTGCGGTTGGCTTGCGTTCTTTTACCGGTGGATTCGGCAGTTTTTGTGCCATCCTCCTGTAGGATCTCCTCTGGCTTGAGGTGTTCCTTGCCCAATGGAATGTTTACCTCGAAGCAGGAACCCTTGATTCCATCGGTGCGATTATAGGCTCTGATAGTTCCTCCATGCATCTTGACGAGGGCTCTGCAGAGGTTCAAACCAATTCCAGTTCCCTCGATATGAATGTCGCTGTTGTTATTGCCTTGATAGAAGCGGTCGAAGAGGCGGTCAGTCTTTTCTTCCTTCAGTCCGATACCTGTATCTTCTACCTTGATGATGGCACTCTTCTCATTCTTTCCTATGATAAGCGTAATATCACCGCCATCCGAGGTATACTTCATGGCATTGGAGAGAAGGTTGGAAATAACCTTGTCAAAATTGATGTGGTCTATCCATACTTGCAGGTTACCTTCCTCCTTCAGACTCTCGTCTTCCTTCAGGCTCAGGGTGATACTGCGCTCCTGGGCATTGAAGTTGTAGAGTGATATGATGCCACGCAGGAACTCCTTGAGGTTGGTCTTCTGGCAATGCAGGTGCATCTGGTTCTTGTCTATCTTGCGCTCGTCAAGAATCTGGTTAACCAGAAGTAGAAGTCGCTTGGCATTGCGGTCTATCGTATCGATATCCTGTTTGCTTTCTGGGTCTTCTATTCTAGTCTTCAACTTGTTGAGAGGTCCCATAATCAGTGTCAACGGTGAACGGATGTCGTGGGTGGCATTGATGAGGAACTGCATCTTGGTTTCCTCCAAGTCTGCTTTGCGACGGCGTTCGTAAGTATAGAATACGTATAGAACAGCACTCACGATGGCCAGGAAATAGAGAAGATAGGCCTCTGGTGATGCATACCAAGGGTCACAAACCTTGATGTTGATGACGGTTGGCTTCTTCGAATATTGGCCATTGCTGGTAGCTCTTACTTCCAGCTTGTAATTGCCAGGCTTCAACTTGTTGAACGATACGGCATTAGTTCCCTCGTTGGTGCTGCTCCAGTTGCCGCCATTGATGCGATATTGGTAACTGATATTGTCAGTGTTCTTATAGTTGAGCAGTGAGAACTCCAATGTGAATGAGTTTTCTGAGTATGGTATCTTGAAGTTGTCGCTGAGGCAGTTGGTTGCCTTTCCGGCTATGATGAAGTTGGTAAGGTATACATTGCCCATCTCCATTTTATTGGCTCTCACTACGTCAGGATAGAAAGTGGTGATGCCGTCGCTTGTGCCGAAGGCTATCATATCATCGGATGTATGCATCATGGAACCTAAAACATACTCACGTGTGGTGAGTCCGTTGCCATTGATATGACCGATGAATCGCTTGGCGTTTTGATCATACTGCCAGATTCCCATGGTAGTACTAACCCAATAGTCACCCTTGCTGTCTCTTACTATACCGCAAGTCTGTTTGCCTATAAGTGGGTCTGCATGAGGAAATTCAGCCACTTTGTTCTTTTTTCTGTCGAAGAGATAGAGTCCTTTCTCAGTACCCATCATGATTTCTCCGTTCTTTCCTTCGCAAATGCCGTTAATCTGATTGTCTTTCAGGATGTTATGCCATCCGAAATCCTTGAAGCTGAGTGTCTGCGTGTTGAGGCAGGATACACCGTTGGCTGTACCAATCCATAGATGTCCGGTGTGGTCAAGAGCCATACTGCGAACCCAGTCATTACAGAGATAACCTTTTTTGCCTCGGGTACTCATATTGAGGATCTTTACGTTACCGGTTTCCACATTATATATATATAGTCCCTTACTGTAGACCGAAATGTAGAGGTTCCCCTGGTTATCGTCGGTCATACAATAGATGCCGGCACTGGTAAAGCTGATTTTCTGCTGGTAAGCTCCGGTATATGGATTATAGCTGTAGAGTGCACTACCATTGCTGATCCAATAGCTGCCACGCTTGTCTTTGTAGATGATACAGGTTCCTGCAGGTGATTGAGGATGAGCGATAATCTTTCCAGAAGCATCAAAGCAGAAGACGCCACTGTTTTGTACGGTACACCATGTTTCTCCTCTATCGCCTGGCGCAATAGAGGATACACTACTACCTATTATATAGTTTTGTGCTGAGAAACTCCATGAGTTGAAAGCCTGTTGGCGTTGGTTGATGAGATAGAGTCCCTTTTTATAGCATCCTATCCAGAGGTTGTTGTCCTTGTCTTCGATGATGTCATTGACGAAGGCGGTGGATAGATTGAAGTTACTGTTGCTGCTTTCCAGTTGCTCCACCCGGTTGCTGCCTTTCCTGATCAGCAATGCTCCATGCTCAGAGGTACTGATATAGAGATTTCCCTCATGGTCGAAGGTTGCATTATTGATGGTTACGTTATTGGCGTAGGTGCCAAAGTCGTAGCCGGCATCTGCTATTCTGCCCGTCTTATAGTCATAATAGATGATGCCATACATACATACAATGAGCAGGGTTTGTGGACGATGCTGAATGAAAGCCACTGGCGCTCCGTATGGCGATTTGAAGTCTTTGCGGTTTACCTTTCCTTTGTTTTCGAAGAATCGTGTAAAGGTGGATAGGTGACTACTCTGCCATAGATTGTGCTGCTGGTCTTCATAGATATGGGTAAAGAATACGTCAGAGTCTCGCTCTGCGTATGGTCTTTCCTGCTTAATCAGAAACTGTTTGTCTGATGCTCGGGTAGAAACTGCTTTCTTTACGGAATAAAGTCCGTAGCCGGCTGTTCCCAGCAGAATATCTCCACGATGACTTTCTACGATAGAGTAGATGCGTGGCTTTCTGCCATCAGGAAAATTGAGACGAGTGAAGTCATTCGTCTCATAATTATAGCGCATCAGTCCCTTGGCACTACCTATCCACAGGTCTCCTTTCTTATCAACAAGGAGATCTGAAATGATATTGTCTGTGATGGATGTCGTATCCTTCTCGTCGTGCAGATAGTTGGTGAATCTGTAGCCGTCAAACTTGCTCAGTCCATATTCCGTACCTACCCAAATGTAACCGTACTTGTCTTGTACGACACAATTGATGAGCGAACTGGACAGTTTGCCAGATGTGAATAATTCGCCACCATCAGCCCATAGCATGAGCGAGGCGAGGAGTGCGATAAGTGCCGCAAGGCATTTCCTGGTATACTTCATATTTTTGGTCGTTTACTTGTTCTTGTTTGGTTATTGTTGCTGCAAAAGTAGTAAAAAACTGCGAAAGCAACAAATAAAAATGCGATAATATGTTTCGTTTCCTTTTGTTTCTTTGTCTTTTATGCTTTTATTTTGTCTATGAAACAAATAGAAACGTTCTGGTAACTAGATATTGAAGAGCTTTCAGTAGTTTTTTGTACATTTGCAACGTGAATAGCGAATTGTGACTAACAAAAATGTAAAACAATGACTAAACAAACAATAAAGATTTTATCGTTGGCTCTCTTGCTGGCAGGAAGTAGTAGCTTGGCTTTCGCACAGAAAGTGTGGAAGGGTTCTTGGGCAACTGCTGTTGAATGGACTGGTAAAGGGGATATGCCTAAGGAAAGCTTGAGCAACCGTTCTTGCCGACAGATAGTTCATGTATCCTTTGGTGGAGAGGAACTCAGGGTGAAGCTCAGCAACGAGCAGAGTAAGGAACCCGTGGAAATCAAATCGGTGTATATTGCAGATACCGATAAGGACAGCAACTGGTTTGTGAATGGTAAGACCGTGAAGTATCTCAAGTTTAATGGCAAGAAGAATGTAACCATTGCTCCTGGCAAGGCTATCTTCTCAGATGATTTGAAATATGCCTTGAAGAGTGGACAGCGCCTCACGATTACCATCGACTATGGCAAGCAGACTCCAGTGAATGCAACATCCCATCGTGGTTCACGTACCACATCTTATATAGTAAACGGTTTGCATCGTACTCCTAAACCGATGGATAAGAGTTTTGATGATGGCGAGGAGGTGGATCACTGGTACAATCTTTCTGCCATTGATGTGAAGACCGATAAGGCTACCCCTGTGGTGGCTATCCTCGGAAACTCTATTACCGATGGCCGTGGAAGTACTACCAACCATCAGAACCGTTGGACCGATTTCCTCTCGGATGCTCTGAATGCAGAGAAGCCATACGGCGTGTTGAATCTCGGAATCGGTGGCAACTGCGTAGTGGAAGGCGGATTGAGCGAACCAGCCATGAAGCGTTTCGACCGTGATATCCTGGGACAGACAGGTGTAGATAAGCTCATCATCTTCGAAGGAACCAACGATATCGGTTGCTGCGGCGGTAATTATGAGCATGTAACAGATACCCTGATTGCCTGCTACAAGGTGCTGATTGCGAAAGCCAAGGCAAAAGGCATCAAGGTATATGGCGGAACCATCACCCCAACCAAGGGCAACGGATGGTATTCTTTCTGGCATGAGGCGATGCGCCAGACCGTGAACGAATGGATTAGAACGAGTGGTGCGTTCGACGAGGTTATCGATTTCGATGAATTGACCCGCGACCCGAAAGACCCTCAGCGTCTGAAGGCTGAGTATTCTGACGACTGGCTGCATCTCAATCCGAAGGGATATGAGGCTATGGGCAAGTTTGCCGCAGAGAAATTGAAGTAAATGTTATAAATGCACCTATATAATAAGGTGTAAACTTAATGACTTGATAAAATATGGAACAGACAACTGTATCACAGGAATCTAAGGGATTCTACAAACTGAATTGGCTACAACGCATCGGATTCGGATCTGGCGACTTGGCACAAAACCTCATCTACCAGACCATCTGTATGTATCTGTTGTTCTTCTACACCGACATCTACGGACTCAATCCGGGTGTAGCTGCCACCATGTTCCTGGTGGTTCGCTTGGTCGATGTACTTTGGGACCCATTGGTGGGAACTTATGTAGATAAGCATAATCCACGTTGGGGTAAGTATCGTTCTTATCTTGTCCTGGCGGGTTTGCCACTCACCGTGCTTGCCATCCTCTGCTTCTGGAATGGTATGGAGGGACAGACAGAAACCGTCAAGCTCATCTATGCTTATGTAACATACGTAGGCTTGTCTATGCTCTATACATTGATTAATGTGCCTTACGGAGCATTGAATTCATCTTTGACTCGCGATACAGACGAGATAACCATTCTTACTTCTGTACGTATGTTCATGGCAAATGTGGGTGGACTCTGTGTATCGGCAGGTGTTCCAATCCTGGTAGCCATGCTCGCAGCAGCCAAGGATCTCCCTATCGAAATGGCGCTCTTTATGGGTTTGGGCTCTTTGCCATCCTTCATCTTTATGCCGCTGGTGCCTGCCATCAAGAAAAAGGTAGGCAAGAAGAATATGTTCTACATCTTCCTTACTGTGGCTATCGTGGGTATGGCGATGCTTTATTTCATCAGCAAGATGGGACCTGTAAAGGATCATATCACCTTGGTTTATATCGCACAGTTCATTAAGTCAACTGGTGTCATCGTGGCTACAGGTTATATGTGGGCTTTGATTCCTGAGGTTATTTCCTATGCTGAATATACCAGCGGCAAGCGTATTGCCGGTATTGTGAATGCCTTGACCGGTATCTTCTATAAGGCAGGTATGGCTTTGGGTGGTGTTGTTCCTGGTGCCGTTCTTGCATGGACCGGTTATCAGGCTGCGGCAGCTCAAGAGAGCAATTCGCTTCCTACCGACAGTAATGCTTGGTTTGTTGCCATGCTGATCTATGCTCTGGTAGGTTTCGCCCTTCTGGTATTCTGCTTTACCCAGACCAAGGAGCGCGTGGTAATGGACGAGAAGGAAACCAAGAACGTGAAAGTGAGCGACCTGTGGACAGAATTCTTCCACAACCGTCCTCTCCGTATCGTGGCTCTCTTCTTTATCACCGCCTTCGCCATGATGTCGGTTGGTAATGCTGCCGGTGCTTACTTCATGAACGATTTGGAGCAGCAGAGTGCGCTGGCACAGGAGGGTATCCGCTGGCTGGTATGCGTGATTCCTGCCATCCTGCTGGGTTTGGCGATGTTCATCATCTCTAAATATGAGTTGACAGATGAGGTCATCGACGATATCAACAAGAAGATTGAAGCTCGTCATCAGGAAGAAAAATAAGATAGAATTAAAATTTAGATAATCATATAGAAGGAGAGATACCCTGTATTCTCAAATTCTTGAAAACAAGTGTACAATGAAAAGAATATCGACTTTTGCCTTGGGCTTGATGCTTGCTTCTGCAGCTTTTGCCCAGAAAGGTAATAACGCTCAAATCCCAACATTCCAGGAAACTATGGGCAAATATTTCCTGGTTGGTGCAGCTGTTAATACTTCTCTGACAGACGGGCAGGACCCAGCAGGTGAGGAAGTAGTGAAGAAGCAGTTTAACCAGGTGGTTGCCGAGAATTGTATGAAGGGCGAGAAGAATCATCCGGAAGTCAATCGCTTTGATTTTACCGATGGCGATAAATTGGCAGACTGGGCAGAGAAGAACGGTAAGACCTTGATTGGTCATTGTCTGGTTTGGCATTCTCAGCCACCTAAGTGGATGTTTATCGATGCTAAGGGCAATCTGGTAAGCCGTGAAGTGCTCATCGGCAGAATGTATAACCATATCATGAATGTGGTTACTCATTATAAAGGTAGAGTAAAGGGATGGGACGTAGTGAACGAGGCATTCGAGGATGATGGCTCTTACCGCAAGTCTTTATATTATAAGATTATCGGTCCGGAGTTTATCGAACTGGCTTTCCGCTTTGCGCATGAGGCTGATCCAAACGTAGAACTCTATTACAATGATTATTCTACTTCGAAGCCAGCCAAGCGAGAGGCTATCTGCAAGCTGGTTCGCGACTTGAAGGCGAAGGGTCTCCGCATCGATGCAGTAGGTATGCAGAGCCACAATGGTTTTGATTATCCTGACTATGCTGAGTATGAGAAGAGCATCGAGGCTTTTGCTGGTGAAGGCGTGAAGGTGATGCTGACTGAGCTGGATATGAACATGCTTCCTAATCCGGAAGGATTCGGCGGAGCGGAAATCAGCCAGAAGTTTGAACTTCAGAAAAAGTACAATCCATACGTGAAGGGACTTGACAAGAAGGCGCAGAAGCTCTTCAACCAGCGTTATCTCGATCTCTTCAAGATTGTAGAGCGTCACAAGGATGTCATCAGCCGTGTAACCTTCTGGGGTGTCAATGATGGTCACTCTTGGTTGAATGGCTGGCCTATCCCTGGCAGAACCAACTATCCACTGCTCATCGACCGCAACAACGAGGTGAAGCCAGTGGTGAAGGAAATCGTCAATCTCTTTAAATAAGATCTCTTCAAATAGAATCTCTTAAGATAATATCATCAATCTCTTTAAATATAAGATAACAATGAAAGCAAGATATTTGTTCCCTAAGGATTATATGGCAGATCCATCTGCCAATGTGTTTAACGGTCGCCTGTATGTTTACCCATCTCATGACTGGG
>ERZ1034753.319-NODE-319-length-18026-cov-6.775305_pt1 | contig 18026 bp, 16 predicted proteins | sample MGYA00520702_ERZ1034753 | MGnify/ENA primary metagenome ERZ1034753 (study PRJEB33766, sample SAMN09781700) | gut metagenome | biome: gut microbiome | host: Homo sapiens | place: Madagascar | study: EMG produced TPA metagenomics assembly of the PRJNA485056 data set...
AAACAGAATGTAAAATGCGAAATGCACAGGAGGAAATCATGAGCGAAGTTATTGTTATCACATCCGGAAAGGGTGGAGTAGGTAAGACTACTACAACTGCAAATGTAGGAACAGGTCTTGCACAGTTAAATAAAAAGGTAGTAATGATCGATACCGATATCGGTCTTCGTAACTTAGACGTTGTTATGGGATTAGAGAACCGTATCGTTTACAATTTAGTAGATGTTATCGAAGGCAAATGTCGTTTGAAACAGGCTCTTATCAAGGATAAAAAGTATCCGGAATTATGTCTGCTGCCATCCGCCCAGACAAGAGACAAAGACGCAGTGACACCAGAACAGATGGTAGAGCTGATCGAAGAACTGAGAAAAGAATTTGATTATATTTTACTTGACTGCCCAGCCGGAATTGAGCAGGGATTTAAGAATGCCATTGCAGGTGCAGACAGAGCATTAGTTGTCACAACACCTGAGGTATCTGCGATCCGTGATGCGGACAGAATTGTCGGTTTACTTGAAGCAAACGAGATGAAACGTATCGACCTTATTGTAAACCGTCTGAGAATGGATATGGTAAAACGCGGAGACATGATGAAAGTAGAGGATGTTACAGATATCCTTGCAGTAAATCTGATCGGTGCAGTACCGGATGATGAACATATTGTTGTTTCTACAAACCAGGGTGAACCATTAGTTGGTTCTGACTGCCTTGCTGGAAAAGCATATGCAAATATCAGCAGACGTATTATTGGAGAAGAAGTTCCATTTTTAGATTTGGAAGTAAAACAGGGTGTATTTGGAAAATTAATGGATTTGTTTAAGAAAAACTAAGGGGGAGAAACCACATGGGTTTAATGGATTTATTCAAAAAGAAAAGTTCTGGTGATGTTGCAAAGGATCGTTTGAAACTTTTACTTGTGTCTGACCGTGCAAACTGCTCTCCTGAGATGATGGAAATGATCAAACGAGACATTATCCAGGTGATTTCCAAGTACATGGATATTGATGCAGACGCGCTGGATGTAAAAATCACTGAGACAGAGTCCGATTCCAACAATGGTATGGTTCCGGCATTGTTTGCCAATATTCCGATTAAGGATATGAAACATAAACCGGATAAACGTTAAGATGTTTGGATGACTGGAGTTTAGCTGGGTATTGTAGGCAGATTTTGTGGCTGGTTTATAGGTTGTGAAGGGCAGATATAAGAGCCCATATACAAGCCAAATCATTAGTGTATAAAGAAAATCGTACAGATGAAATATGATGTTCCTGTTCGCAAAGTTCACAAGGGAATCATATTTGTTTGCACGATTTTCTTTGCGTTGTGATTGGCTTGTGTATGGAATTTAATATCTGCCTGTTTTATGTTATGGATACAGCTATAAAATCTGCTAATTTACGTTAAGTTGATTACTTACAATTTTCATATATATGACGGCTGGAATTTTACTTGGGAATCAGCTGAATTTTTGTTTGTACTTGGTATGTTATAATATTCTCCGGCAAAAAAGGTGAGTCACAAAGTGGAGCACTTTTCAAAAAAGGTGGGTCACAAAGTGGCGTCATTTTTCGAAAAGGGAGACGAAAGTGACGCGCCTTCTGATAGAGGATTTTCGGTTGGTGCAGCATAAAAAATACTTCCCAGAGGAACACCAACATACAGCTGTGAATGCCGGCTGCTGGCAGTAGATTTCACCAAATGCCGGTAGGAGCAGATGTATCCGTGGTCAAGCGGCGGAACGCTTGCCCCGTTTGTGTTTGGGGTACCCCAAAACCAATAAAGAAGTATTACTTTAGGGGAAGAGAAAGAGACGTGGCAACCCAAAGAAAGGAGGAGAACGACCATGAGCAGAGATTTCTTAAGGAAACTGTTGATTAAACTGAATACAGATAAGAAGAGAGGAATTTGATGACAGGCAAGAAAGAAAAGACCATCAGTGGTGCAATGTACAGCGCACCTAATCTGGAGCACAATCTTAGAACCCATATTCCACCCAACTCCGTAGAGGAGCGCGCCATTTAAACTGGGTATATACCAAGGATTCAGAGATTGCTCTGCAACAGGTATATGAGAAGTTGTTTGCTAAGCCGTATAAAGAGTGGAGGGATAGAGAGATTAAGAAAGGGCGTGGAAAGAGATTTCCACCGACCTATTATGAGAAGATTGAGCAGGATAAACAGAAGCATCTTTGTTAAGAGATTATCTGGCAGATAGGGGATATGCGGGATACAGGTTTCGTTTATACGCCGGATGATGCGCATCGTGCGCAGGATATGCTGGATGAATTTGCTGGAACTGCCGGAGGTATGTGTGGTAACCCAGAAGGAGCTGGATGATCCAAATAGGAAGCCACCTTTTGAGGCTAGTCTGATTGTTCACCACATGGTTTATCACGGGGATGAAAATTCTCCCCATATTCACATGACCTATATTCCGTATACAACTAACTCCTCAAAGGGAGCACCAATCCAAAATGCATTTGCACAGACCTTTAAAGATTTGGGATTTCCGACTACCATGAAGCAGGCGGTTACCGAGAGCGGTGATTTAGTCTGGCAGAAAGATGAAGACGGAAAGCTGAAACCACAGATGAAGCGTGACAATTATGGTGGAGCTGATTGGGTGGAAACTCAGAAAGCAATCCTTCAGGATATGATGTTAAAGGAGTTTGGCTGGGAGTGTTTTTATAAAGGCTCCAATCCCAGAGGAAATCTTCTCTTGTCGGACTACCATAGGGAGAAAGCGGCAGAGATGGCAAAGGAAGAGGAGCGGAAGCTGGAGGATATTAAAGATAAGGTTGTAACCGGGCAGGCTACCATTCAAGCACAGGCGGAACAGCTGGAGGTGATGCTGAAGTCTCTGGATAAGGGGGCAGAAGCAGAGAGGCAGTTGTTAGTCAGAATCACGGACAAGAACGCTGAACTGAATGATGTGCTGCGGAACCTGGCAGATAAAAGTACCGAGCTGGATGAAGTGAAACAGGACCTGACAGATAAAAAGAGTGAGGTTCGGGAGCAGAAGCTAACACTTATCAAGGAAGATGCGGACGAGACGATTCAGAAGGCGAAGTTTGCAGAAGAACTTATTGATTACTTCAGGAATACTAATTCCGGTGAACGTGAGAAAGCATACTTTGAAAAGATGATAGACTTGCGATACGAGAATGAGTGTTTGAAACAAGAGAATCAGGAGCTGAAAACTGAGAACCGAAGTTTGAGAGCGAGGCTGGAAAAGGCATATGATTTCATGAGGCAGTTTACCCTTAACGGAATGAATATGCTTGAACATTTCCTGCGGAGTATCAGTGAATGGGTACAACAGAAGGTGGCAGGGATGAGTAGATAAAAATATGGAGGGAAGGAGCGCGAGAGCGCTCCTTCTTGCTATAAATGAGGGGAGTTTCTCACATTTCGATATTTCGCAAGGGTGTGCGAAAGTTTATTGAAGATGAAAAGAGGTTGTGGTATAATATTTAGTGGAGTTTTATGAGCTTTTGATGCATGATGGAGGGCGCATTATGGCTGTATCATACAACAGATTATGGAAGTTATTAGGGGATAGAAAAATGAGCAAAGCGGATTTGAGGAAGCAAGCAGCAATAGCACCTAACACAATGACTAAGCTTCGGAGAGACGAAGAAGTGACATTGGGTGTGTTGGGCAAGATTTGTAAGACACTTGATGTAGATTATGGAGATATTATTGAGTATGTGAAGGATTGAGTCCGGATTTTGGGACAATGAATTATGATACAATAAATGAGATAAAATAATAAAGATGTGGGTAAGAAAGAATGGAAAAGAAAAGATTAAAAGTATTTGAAGCTTTTGCTGGTATTGGAGCACAGGCTACTGCGTTAGAAAGAATAGGGATTGATTATGAAATAGTAGGAATAAGCGATTGGTTTACAGATGCGATAATCTGTTACGATGCTATACATTGTAAAGATGAGCCGATACCGGAACTGCCTAGTAAGGAAGAGCAGATAGAATATCTTCATAATTTTGAATTCAGTAAAGATTCCGTGCATCCATCTAAAATTGATAAATTAGATACAGAATATTTAGAAAAACTGTACATAGCGAATAAAAGAACAAAAAATATGGGATCAATAACTAAATTGAAAGCAGTGGATATGCCAGAGTGTGATTTGTTGGTGTATAGTTTTCCATGCCAAGATTTATCGACTGGTGGTAAAGGACTGGGAATGAAGAAGGGTTCTGGAACGCGTTCGGGCTTGTTATGGGAGATAGAGAGGATACTATCAGAATTAAATGAAGAAGATAGATTGCCTGAGTACCTGTTGCTGGAGAATGTAAAAACAATAATGTCGAAATCAAATGAAGCTGATTTGAAAGAGTGGCTTGGCTTTTTAGAAAAATTAGGATATGAAAATGATGAGTGCATGATATTAAATGCTCTTGATTTTGCGGTTCCACAAGATAGAGAAAGAGCGTTTATTGTAAGTCACCTTGGCTCAAAATTGAATGCTAAGAAGGATATTCAGTTTAAGGAAAGGAAATATGAATTCAAAAGATTTTTTAGAAATAACTATAAAATTCAGAAATATAAAAATGAGGCAGATATTGCTCAATTAAATAAAACACCATCAAGAGAACAGATGTGGAAGATAAATGGTCGAGAGTTGAATGAAAATACTACAGTAAGGACAATTACTTGTAATATGGACAGAACCCATTGTGCTGCATTGTTTCCGTACAAAGGAGCTAAAGGTAATTCTTATAGAAGACCTACAATTAGAGAAGCATTTTTATTGATGGGATTTACTGAAGAAGAATATGAAAGAACAGAGTATTTGGATTTTAGTTATAGAAAAATGAATAAATTAATTGGAAATGCGATAGTTGTAGATGTTTTAGCGGCGATTTTCAGAGCAATGTTTAAAGAGGAGGAATGGTTGTATGATTAGATTGCCGATAGATACAAAATCATTGTATTTTAACATAAAAAATGATAATCAATCGGGACATACAGCTACAGTAGCAACACCGCTAAAACAAGGGAAAGCGGTACATGATGAATTAGCACAGATTTATGACCTCCCAGAAAACGTTGAGATTAGGAGTAGGGAGAGAATAATTGCAAAAATTTTGAAAAACTCACGTGCAGAAGCTATTATTCCATATGTTTATGTGTTTAATAAAATTTCAGTCAACGGAGAAATAATAGAGGATATACCGGCATTCTGTATTTATGTTAGAGAAGAAACGGCTAAAAACAATGTGCATTGTGGAAGACAAAAAGTGCATTATCCACCCTCATTTAGATATGAGGATGATTATATAGAGATAAATAATAGAGAAGTAATGCGTGCAATGTCTGAGCGACTAAAGAGTTATGCTTTTTTGATTGAAGCATTTGAATATGATGTTGAAGAAAGAGTGTTAAATTTTGATGCATTGATTGTTGGTGAGAAGGATGTTCCATACTCTAAAGTATTTTTGAATAAAAAGGGAGTTGGAAATAAGTTTACTGCTGCATTCAATGAGAGTGCCGATTCATATGATACAGAAATTATAGCGTTAAGAGAACATTTGGGTTATGAAAATGTAGGACCAGATAATTATGAGGAAATACAGAAAAATAATAAAGAGTTGGCAATGGATTTCACTATAAGTGATTTGCAACAGAAGGGAATTGAAGGGATAAGACGATTATCAAATGAATATCCGTATTCGTTATATGATTTAGAGATAAGCAGAAATGGAAGAAAACGATACATAATAGTAAGAAATACTGCAACGAAATTAAAATATTTTACAATGCCATATAATAAAATAAAATTTTGCATGGATTTTTATGATAATGTTTCTATTGCACTGGTTAGAGACATAACAGGAACTCCTTGCATTGAATGGTATTCTGTAAGTGATATAAACAATATGAATAAGTCTATAAATTCCATAACATATGAGAAAAGAGGGTAAAGCGTGAGTCAACTAGTTCAAAGAGATTTTCCAGCAAAATCATTATTAAACGGGTTGCGTTCAATTGGATACAGTTTTTCAACAGCTGTGGCAGATATAATTGATAATAGTATATCGGCAAAAGCATCAGAAATACATATTTATTCTGAAGCATTATCTGAAATACCTTATTTTTGTATATTGGATAATGGATGTGGAATGACAATGAAAAAACTAGATAATGCAATGTTACCAGGATCAAATAGAGATGATGTAGAAGATTCAGATTTAGAACTGGGAAGATTTGGATTAGGATTGAAATCTGCTTCTTTATCTCAGTGCAGAGAGTTTATTGTGGTGACAAAGAAAGATGGGAATGTATGCTCAATGGCATTTGATTTGGATGAGATTAAGGATCATTTATTTCTGAAAATATTGTCAAGTGAAGAAATATTAGAATTACCAGAGGTAGATAAACTTTTACAATATGAAAGTGGAACATTAGTTATATGGACTAAATTTGATAAGATAGAAGAGGAAGCCAAGAATTTTGAGGAAAGTTTTAGACGATTAGTTGGTGAATCAAAAAAACATGTTGAACTGGTATTTCATCGTTTTTATGATGAAATCGGTATTTTTTATAATGAAAAACGTATTGAGAGAAGAGACCCATTTTTGCTGAATTCTTTAGGACGTCAGCAAACAGGAAGGACATCTGAAATTGATATAAAAGGGAATAAGATAATGGTTACGCCATATACATTACCATTTGCTAAAACTCTTACTGCTGAAGAGATGAACTTATTAGGAAACCCCAAAAGCATTTATGATGAACAAGGGTTTTATTTGTATAGGAATAGAAGGCTTATCTCATGGGGAAAATGGTTGCGCATGGGGATAAGAAGTGAATTAAATAAATTAGCAAGAATACAAGTTGATATACCATCTACATTAGATGATGTGTGGATGCTTGATGTAAAAAAATCTTCTGCCAAAATACCAGATAAAATACGTGATCGAATTAAGATGTCAGTTGAAGAATCAATTGTTAGAAGCAAGCGTACTATTAGAAATCCTGGCGTAAAAGAAGCAGCCCCGCAATTTACAGTGTGGGAGCGATTAAGCGAAAGTGATGGAAATGTGAAGTATCAAATTAATAGAGATTTACCAATAGTCAAGGGTTTATTTGCTTTGTTAAATGATGATCAGAAGGAATTATTAGCGGATTTGTTATTTCAATTGGAGCAGAGTATTCCCAAGTACAGAATAAATAATGATGTCATGGATTCCATAAATATTCTTAATGATACTTTGTCGGTGGAAGAGGAAGAATTAATTGGGCAATTAAAACGCTGTTTATCTTTGTTTCCACGTGAAAAATGGAAAGAAACTATAGATAAGTTATTGGCTTCAGAAGTTTATTTGGCTATTGCGAATAGAAGAGAAGAAATATATGAGAGGTTATTGTAGAGTATGGAACAAAAATTAGTCGATAGTATATATAATGTATTAAAGATTAAGCTTAATTCACAAAAGAAGACTTATACACATTCTGAGATAGTCGAGAATGCTCAAAATGTAGCGTTAGCGCTATTTGGAATTGAAGAAAAAGATATTATTGATTTCGTTGTTGCTAAATATGAAGAAAACCATCCCAATATTTGCGTACACGAACCAGATGTCTTATTGAATGATGATACATATGGTAAGTGGTTTGAAAGAAAAAAAGAGATTTTACAGCATAGTTTAATTGACGGATATGTAAAAAGGTACGAAAACTATTTGCGTCGAGAAGATTTTGACGAATCTGTAATTGAGCAGATGGAATTGGATTGTGAAAAGATTTTAAAGCAATGTGCTAATCCAGAAATGACTATGGATGTTAATGAAAGAAAGAAGAGGGGCTTGGTTGTAGGAGATGTGCAATCAGGAAAAACCGCTAACTATCTTGCATTAATTAATATGGCTTGTGATTATGGATACAAAACAATTGTTCTGCTTGCGGGTATGACAGATTCTTTGCGTCAACAGACACAGTCTAGAATTGATGAGGGATTTATTGGCGCAATTAGTGATAGTATTGGTAATACCGATATTGCCTATATTGGTGTAGGAGAAGAAGGAGATACCAAGCAACACTATGCTATTCCGTTAACGAATAATGAAAATGATTTTGTTAAATTTGTAAAGAAAAATTATAATTTCACAAGTGGAGATTTTATTAAGCCGGTTGTATTGGTTGTTAAGAAAAATGCATCGGTATTAAAACAATTGGGCGATTGGCTAAATCCCAATAAGCACAATATTAATTATGATAATTTGCTTATTATTGATGATGAAGCGGATAATGCATCTATTAATACTAAAAAACCGGAATGTGATCCATCGAAGATTAACGAACAGATAAGAAACTTATTCAATAGTTTTCCTATTGCTTCTTATGTAGGATATACGGCAACACCATTTGCGAATATATTTGTTAATCCGGATGATGATGAGAATTATTTAGATTTGTTTCCTTCTGATTTTATTGTGTTATTAAATGCGCCGACAAATTATTTCGGTGCGGCAAAAGTATTTGCATATGAAGGAGATAACAATTCTAGGTATATCAGGGAATTAGATGAATCAGAAAAGTTTTTCTTACCGCCAAAGCATAAAAAAGACGAATATGTATTTTCGACTTTGCCGGAGAGTTTAAAAGAAGCAATTTTGTGTTTCTTGATAAATAATGTTATTAGAACAATGCAGGGGGCAGAAAAAAAACATCGTTCTATGTTGATAAACATTTCAGTGTTCAATGTAATGCATGACCAGATAAAAACTGCGGTTGAGAATTATATTGAAAACATTACCTATGTTATAGAACAGGAATCATATAAGCCCTTATCGGATTTTATCAAGAATTTAGAGATGAACAAACTTTATAGTATATATACTGGGGAATATCCTGCTAATAATATAGATTTTTATGAACCATTTAGAAAAAAAATAAAGTGGGAACAGATTCAAGCTGGGTTATATGATGAAGTAAAGAAAATAGAAACTGTTGTTATTAACAATAAGAATAAGAAAGATAGGTTTTCTTACAAAAATGCAAAATATGATGAACATGGTGCGCGCGTAATAGCTATCGGTGGTTATGTGCTATCCCGAGGATTAACATTAGAAGGATTGATGATTAGTTATTTTAGCAGAAATTCGTCAGCATATGATTCTCTTTTGCAGATGTGTAGATGGTTTGGATATAGACCAGGATATGAGGAACTCTGTCGAGTGTATATTTCACCAATAAATATTATGAATTTCAGAGCAGTGATTGATGCTGTAGAAGATTTGAAAATGCAATTTCGGGAGATGATAATTCGCAAAAAGAAACCGAAAGATTTTGGGTTAATGGTCAAAGAGTCTCCGGATACGTTAGAAACATCTTTGCTTATTACTAGCAGAAATAAAATGTATAACACTGGGAAAATTGAACATGTCATAAATTATGGTGGTACATATGCAGACACATCAAAACTGTATATAAATAAAGATTATAATTCATTGAACAGACAGTATGTGGAGGATATGTTTGATAAAATTATTTCTGAAGAAGATAGGAAAATAGAAGAAGATTCTTCCAAATACTTAATCAAAGATGTAGATAAAAGATTCGTGGCAGAATGTATAAAGAAATTGTCTGTACCATATGAAAATACTAAATTTGATACAGATAATATGGCAACATATATTATGACGAATAAATCTTTTCCCAAATGGGATATCGTTGTTGCTACGGGCTCAAGTGCAAAGAAAAAGTATAAAGGGAAAAAAGCTGTTGTGAGAAGTTTTAGAAAACGCGAAGGAGAAAAGATAATTCGAATTGGAGATAAGAATAATAGAATTATTGATCCTGGGATTTTCTCGAATGGATTATCCGCTAAACAAATGGAGGTAGTAAAGCAGCATGCAAAAGAACGAGTTGCTTTGGCTGGAAAAGGTAATTCAGAAAATTTGACAGTGCCTGATTATTTGGCGGTTATCGATAGAAACCCATTATTTGTTATATACCCTATGGAAATAAATGCTTTAGGTGACTTAACAGGTGATAAGGATTGTAGACTGGTTGAAGGGTTATGTGAAGAGTTGATTTTCGGATTTGCAGTAGGGTTTCCGGCTATAGAGAATGCAGAACGCATGCTATATAGGGCAAATAAAGTTAAGATTGACGAAATTACAGAACATAGAGATGATCCTGAAATTGAAGAGGAGTTTTATACAGATGATTGATATACAGAAGATATTTGAAGAATTAAACAGAGCAGAAGGATTTAAAAAAATAAAGATTGAAGAAAGTCCTGTAGGTATATATTGTGGAGTCAGAGAAAATGGATTGCCAAGTTTAGCTTTTATGTCGCAGCATCCTCCATTGACGATGGAATCAACGCAATATTTACAAGTGACACAATGGTCTGAAAATAATTCTGTATATTGGTCAAGGCTTGACTTGGAGTTAGGAAGTGCACGAACTGTATTTTATTCGTTGTGTATAGACTTGATTAAAGCATCGGTAGATTGTAATTCTGATGAGCAAGCAATGAATGCAATTAAAAACAAGTATATGATTTGGCGAAAAATGTTTAGAAAAGCCAAAGGGAGCATGACTGAGGAAGCCTATAAGGGCATGTTTGGCGAACTATATTTTTTAAAGCATTATTTATGGTCACAAATAGGATTGTGTAACGCTATACGCTCTTGGAGTGGTCCCGATATGACATCAAAAGATTACTCGTACAAAGAAGATTGGTATGAGGTAAAGACTATTTCAACAAATTCTAATAGTGTATCTATATCATCGCTTACACAGTTGGAAGCAGTGACACCTGGTCATTTAGTGATTTTCCGTGTGGAACAAATGTCTGCTGAATATGATGAAGGGGACTGTTGTGTAGAAAAAATAATTTCAGATATTATGTGTAATATAGATGATGAAGGGCTTAAAGAACTCTTTGTTGGTAAAATACTGGCATATGGCTATGATTTTGACGAAGGTGAAAATATATTCCGCAAATATAGAGTGGCAAACGGGAAATTTTATTTAGTAGATAATGATTTCCCACGAATTACTACTGATAGTGTTCCGTATGAAGAAGTAATAAAGGTAATATATTCTTTAGCATTAGATGGAATACAGAAATATGTGGAGGATATAGATGGTTTCAATTAAAGAGTTTAGAGAAAGTTTTATTAATGAGGAAATTAATGCATCTGCAGTGGTAGATTCAAGATATCCAATAGAAGTATTTATAGATGTGGCTTCGGATATTTTGGAAAATGACTATTCGCTTATATCTGGGATGGAACAATGTTATTTTGAGTTCACAAAAGGCAATCGAGCATATAAAAGTATGAGAATTGATGCTGCTTATTTAGATTTTGCAACAAATACAATAAATCTGTTATATGCTGATTATAATGAGGGTGAAATCAAAAATATAACAAATGAATTCATTATGTCTAAAACACAATTGATGCTGAATTATATGGAAAACATTTTTAAAGGCTATTTTAATGATGGTGAAATTGCCGACCCGGCAGTACAACTTGCGAAAGACATTAAAAATAATATTTCTGAAATTGGCACCATACATCTATTTATTATAAGTACGGATCAATTAAGTAAAACCGTAAAGAAACTACCTACCACTACTTTCAAGGTAGGTGGTAGAGAGATACAAGTCATTGTTGATGTGTTCGATATTGAAAAAATCTATAAATCAAGAATGGCAGGCTTTGAAAAAGAAGATTTAGTTATTTTATGCGAAGAATACAATATAAAGGGTATTCCGTGTATAAAAGCAGATATAGAGACAGAACAATATGAGTCTTATTTAGCAATTGTTCCAGGAGAGTTTTTAGCACAAATATATAAAGAGCATGGACCTAAATTACTTGAGTCAAATGTGCGTTCATTTCTCAAATTTAATGGAGCCGTAAATAAAGGAATTAGAGGTACAATTCTCAATGAAAAAGATAGATTCTTTACATATAATAACGGAATTTCAACAACTGCGACGGCTGTTTCAACTGAAGCGACCGAACAGGGATTATTGATCAAGTCATTTGAAAATTTGCAAATTATTAATGGCGGGCAAACAACAGCAACATTAGCGGCGACTAAGATAAAAAATAATGCTGATTTGTCTGGTATTTATATCCAGATGAAGCTAACAATATTAAAAGATGAAAATCCAGAGTTGATAAGGAATATTGCACGATATGCCAATAGTCAGAATAAAGTTAAAACAGCAGATTTAAATTCAAGTCATCCTTTTTATGTTAGGATGGAAGATTTTTCGAGAAAAATTTATGCTCCATTGGCTACAGGACAGATATATCAGCAATTATGGTTTTTTGAGCGTGCGAGAGGGCAGTATGAACAGCCATTAATGCAAATGACAAAGAAGCAAGTGGCGGATTATAAATTGGTAAGACCACGTTCTATGAAATTTTCTTTGACAGATATGGCAAAGTATATTAATGCTGCAGATATGTTACCACATTTTGTTTCATGGGGTGGTGAAGTTAATGCTGCACATTTCCATGCTAATATGGAAAAGCAATGGGAAAAAAATGACAGTGTTTTTAATGAACTATATTATAAAGAATTAATCGGGAAGAAGATATTGTTTGAACATATAGGTCATATTATTTCGAATCAATTATGGTATCAGGAAAAGCGTGCATATAGACCACAGTTAATTGCGTATACTTTTTCAAGATTGGTTCTTTCTGCTAAAGAGAAGGGGATGAAACTCAATTATAGAAAAATGTGGGATTTACAAAGTGTTCCAGAATGTCTAGATGATGATATTGCCCAAATTGCAAAATTGGTATTTGATGCGATTTATGACGATAATAGAGTAAATGCTCATATTGAAACATATTGTAAAAAAGTAGAATGTTGGAATGTTATATCGAAAATACCATATGAACTTTTAGAGCAGTCTAGAGATGCTTTAGCTGATGAGAATGAGTTGAAAGTTGAGAAAGCACGAGCTAAGAAAGAACAAAAATTTAATTCTTCAATTCAAGATGAAATTACTATTTTTCAGCAAGGTGCAACATACTGGGAATCTTTGATTGCAAGAGGTAAGTCCCAAGAAGTTTTGTCAGGAGCACAGGAGCGAAGTTTACTTAATGCGATTAAGTATTGTAATTTGGAATATTTGGAATTAAGTAGAAAACAGGTTGCAGATATTATAGCGACACTTGATGCATTGAGGGAGTTTGGAATAGAATAAAGGATATTGTTGCAGAGTTAAAACGTTGTAACGATAAGTAAGTTGTGGGAGCTGGTAGTTGCAATGGAAGAAGATAAAGAGTTTAATTTTAATAAATTTTGGGGAAGTCCTTTGATAGAACCTCATGTTGTTTTTCGGCGCAATAGTAATATGTATTGTGTGTATTGTGGAGATAAAGCAGATACAAGAGAACATTGCCCTTCTAAAGCATTTTTGAACAAGCCATATCCAACAGATTTGCCGACAGTACCGGCATGTAAACAGTGTAATAATGGATTTTCAGCAGATGAGAGATATACAAGCGCATATATTAACTATTTGTACGAATACTATGAAAATGGCAATATAGATATATTTTCGTCGGGCACTGAAACTAGAAGAGAGAATGTTGATGCAAGACGAGCTGTCGAAAAATTTGTTCAAACTCCTTGTGGAGATGAGAAACTAATGCGTATTTTTACAAAGTTAGCAGTTTGCCATGCTGCATATGAAATAAGTGCTGGGTATTACAGTCAAGATCATACAGTAACCATTTTAAGAATTGCATATTCCATTAAACCTTTGTTAAAAGTAGCAGAATGGCAAGAGTTGGAGCGCATGGAGATAATTTCTGATGAGATATTACCAGAGATAGGGTCAAGAGCATTTAGAAATATCTATGTGGTAGAAATGAAGACAAAGTCGGCGGATGGAGAGGGGTGTAGAATGCCTATGCTTCTTATGGATTGGGTAGATGTTCAAGAGGGATTTTATAAGTATCAAGTTTATTTTAAAAATGGACAAGTTTGGGTGAAAATGATCATAAGAGATTTTTTGTATTGTGAGGTAGTTATGGCGTTGGATGACAAGTAGTCAATGATATATTAATCAAATATTGATGCCTCGAAATTGATTTTAGGAGTTGATATAGAATGGAAAAAACTTTTGACCTTTCACAATTTGATGAATACAGAGAAGACAACAGAAGAGAGGTAAAGAAAGCAAATGGTGGTTTGCCAATTTCATTGTGGGACACGTATTCTGCTTTTGCAAATTGCTATGGAGGTGTCATTATCCTCGGTGTTAAAGAAGAAAAAGACGGCAGTTGGAAAACTACCGGTCTTCAGAATACGTCCAAGCTCCAAAAAGACTTCTGGGATACCATCAACAATTCTAAGAAAGTGAATATCAATCTCCTGTCGGAAGATGACGTAGAGATGTATGAAGTCGGTGACAATAAAGATGTCATTATGGTTATTTATGTGCCAATGGCGAAGCGTGAGCAGAAACCGGTGTACATCAACAATGACATTTTTAATGGCACTTTTCGTCGTAATTACGAGGGAGATTATCATTGTACCAGATTGCAGGTAAAGGCTATGCTCCGTGACCAGACCGAGCGCACCATGGATATGGAAGTGCTTGATAAGGTTCCGATGGAAGATTTGAATTACGATACCATTCATGGATATCGTAACAGTCATCGTTCATTAAAAGAGGGACATCCCTTTGAGCGTCTGAGTGATCATGAATATTTAAGAAGCATTGGTGCGGCTGCTATTTCAGAGGAAGACGGAAAGTTGCATCCTACGGCAGCAGGTATGCTGATGTTTGGGGATGAGTATAACATTGTACGTCACTTCCCAGAGTATTTCTTGGATTACAGAGAAGATCTAGATCTTGCCACTCGCTGGAGCGATAGATTGCAGTCAAGTTCCGGAGAATGGTCCGGAAATGTGTGTGACTTTTATTTTAGAGTTTATAACAAGATTATTAAAGACATTAAGGTACCTTTCAAAATGGTCGGTGGTGAGCGTATTGATGATACTCCGGTGCACAAGGCACTTCGTGAGGCTTTGGCAAACTGCTTGATTAATGCAGATTATCATGGCTTGCGTGGTGTTGTTATCCGGAAGGAACCGGACAAGCTTGTTTTAGCAAATCCTGGTTATGTTAGAACGGGTAAAAAGCAGATGCGTCTTGGCGGCGAATCCGATCCTCGAAATAAGGCTCTTATGAAAATGTTTAATCTTATCAATATCGGTGAACGTGCCGGAAGTGGTGTACCGAATATTTTTAATGTTTGGGCAGATGAAGGCTGGGAGGAACCGGTGATTGAAGAGAGATTTGATCCGGATAGAACGGTACTGTCACTTTCTTTTGTGAAAAAGGTGGCGAAAAAAAGTGGCGAAAAAAAAGTGGCGAAAAAAAGTGGCGAAAAAAAAGTGACGAAAAAAACGCTAGAAAAGTACGATGCTATTTTGAACGCTATGCAGCCTGATAAGTGGTATAAAGCTTCTGAATTTGAAACTATTGCAGGTGTAAAAGAATCAAGGATTAAAGTATTACTTAAGGATATGTTGGAGCAAGGCCTGATTGAGAGTACAGGTAGTACAAAGGGGAAGATGTATAGGAAGGGTGATATTTGATATGAAAATACAATATGATAGTTCAATAAAAGATGATAAACGCACAAGGCTTGAAAATGAAGTTCCTGATTTTTATGAAATATTTGAACCGATTGAGAAGGTAATCTATCTGCTGATGGATAGGGTGACTGGGGCTGTGTTTTGTGAATGCCATGTGTCGGCAAAGAATTTAATAAACAATTGTACTGTAGATGTTCCGTTAGATCCAGAAGAACAATCGTAAGCGCTGAATAACATACCATTTCAAATTTAATTGAAGATTTGGGATAATATAGTCAATAAACAGTAAACGACTACTTTATCTATTTTCAGATCTGGATGCGGACGTATCACTCTTCTTTTCTCAAGCAAAGGTAGCCGGTTACTGTGTTTAACTACTTTAGCTAACAGGAGGAGCAGCTTATGTGTAATAAGAGAAGGACGGATGAAGAATGGCTGTCATTGATTCAGGAATGTCGCAACAGCGGATTCTCTGATCGCAACTGGTGTGAACAAAACAATATCTCCATCAATACTTTTTATAATACTGTCACAAGACTAAGAAAGAAATCATGTATGATACCAGAGGCAACTGGGGCAACGATGGATGATTCGCCTGAGATTGTACCGCTATCGCTTGTTAGGGAATCCCACGCACATGTGCTCAATTCACCCCGGCAGCTGCCAACGGATGATACATCATCGGGCGAGGCGCTAACGATCATGGTTAACGGCTGTAAAGTTGCAATTAATAATCATGCAGGCAGGGATGTGATCTATCATACGATATCTGCCCTGCGGAAACTTTGATCGGTGATCTGTCCAGAGTACAGAAAATCTATCTGGTCACAGGAAGGACTGATATGAGAAAATCCTTTGACGGACTCATGGCAGTCATCCGTGACAATTTCCAGATGGATCCGTTCTCCAATGTGGTCTTTCTGTTCTGTGGACGCAAAAAGAATACGATGAAAGCCCTCTACTTCGACCGGGATGGATTTATACTCCTGCAGAAGCGCCTGAACAATGGAAAATACCAATGGCCACACAATGCTTCAGAAGCCAGGCCTCTGACAAGGCAGGAATTCCGCTGGCTGATGGAAGGACTTTCCATTGACCAGCCGAAAGCGATACAGCCTGTGAAAGGCAGGGATTTCTGATTTGTGCAATATGTAGATTTTGAAAAAATTTTCTACAGCCGAAGCAGGCTGTTGACGGAAGATATCCACAGATGTGAGATCATGGGGCGCGTTGTCCGGGGATAGCTGTGCATGACATCATCATGATGTGCATAACTTTACGGAAAATCCCGGAAACCGGCTGATTTTGAGAGAAAAAAGAAACTATCTGGCTTTCGGCATAATGCCAGTCTGATTTTGGACGGCATTTGCAACCATGCCTTCCTTTTCGTACAATAAAGGTAACGAAAAAAGAGGGAGGGATTCACCGTGGATCAAAAAGGACAGGACATACTTTTCAACAGTGAGATCAAGCAGAAGGATCTTATGATCCAGATGCTTTCTGAATGGTTAGATGAAAAAGACGAGACCATCACAGAACTGAAGGAAAACATCAATGACCTGAAAGAAACAATTGCCGGTCTCAGGGAAACACTGGATGAACTCCAGCGGAAACTCTTTGGTACAGGCAGTGAGAAGACAAAACAGGATAAGAAAACGGAAGAAACTGTGACAACGATCGTCAAAAGCCACAAACGGACAACACGCAAAGCGAAAGCGACGCGTGAAGAACAGTATGGAAATCTTCCAATCCATAAGGAAGTCATCCCCTGCCGGAAGAAGATAAGCATTGTCCTTATTGTAATTCCAAGATGGAGTATATGACGGAATCGTTTGTCCGTGAAGAACTCCGGATCACCCCGGCAAAGGTGGAACGGATCCACTATTATCAGGAGAAATGGCAGTGCCCGGAATGCAGAAAAGATGGTGACGGGACATTTGCTGAATCCAGGATACCTACAGCATTGATCCCACACAGCCCGGCTTCCCCATCCATGGCCGCATATGTTGCAATGGAAAAGATCGGCATGGCAGTGCCTTACTATCGCCAGGAATTTCTGATGAACCAGCTGGGATTTACCCTGCCACAGGAAACCATGGCGAACTGGATCATTTATACGGCAGAGAACTATTTCTATCTGATCTATGACCGGCTGCATGAAGAACTTTTAAAGCGGGACCTGGTACATGCAGATGAGACAACATGTCAGGTGCTGAGGGAAAAGGGACGTACGGCGGAACAGACCTCTTATATGTGGTTATATGCAACCGGAAAAGATGGTCTCACACCGATTGTCCTTTATGATTATCAGCCAAGCCGGAAAGGTTCCTGTGCGCAGGAATTTCTGGAATGGTACAGTGTGACGGATATCAGGGTTACAACAGGCTTGAAGATGTCATA
>ERZ1034753.321-NODE-321-length-17998-cov-6.875272_pt1 | contig 17998 bp, 2 predicted proteins | sample MGYA00520702_ERZ1034753 | MGnify/ENA primary metagenome ERZ1034753 (study PRJEB33766, sample SAMN09781700) | gut metagenome | biome: gut microbiome | host: Homo sapiens | place: Madagascar | study: EMG produced TPA metagenomics assembly of the PRJNA485056 data set...
AAACAGATTGTTTACCTTCAGTTGGAATACGATAGCCAATAAGAGTATCAAGACCTGCATCTTGAAGTTGTTTCAAAAGACCTCCTATTAAATTGCCATCTTTGTCTCTAACTTCATCAACATCTTTATATGTACCATCAGCATTTTTAGCAAAACCAAAATTACTTTTAGGTAACATTATTTCAATATAACGTTCCCCATTCGGATGATATTTTAATTCTTTAGAATAACTAACTTGGTCTTTAGTAGCTTTAAAACCAACATTAGTAATCTGAGCAGCATGAAAACCAGGAAGTTCTTGTCGAGTAATAGCACTATTAAACATAGCTTGGGAAATACTCTCAAGCTTATTAATTACATTACTCAAATAAGTAGGCATTACAGGATTTGGACAACCATTAGCAGCTATAGGCATACTAGCATTAAGAGTAACAAAGTCCATCATATTACTATCAAGACCAAGTCTCATACACTCATCTTTGAGTTTATCAAAGAATACTTGCATATCTACTCCTGTAACATTTCCAGTTTCATCAAATTTAATATTACCATCTTTATCAAGAGGAATCTTTAATTCATCAACAAGCTTATTAAAACTATCTTTAATGTTAGCAACATACATATTGAAGAAATCTTCTTTATATGCATGAAGAGGACTATTACTATCAATATTATCAAGTATCTTCTTCATAATCTGAATACCAGCTTTATTTTTAGCATTCATGTGTTGAGGAGTTTCTTGTTGAGTATAAAGATGATTATAATCATATTCCTCACGATAATCTTCAGCTTTATTATTAAAATCTTTAAGATGTTCATCAGTGACTTCACCAGTTTTTTCATCAAAGATAGTAAGTACTCTAGCTTTACCTGCTTTACTAGTTTCCTCAGTATTAAGCTGGTCAATATTATTATCTTTCATTACTTTATAAAGTTGTTCAAGTTGAGTTCCTTTAATAAATCTTGGAACAAGAACAAATTCAGCATTCTTAATTTGACGAGGAACAATAGTATTAAGGTCTTTATCATAATACTGGTCATAGTAAAAGTTCTTCTGTACTTGTACAAACTTCTTCAATAAATCAGCAGGAATCTCTTTACTTTCATCTTGAATAGCTTCAATTAATGGAAGATAATCATTAAGTTGACCTCTACCAGCAATACGACGAATCCATTCTTCAAAAGTAATATAAGATTGAGCATCATTAATAGTAGTATTACTAAAACCACCACTACGTCTATAACTTCCATCATTATTAAGTTTTGGCTTACCATTATTATCATAAATAATAGGACCACCCATCAAATCTCTAGCTTGGTCAAGAGTAAGTTTAGCATTCTTTACTAAGTCTTTTACAAGAATACCATCTTCTCCTTCAACTCTACCATCTGGATAAGTTTTAGCAATTTTACATTCTTCACTGGTTTTAACAGTATTCTTAATAGTAATACCATTAAATTTAGTCTTCTGTTGAACATCAAGACCAATAGCTTTAAGTCTAGCTTGAACTTCAGGAGTATTAAGAAAAGCTCCTTGAACTATTGCACTATTCTCTCTAAGGTCAAGACTTGTATCAACAAAACCATAAGGAACACCACTAGCTTGAGACTCTTTACTTCTTTTCAAGAAAGTCTGAGTATCTTTATAAAACTTAGTATCACCTTCAAATACATCATTAAAAGCAATATACATAAGTCTATGATTAAGAGCAAAATCAATACTGTTCTTTTCATTAATAAGATTATTAATGTCAAGGTCTTTATATTCACTCATACGAGTAATAGCATTATTAGAATAGTCAGTTACAAAACCTTTAACCATTCTAGTAATCATAGCTTCTTGGTCTGCGCTAAGGTTAAGTTCTACTTCACCATTAGCGTTAGTGGTGAAAGGAATAAAGCCATCTCTAGCCCCCCCGTAAAGAGAAGGAAACAAATATTCTAATAACTTGTCGCCATAATTTGTAGTTGTACCAGTTTTATAATCTGTAAGAACAAATCTATCATCTTTAAAGAGAAGTCCATTAAATGCCCAACCATCACCTTTCTTTTCAATAAAATGGTTGTGACCTTTACCTATATGATAATTAGCAAATACTCTACGAGCAGATTCAGCATCTAAACCCCAACCTTTCTTAAACATTGGAGTACCATCATCGTTATATTTAATTTGACCTGAACTATTAGTATCAAATACAATGTTGATAAAGTTTGCCATATCCAACAGTTCTTGTTTGAATATATTTTTAAATTGCTGTACTATTGGATGGTTTTCGTTAATATCATCAACACTAACTTCTTTAGCTATAACTTCACCTTTAGCGTTTTTAATTGCGTGCATCTTAGAGAACAAGCCATCAACTTTATATCTAGGAGCATGAACTACAAAGTTCTTTGGAGCATCAGAAGGAATACGCATAAAGTAATCACCCATAAGCATATTAGGATTTTGCTCTGCATTAAAGTATTGAGCAAATCCTGTATATACATAATCTCCTTTAGACATACCTGAATAAAGAACATTATCTTTAGTATTAGGATTTCCTGCACCATCAAACAAAGAGATATTAATCATATCTCTAGCATAACTAGTGATTTGAATATTATCATCTTTATCTTTATAGAAAAGACCATAATTAGTTATAGCACCATTCTCATTACGATGTTCCATAAGAATACCACTAAGATTATATTGTACTCCTTGAAACTTATATTTTCCATAATTAATAAGTTCAGTAGAAACTTTACTTCCATCTTTCTGTTGTTCCATTAAAGTTCCTTTAACTGCATTAAGGAAATTAGTAATCATACTATCATTAATTTGGTCAGCAGACTGATTACCGAGAGCATTAGTAGAGTTAGAATCAATATTAACTACAGAATATGGAGCTAAAGCTTTAGCTAATTCAAGAGCATAAGCTTTTGTATTAGTAGAAAGATAACCTTGTTTATAAGCTTCACGAACACTATCTAAAGCTTCTTTCCTAGCTTTCTTATCTTTAATCTTATTAGCTTCTTTAAATCTATTATCAAGATTTCGTTTATTATTAAGTGTTATATTGGCATGCTTTGCAGTATTCTCAAGATAACTATAAAGTTGAGTAAGATTATTGGCAATATTTGGAGCTTTACCATCAACTTTTCCATTAAGCCTAGCAAATCTTTCAATAGCAGCTTTATCAAGAGAAGGATAATATTGCTTTAAACGACTAGCAATAGCATTGATAATATCAGCACTTAATGCTTGTTTATTTAAATCAAATCCTTTAGTTTTTTGAAGTGTCTTATAATCAGCTATTTTAGTTTTAATTGCTCCAAGAATATCATTAGTATCTTCAATCATAATATTAAGAGCAGTCGACTTAATATCATTAAGATAGTTAATTCTTAATGTTTCAAGTTTATCTGCACGAGTATTACTTCTAGCAGGAGCAACAGCATTATCATCAATACGAACTTGCTGTTTTCTTATAGTTCTTCTTCTATAAACTTGAAATAATTTATAAGCAAAATCTGGTTTATTTTTAAGGTCATTAGCTAAATAAGCAAGACCAGCATATTCTTTATTAGATTCTGCAATATCTTCAAGTTTCTTTAAAAAAGCATCAATATTAGTAGTTTCAATATCTCCTCTAATGGCAGAGTTTACAACTTTAAAATCCATATAATCTACCATTCCAAGAGGATTGCTTTTATCATATTGATATTTACCATCAGCACTTACTTCTGTACTACTAAGTTTTGGTATAGTTGAAAGATAACTACGAACAGCAAAACTAAAATCTTTCATAAAGTCAGATTTAGTTCCATTATCTTCCCAACGAGCAGTAGTAGTATCTTTTTCATTGTTACTTGCATTATCAGCAGCATTGTTAAGATTTAAATCATCATCATCTTCTATATCGAAACTTTCACTCCAATTTGCTTCTTGCTGACTTAAATCATCGTCTTTCTTAAAACGAATTTCGCCAAGTCTATCATCAGTTTGAATAACTTGAGTAAAATACTTAACTTTATCAGAAAGCATATCATTAAGAGTAGCAAATTGATTTCTAAGTTGAGGAGTATATTTAGAAACTTCATTCTCAAGCTTAACAAAATCATTACTCTTAGTATTCATAAGTTGTTTACGAACTTTAGCAATTTCTTCTTTTGTAGCTTCTACTTTTCTAGCTTCAAGAATATTCTTTGCTACAGCTCCCAACATACGGTTTATAACTCTATTTGCAAGATTATCTTTTCTATCTTCAGCATGTTCATCAAGACGACCTTTAATTAAATCGTTATGATAGAACGCTAACATTAAATTACCAGTAGTTCTAATACCACAAGTTTTAGCAGCAGTACTAGTATAACCTTTAGACTTAACATCAGAAATGAAAGCAGAATCAGTTGTATGCTCATTTACATTAAAATTTTTATTCTTATAAAAATTTTGAATATCATTAATAACTTCTTTACTTTCATCATTTGTGTTAGGAATAGAACCATAATTATTAGCATAATAGGTTTCAAATTCCTTGTTAAAACCAGATGGTCTAGAACCATCAATTACTGCACTCATTAAGCTGTTAAATAAAACATCATTGTTTCCAACTTCAGCTTTAAGGTTGGTGTAAACCTTAGTTTCATTAAATTTTAAACTACAATTATTAGCCATAACTATCTATATTAAGTTATTTAATATTTTAAAAACTCGCTGAGAGGCTTAATTTCTCAGCGAGTTTTTAATCTTATTTGCACGTAATCGAAATGTCACCTGACGCAAGCAAAGTGGCAAATTGCGAATGTTGTTCCATTGGAAGACTTTCGATTGTCGAGTAGAGGGACGGATATTCTGAACGTGAGGACAGATTAACGTCATCATCATCATCATAAACATCATCTAAATCAACACCATTATTTATTTCCTTATCAGCTCCAGGAGTAGGAGTTTCATCTTCGACAACTTTACCTTCAACTTGTTCATTTTGCTTTTCTTCTATAGTAGGTTCTGTCTCAGTTTGAACATTTGTATCAGCGGTTTTATCTATACTTAAAGCTTTAGCAAACGCATTATACTCTTTTTCTCTGAGACTTCCTTCAGCTATATCAAGTCTAAAAAGTTTATTGATAAAGTCCATAATTTTTTGCCAAGCAGTTCTATGTCTAGATTTATCTCCAACATCATCTACTTTGACTTTATTAAGATAATCAATAAATTCTACATTAGTAAGAGATTCTACGATAAACTCTTCTTTAGCTCTATCAAGTTGTCCTCTATCTACATATTCTTTAAATTTGAAACTATCTATGTATTTAAGCCAATCTGTTATAGCTTCGTCAGTTAAAGTATCTTCAAAATTACGTCTTTCTCTAACAGATTTAATATTACCATCAGCAATATCTTTAAGGTCTTCATCAATAGCTTTACTAAAATCATCATAAATTTCAGTCATATTATTGAGGAATTTTCTATGTTGAGAAGGACCATAATCATGAAGTCTTTTATGAAGACCCTCGTGAATAAGTATTCTTACTTGACGACCACTATTTTCTTTAAGGAAATCATCACCAACAACAATATCTCCTTTTTCATACATAGCGTTGATATTGTTGTTCTTTTCAGAAGCTCTAAACTTTTCGATTCTGTCGTTTGCAAAGATAATATTTTCTGGCAAAATACTAGTTAATTTGCCGGCATTATTAAGAAGATTTACAGCTTCTTCAGAAAGAATAGCTTTTGCAATATCAAGACCTTTAGTTTTACTATCACTTTCTATAATAGATTTAACTTGGTCAGTGGTATTGCTGGTTACATTCCCTTTACGGGGGGTTTCTAGTGGCTTTTCCTCTTCTTGTTTCACTTCATCACCTACAGTAAATTCAAGTACACTATTAGCTTTCATATTAGATGAAAATCTTGAATAGTTACTTCCATCAACTTGAGCTAAATCTACTCTAAGTAAATCGTTCTTAATCATAAAATCATTATATGATTCTTCAACATGATTAAAACCATTTTTACCATTATACTCAGGTATATTAATAACAAGTTTTCCGTCAGCATTTCTACTTACAAAACCTTTTAAAGGAATAGCAGTATTGTTATCACTAGTAAGAAGTTCATGAGCAAAGTTTATAGTAGCATTTTCTCTAAGGAATTGAACAAGTGCTTTACCAGCTTCAGTTCCATTATCTAGTAAACTATAACTACTAACTTCAACACCATTATCCATAAAAACAAGTTTTGTAGGAGCACCAGTTCGTTTACTATCAGAACTATAAAGTTTTACAGATTTGGTTCCAGCATTAATAAAAGTAACTCCACTTCTAGTATGATAAACACCACTAGTTTTGAATAGAGTACTATTATTGTTATAATCAAGAAGAGTATCAAGAAAACTTCTAAACTCGTTCCAATTAGCTAGACTATCCCCTTTCTGAAGATTAGTAAGTCTATCAATAATTTGACCTTCAATAGCTTTAGTTAAATCAGAAAGAATTTTACTATGTGGCATAGTTACAAGTTTACCATCTTTTTCATAGCTAGTATCTCCCCAATTTACAGGATAAGCGTTAGTATAATCTATAGTACCATTTCCATTATCAATAGCAATTAATGTTTGGTTCATTCTAAAACCAAGATTATCATTAGTTTGCTTACCACTAACTTCAATTTGAGATAGATTTCTAGCTAAAGCTATTCTAGCATCAGTCTTACTACTAATAGCAATACTTGCAGGTTGGGCAAATCTAAATGATTCTCCAGGAGTTCCATGAGGAGCAAGTCTAAGAAGTTCACCTTTACTTATTTTACTAACAGTAAGTTCTTGATTATTATTAATTAAAGCTAAACTAGTTTGATAACTAGTTCTAAGATTATCAAAGAACAATTTAATACTTTCAGGGATAGGATTAAAAGAAGATACATTAGGATTATATCTCCATAATTTAACCATACCATCAAGAGCTTTAGCATAAGTAAAACCTTTATCTTCATTTATAACTATAAAATCATTCTTTACAGCTTCCTGAACTCTAGGATTATTCTTAAACTTCTCAACAAATGAACCATCATATTTTTTATCAAATGCTATTTTATAAAGAAGGTCGTTAAGTTTTCTACTATCTTCATCTTTTGGGTCAGCTATAGAAAGAATCCAATTTTTAACAGCACCATCATATTCAGCAGACCTACCTACAGTATATTTGATACAATCATTAACTTGAATATATCTTCCTGTCGATACATCAAAAGTAGGAATACCCATCCAACCAACAGTAATACCATTATGTTGAACTAATAAAACATCAGTATTAGTAGCAAGTTTATTTGCTTTCTTTACAGTAAGTTTATCACCTTCTTTAATTTTATCAAGTTCTGCTAAACTTGCATCAACTCTATCAGGTTCAACTACTTCACTAATATCACTAAGATTAACCTTTTTAAGAGTACCAGCTTTAATAGCTTCAGCTCTACGCTCACCAGCAGTCTTACGAACATTATGCATAAATTCAGCATCATCAACTACATCGACATCAAGCATTACAAATTGCTTTTTACCTTCTTCAGTTTTAAGATACTCTTTAAGACTGTTATAAATGAAATCAGCAGTATTCTTACTAGGACTATGTTCATTTATGTATCGGAGTAAATCTTCAAGATTACCATAATACTTTCCATTATGTTGTCTGAGTTTAACTTCAGAAGCATAATTTTTAAGCATATTATTAGCAGCATCTTTATATTCATTTCCAAAAGTTAAACTTGGTTTATATTCCTCAACTGCACTAGCAAGCATAACTTCGCCAACACTAGAAGCAAAAGCAGTTCCAAGAAGATTATTCATAACAGCTTTTACACTAGTTATAGCTCCATCAATATCTTCTTGACTTGCTCCAAGAGCAATACCTTCATCTTGAAGAGACTTAATAAAATCTTCAGCAGTTAAATTACCTGCTTTAATTTCTTTACCACTAGTTCTAAGTTTTCCCATAAAATTAGCAGTAAGTTCAGCCCTATCTACAACTTGAGGTTGAGCAACTGATTGAGTTTGTTGAGCATTTTGTTGATTAGTACTATTATTACTTTCTGTAGATGCGCTAGTATTAGAACTTGAAGACCCCCCCGTAGAAGATGTAGTAGTGTTGGGTTGACCATTTCCTGTTTGTGTAGTATGAGGAACTCCAATTTTTCCTTTATAAATACTAGTAGGATTATTACCATCATCAAGTTTATAAGTTGGATTTCTTTCTACAAATGCTCCTGGAGTATTAGCAAGTTCAGGATTGTCAAACAAATCTGCATTACTCATATAAGCTACTTTATCTTCCTGACTAGCTTTATCGTTAACTTTAAGTTCTACATGGTCAATATCTCCTTCCATTGTATAATCAATATGAGGAGTTGCAGCACCATTATTATTTAAAAATTCTGTGACACGCTCACCCACTTCATTACGTGGTGTTGGCTGTGCACTTTGCGATTGCGAATTGTCTGTAGGCGTATTTCCTTGCGCTGTAGACGCTTCAGGCATGTTTCCCGATTGATTGATAGGCTGCTGAGATTGAGTGGCTTGTGACGCAGGATTTGAGGTCGTTTGTGTGCTAGGATGAGTAGTAGTTGTACTTTCAGGTTCAGCACCATTATTACTATCATCTGGATTATTTATATTATGACTTGCTTCTCTTTCTTGACTATCAAATATACTTTGACGAATACTAAGGAAATCTTGAATTTGTTCTCCTAAACGATAATTCTTTCCTTTAGTAAGATTAAGAACATCAAGAGCGTCATTAAATGCAGATTTATCATCTTCATTCATAAAATCAAGAATAGAATCAATATCATCTTTACTTCTTTGATAATAAGCTCCAATAGCATCACCTATTCTTGCAGCAAATTTATCATTACCATATTTATCTGACAACTTAGTAATAGTTTCATAAGCTGAATCAATAGCTTTCTTACGTCCTTCATTCATAGTATTATTCATGAATGAAATTTCTGTAGCAAGTTCATCGGCATTATTAACCATCTTACTTTCGTTATAAGCACGTCTTAATTCAAGAGCAGTCTTATTAACAAGTAAAGCTGAAAGAGTACCATCAGTTCCATTTACTCCAACATTGTCAGTAGCTTGAAGTTTTTGATTAATATTTCTAAGATAACTTCCATGTTCTCTAATTTGAGTAACTATATCAGTAGGATTCTCAAATTCAGCAATACGAGGACTAACAGAAAACTTCTCTGCGAAGTTCTTCAGTTCTTTAACAATTTCATCGTCATTAAGCTGCAATCCATTATTTTTCTTACCACTAAGTAAATTAGCAAGAGTAGTACTAGCTTGATTACTAAAACTCTCAACTTTACCTTCATCATTATATGCACCTTGTAAAGCTTCATGAAGAGCATACCTTAAAGTATTAGTATCAATCATGTCTTGATACTTACTCATAAGCTTGTTAATATTATCAACAGCAACTTTGGTACTAATACTGTTCATCTTCTTTTTATCGCTAAGAAGACGACTTCTTTCAGCTTGAAGAGTACGAAGTTCATTTGTAAGTAAAGCACTACTTGCAGCAATTTGATATTGTTCAGGAGTATAATCTTGACCTAAGATTTTCTTAATATCTTCGTTATCAAAAGCATTACCTATTTGTTTATCAAGTTCTTCAATTTGAGCATCAATCTTATCATTGTATTGTTTGTTAATAACATTATTACTAGCAATACTTTGTAAAAACTCTATTGGAAGAATATCATCAGTATGTTTAGTTACTCTAACTGCTTCACTTAAATTGACAAGTTTCTTTAATTCAGCTTCATAACTAGCAGTAACTTCATCCATTTTATCTAAAGCCTTCTGTTGGTCAACTTTAGAGTTAGCTTCATCAGTTACACCTTTATTAACCATAGCTTTACGAACATCATTACTAGCCATATAACTTCTAAGCATACCAAGATTTCCACTATGAGCAGCATTTAAAGTCATATCAGTAAGAAGCTCATCATAAGCTCGTTGAGCAGCAGCTTCTTTATCTAAATCATTATTGAAAGTTTTATCTTCACTGCTATCACTAAAAGGATTATTTCCATCCTTAATTTGAGACATTTGATTCCAATAGTTTTCTATGCTATTGTTCCAAGATTCAATGTTAGCTTTACGAGCTTTTATTTCAGAAGTTTCACTAAGACTAAATATAGACTTTGGTTTACCTTCACCAGTTCTTTCATCAGTTTTAGAATCAGCTTTATCTTTTAAAGTTTGACTAATTCTTCCAAAACCACTACCTAAATGATGAAATACAACACCACCCATTACTCCCCAGAACGCACTATCCCAAAGACCTCCACTTCTCATATATTTTTGAAGTCTATCGTCAAAAGATGAATCACTTTCAAGTCCAAGATAAACATTACCAAGATGAGTACCTTCCATTTGAGCAATATAGTTAACTGCTTCTTCAACACCTTCACTAAGTTCTCCAGCAATAACAGTCTTTTCATCTAAAGCTTTATCAAGAATCTTTTGACCAGCTTTCTTTAAAAAAGATTGTTTAGCTTCCATTTCAACTATTTCTTCAGGAGTTTTACCAAGTGTTCGTCTAGCATTACGAGCAGCAGAAGTTAAAGTAGAAGAACTAACTCCATTTTTTAATCCTTTCCACATATTTCGTAAACCATATAATTGAAGAATATCAGAACCAATATTTACATAGTTAGTAAGAAAATCTTGATTAGCAGACTTTTGAGCAATAACTCTAGCAATATCTTCTTTACTAGCATTATCACCACCAGCTTCATCATAAATGTCTTGGTTCTTATTAACAAATTCTGTAAACTCTTGTGGCGTCATATTATTAAGTGTATTAGTAGCTGTATTAAGTACATCACTATATACTCCTTGTGCTTCTTGATAATTCTCCATAGTTCTACTTAAAGTAGCACTTAATCCTGTTTCTATAAATTGTCCAGTTCTAGCACCAAGACCGTTAATAGGAGCATCTACAAGAGTTTTAACTCCTTGTTGAAATTTATTTAAAGTTCTTCCTTCTTTGCTAAGAGCTCTATCTATTCCAACAAGAGCTTTAATTCCATTACGAGTAGCAGTTCCAAGTTTACTTGCAGCAGAAGCTTTAGCTAACCATTGTAACCCTTTAGTTGCAGCCATACTAGGAACTAATAAAGTAATGGAACTCATAATGCTTGGCATATTGCTTGCCCACCAACCAAAATCAGTTAAACCTCCACTAGTTATATCTAAATTTGGGTCAGCATAAATAGGAGCAACTTCTGTATTAAAGTAATCTTGCCATTCTTGAATCTTTTCACTAACTGGATTAGTATAATCATTATTAGCAAGATTTCCAGTAACTGCATTACCTATAAAATCAAAGAGGTCTGCGGCACCTCTTACAGTGCCGAGACCAATTTCACTAACTACTGCTTGACTAACAGCAGAACCTAATTTACGAAGATTATTTTGAGATTCAGCAAGAACCTTATCTACGTCAATAATACTAGCATTTGGAGCAACTCCATAATGACGAAGTTGGTCTGCTTTATCAGCTTGATTAGTAAGAACTTTACCACTAGTAAGACCTTCATTGATTTCTCTATCAGCAAAACCAGTTGCTAATTCAGCAATCTTTTTTGGGTCTAAAGTACTAAGTATTTTAGGACTTGGATTCTTCTTACTTTTACTAGGGCTAGGATTTATATAACTAGCTCCATTAGTAGCCATATTTTTTATTTCTTCAAAATCCATATTAATAATTATCTTTAATAAATTTATACTCTTGTGCTACAGTAATATTATTAACTGGTTCTCCTGTTTCAGTTAATGATTTAGCAATAGCAGTTGCTATAACATTCTCACCTTCTCCTGTATATAAAGCATCAGCTATTTGCTGACGATTAATTTCTCGTCTTAAAATATTTTCAGCTTGACTTCTAGTAATAACAGTTCGTTTACCATAAGCGTTGGTATAAAGAGCATTACTATTTGTAACATTACTAATAGTAGCTCCATTACCTAGTGATTTAGAAGTTCCGCTAATGTTTAATTGAGTAGCTTCATCTCTAGCTAAAGTAGAAGTATTTCTTTCATAACTTTGGAGAACTGTAGAACCATTAGCTCCAACCATTGTAATGGTACGTGGAGTACTATTCTTAGCTTTACCAATATTAAACTCAGTAACAGTTTGAGCTAAACCATGATTTCTACCAACAGTTACATTAAGAACGTTTTCTTGTTTAGCTTGAGTTATATCTTCAATATATTGAGCTTTTTCATCTTCAGGAATACGTTTGCCATCAACATATAAGGCAGCATTCATTAATAAACTTGGATTGGTAAGATTATCTTCATCATGAGTAATTTTAGCAAGACCTATATTATAAGTTTTTTCATCAATTTGTCCAGACGTAAACTTATCAAATAAAGCATTTCTATCAAGAGTAGAACTATACATTTTAGAGTTAACCGGAACTTTACCAAAACCTCTACGCTGATTAATACTATCAGCTTTCCAAGCAGCAGCTTGAGCTGGAGTATTAGAACCAGGATTTAATATATCAATACCTGCAACATTTAAAGTTCCAAGATTTTTAAATGTACCAGCAGCATTGCGAACTTTTGAACCATTACTCATATCTACAATTCCAGCTCCGCCTCCAGTAAAAGTATTACTAAAACTACTACCAATACCTTTCCAAAATCCCATAGAAGAATCTACGCTATCACTAAGTTTAGAAAGCCAAGTATTATTTTTATTAAAAGTAATAGTCTTTTGACCATTTATAGATGTAATTCTAAATCCTTTTCTTCTCCAATCTGATTCAGAATTACAACCCATTGCTTGAGAAATAGCATTATATTGTTCATCATCATAACACTTATAACCAAGTTCTTTAAATTTTCCATTACCAAATAAACTATTGATTTGTTTATTATAATCAATGGTGTATTTATTATCACTAGGTAATTTAGCACCAGCACGTCTAGCTGCATCAAAAGCTACTGCGTCTCTTTGGTCTTTATCAAGACCTGTAACATAATGATTGTATTGATTACCATAAGTTCTCAAAGCAGTAATTGCTTTTCTAGCTTGATGTCGAATAACTGGGTCTTTACTAGTCATACTATGACGACAAAGATTAGCAAGTTCATTATATCTTCCTTGGTTAACTCCTCTTTGAAAAGCATTACTCTTAGAAAGTTTTGGGAATAATCTTCTAAGTTCATCAAGAGTTCCATCAAGACCAGCTTTAGTTGTACCAATAATATCTGGAACTTCTACATCAATAGCAGCACCTTCGTTAGTAGCATCAAGATTCATATTTAATGCAGCAGCTTGTTGAGCCGCAGCTTGACGTGCAGCAACATCTTGTCTATATGCAGCTTGTCCATTACCAACTTCTATATCCGAACCACTATTATAATAACTCATAGCATGAATACCAGGTTTAACTTTCTTTGCAAGATATTCTTCAGGATTAAGAAGAAGACCGTTTTCAGTAATATCTGAATCAATATTCTTCTTCTTTTCTTCAGGAGTCATTTTACTATATTTCCAAAGAGCAACATCATAATCTTGTTGAAGACTTGCTCTAGCACCAGGAGTTGTATCAATAGCAGATTTAAGAGCATCATTTAAATCTTTCTCGCTAACATATTCCCAACTACCAGATTTTTTATAAGCTAAACCATAAAAATTTTTACCTGGATCAGAAGTAAGATTACCATCAGCATCAACATATTTAATATCACTAACTCCGCTACCTTTATGAACAGCAACCCATTGTTTTGCTTTAGTCATAAGATTACTCAAATCAACAGTACTAACTGGGGTTCTATTTGGTTCCCAATTTGTACCACCAATAATATGTCCTTCCTTATCTACTTGGTCTTGATAATGATAAGGATTATTATCTTTAGCCCAATTCTTAACGTCTTGAGTAATATCTTGTCTCTTATCAAGATTATCCATAAAAGTTTTATAAGCAGCTTGTGCTCTAACTCTTCCAAGAACAGCAGGGTCAGAAGCTACTTGACCAGCAAGTTCTCTTGCTGTATTAAGACTACGAGAATAATCTCCATACATAGCAGCATCATCAAGTTGGTTCTGAATATTTCTAACATATCCAGCTTTCCAACTATCTTCAGCAGCATTAATATCTAAATTAGCTAAAGCCATTTTAATTTGATTCTGAGTTTGTAAACTCTCTTTAGCTTTCTCATCAATTTTATTAAGAGCATTTGTAAATGCCTCTACATTTCTACGATGAGGAGTTCTTAATGGAACAGGATTTCCATAATTGATTACGTTTGGCATATCTATCTATTTTTATTATTACTAATGCAAATATACGATAAAAGTTCTAGTGAACAAAATTTCACTAGAACTATTTATTTATTTTAAATAATACCGTATTTGATAATATTCTTTTTACTCATTCTACCTTTGATTAAGTCAGCATAACTATTTCTTCTTTGGTATGCTTTATTCTGATTTTCCCATCTAGTAAGAGCATAACTATATTCAGTATTATCTGAATAGTCTTCTCTCTTAGGTCTAGCACCTGGATTTGGAACATTCATAGCTGAACGATAAATACCTGCAAGAGCAGCATCATCACCAACATCAACACCAAGTTCAAGTAATCTAGATGGAGTAGCATAATCAGAAGCAGCAACTCCCATAAGCATAGCTTGAGTATCATCATAATTCTGACGACCTTGACTAATAAAGTTTTGGAAACTATTTCCAATACCTTGTAGACTTCCACTAAGAATTTGACCCTTAGCAAGTTCAGCTTCATTCTTAGCTTGAATAGCAGCATTCTTAATACTAGCAACAGTATTATAATACTGATTTTTAGCAGCAGCATTTCTAGCTCTAACTTGTTGTTCGTTCAAAAGATTCTGATTCATAAGTTCAGTTTCTTTATTAGTCTTTTCATCAGCAAGTTGATTAAGTTGATATAAAGCATTAGTATCAACGCCTTGCATACGACCAACAGCAGTACTACCACTCATAGTATTTCTAAGAATACTATTTTTACTATTTAAACGATTACGTTCAACATTAGATTTTTGAGCTTCATTATGATAAGTAGTATTAAGAGTAACTGGACTTTCCTCTACAAAGTTTGGAAGATTATAGTCAAAATCTAAGTTTTTATAAGCATTCAAACCAAGAATACTTCCTCCAATACTAGAAACTAAATCAGCACCAAGACCATACCAATCAGCATCCCGAATTATCATACCTGACTTATTTCCAATATAAGTTGGAATAGTCTTATTTTCAGAAACTCCAGAAGTTGGAGTACTAACTTTACTTGTATAAGGGATAGTAGGAGTACTCTTAGTAATTGCGTAAGGTACTTTGACATCATAATTATTAGATGTTGTCCAAGGACTTATACCACCTTTATCGTTAGCTTTTTGTTCTTGGTCTATAATATCCCAATAATCAAAATTATTATTTCTACGATAAGGATAAGTTACATCACCCCAAGTAAGTTTACGTCTCATACCTTTTACGGGGCGGCTTTCACCACCTAATGCTTTACGCATTCTAGTACTTCCACCACATCTTTGTCCTAATCTAAATTTATTTCCCATATTAATTAAATTATCTTTAATATTACCTTGCAGTAAATTAGGGTCTGGATTATCTACTGGAACAATACCATGACCAACAGGAGCAGGAACTTCAATATACTCAGGTCGAATAACAACTCTAGTATTATCTGTAGGTTGAACCATTCCAGCTTCGGCTTGTTGTTTAAGAATAGCTTTAGTTTCATTACTAACCATTGGAATAGGATTACCAAACCAATTTCTTTCCCAAGCTCTACGTTTAGCTAAGCCACTCATACCTTTTCTATTTTCACCAACAGTCATACTTTGTCTAATACCAGCAAGACTATTATTGAATGCACGTTCATCTCCTCTATCTACTGCACTATTTAAATTTCTAAACCATTTTCCAAAAGCATTTTTGAAAGTATCAACTCGACTATTATAGTAAATACTATTAAGAGAATCTCTTTGATTATCATTAAGATAATTATAAGTTCTTCCCATCATTCGTCTAAGTTCTCTTTCTTTAGCACCAATAGCATCACCTTTGAATCTTCTATTTTGACCTGCAAAATCAGAACCTTCCCAAGTTGCTATTTGTTGCCTCATACGATTGGAAACTCTATATTTATTAGTATTATAAATTGGAGCTTTCCAATTGCCACCAATTCTAGCTTTAGGACGAAGTTCAGGATAACGAGAATATACTTTACTTCTAACATCACTTCTTCCATGAAGACCAGCAAGTCTTAAAGCGTCAACAGCATCAGCTTTAGTTGGAATAGGATAACTTCTACCACCACCTGCAAAATCTTTAGATGATACAGAAGGATATGGATGTTTAGAAGAACCTCTATCTTTAGAAGTTAAACCGCCATTTCTAAATCTGCAACGACCACCAAGACGTTTTGGAAAAACATAATTAACTTCAGCATGAGTAGCAGGGTCATAAAATAAACTATTATAAGGAAGTTCACTTGTTATATATGATTCTCTATCGTTTATAAAATTAACACCTCTACCATTAGGATAAGTTTGTTTCATAACTTGTTCTGCTTCATTTAACGGTAATTTATCAAAACCTTTAGCGTCATTAATTATCTTTATAGCATTTTTATCTAATTTACTAACTCCACTTTTAAGACCAGTTAATTCTTCAAGTAATCGGACATCTTTAAGTTTTGGAGTACCATATTCTTTTACTATATCGTTTACGCTAATCCAATAAGGAGTATTATAATGTCTACGTTCTCCACCAGCAAAATTAAAACGTCCAATAGATTCTCTAGGAACAATTAGTTCTTCCCTTCTTTGTAATTGTGGACTTGTTGCAGTTTTAATTCCACTAGCTTTAGCTTTAGATAAAACACCTTTATGTCCAGACACTAATATAACATCTTTTGTAGGAACAGTTAAACCTCCTTTTGGGTCTCTAACTGTAAACATATCGCTAGGTTCGATACTTCCCCAATTACCTTTATTTTCTGAAACAAGTGTTCTACCGTTAATCAAATATGTTTGTTGTGCAGTATCCCATTTTCCTTTTCTATGAGAAACTACAGGTCTATCGTATGTAAAATTAGTATGCTTAAATCTACCTCCACTCATTGTAATTCTACCATTATTTATAGATGGAAATTCTTCAGATTTAACTCTACGTATCATATATGGAACTCTAGCTTTATCAGGAAGATTATATCTTCTGGCATAAGTAGCATAAGTATTAACTATAGGATTGTCAGAATATAATCTACTTTTACTAATTCTATTAATATAACTAACTTCATTTTTTGCAGCTCTAGCCGTAGCTTTAGCTGCTTTTCCTACTGGAAGACCTCTTCCCATACTAATAATATCATATTCAGGATAAACTCGACGAAGAGGTTTTTCATTAGGAATACGTCGTCCATTAATTACTCTAAAATTACCAACTTGACCATTTCTTATTGGTTTTTTAGCGATAGTTTTAGGAGCAACTTTTACTGGTTTACTAGCATATCTACCAGTTCCACTAAAATACTCTACAATTTTTCTAGCAGTATCGCTAAATGGAATAGTAAATAAATTACCAAAAGCAGCTTTACTTCCATCATCTTTAAGACCATTTCTTTTCTTAAAAGCTTGTTGTTGACTAAATACAGCATCTTTATTATAGCCTCTAAGAATAGCTTGAGCAGGACTCATACCGTTAGCAAGAATAGGTTGAGCACTAAATATTCTTAAAGCACCATTCTTCTTCTGAGCAACTTCACCACCTTCAGCTTCAACTTCATTACCACCAACATTGATACCAATACCTGTTTGACCAGTCTCATTGGTTTGCTCGTGAGAACCCCCCCGTAAAAGGTATGTATCATTTCCAATCTTAGTAGCATTACCTCCATCAGTAATATAAATTCTATTACTTCCTAAACGTT
>ERZ1034753.325-NODE-325-length-17834-cov-6.200011_pt1 | contig 17834 bp, 12 predicted proteins | sample MGYA00520702_ERZ1034753 | MGnify/ENA primary metagenome ERZ1034753 (study PRJEB33766, sample SAMN09781700) | gut metagenome | biome: gut microbiome | host: Homo sapiens | place: Madagascar | study: EMG produced TPA metagenomics assembly of the PRJNA485056 data set...
TTCTGATGCTCAGCATCTATCTGCTGGTACAGAAGAACTCATCCAAGTTGGAGAATCTGCTGCTGATAGGTTATAGTCCTAACGATGTGGCGAAACCATACCAGGTGCTCACCATCTCGCTGAATGTAGTGGTTCTCATCATTGCATGGGTCATCCTTTTCTTCGTTCGTGGCTACTACATGGACTTCATCGAAGCCATCTTCCCTGATCTCAACGAGGGAACGATGCTCCCAGCCATCTGCCTGGGCTTGGTTCTGTTCCTGATAGTCTCCATCCTGAACATCGTAGCCATCCGCCGCAAGGTGATGAGCATCTGGCAGAGAAAGGAGTGAAAAATATTATAAGCAAAATCCATAAATAAATAATAATTTAAAGAAAATCTGCGTTATTTGCTTAACGCAGATTTTTTTTGTGTTTAAAAGCATAAAATTAACCCATTTGTAACACTTATATTGGATTTTTTGTTTAATTTTGCACTCGATAACGATATAAGAGGGAATATTTCCCAAACAATTAATTAAATTTTTATAATAAAAGGTATGCAGAAAAGATTGCATTTATTAGTGGCTTTGCTGGCCTTTATGGTAACCACAGCAATGGCGCAGATAACAACATCTAGCGTTAGTGGTAAAATTACAGCTAATGGCGAAGATGTCATTGGCGCAACAATCAAGGCTGTTCACCAACCTTCTGGTACAGTCTATCGTGCAGTGACCAACATGGATGGTCGTTATTCTATTCAGGGTATGCGCCCGGGTGGACCTTATGTTCTGGAAGTAACCTACGTGGGTTACAAGAACAAGCAGGTAAAGGGCATTTCTCTTTCTCTTGGTCAGAACACAGTCTTGAACGAGACTTTGGCTGAGGATGCTGCTCAGTTGGAAGACGTAGTGGTTGTGGCTGATCGCAACAACAACATGCGCACCGACCGTGCTGGTGCTACAACAAGTATCAATGCCGCCCAGATTGAGGCTGTTCCTACCGTATCTCGTAGCATGAACGACCTCTTGAAGTTGACTCCTCAGGGTGCCAACGTAGGTAGCGGTTTCTCTGTAGGTGGTGGTAATTACCGTCAGTCTTACGTTACTGTGGATGGTGCTGCGTTCAACAACGCCTTCGGTATTGGTGGTAACCTCCCTGGCAACGGATCTCCAATCTCTCTCGATGCTTTGGATCAGATTTCTGTATCTTCTTCTCCTTACGATGTTCGTTTGAGCGGATTTACAGGTGGTGCTATCAGCGCCGTAACCAAGAGCGGTACCAATGATTTCAAGGGTACAGCTTATATGTACACTACCAATTCTCACTTGCGTGGTAACAAGGTGGGCGATTACGAGTTGAACCGTCTCCAGTCTCATTCTACAACATGGGGTGCCAGCTTCGGTGGTCCTATCATCAAGGATAAGTTGTTCTTCTTCGCCAACGGTGAATATCAGAGCAACATCTCTGCTGGTCCTTCTGGTACAGCTCGTCTCAGCGAAAGCGACAAGTGGTCTCCGTCATCTGGTACCGTTCACCGCCCATTGCAGAGCGACATGGACAATATGCTCAACTTCCTCAGCAATAACTATGGTTACAACCCAGGTCGCTATCAGGGATATTCTCTCGATACTCCATCATACAAGTTCCTGGCTCGTATCGACTGGAACATCAACGAGAACAACAAGTTGAACATCCGTTTCTCTAAGAGTCACGACAAGGATTCTTCAGCTCCATCTAGCTCAACCACTCCATTCAAGGATTCTGTCATTTATCCTGGTGGTGAGGATGCTACAGGTGGTAAGTCTCAGTCGGGTCGTACAGCTAATGCAGGTCTCTACTTCGAGAGTGCACGCTATTATCAGGAGAAGAACTTTACTTCTTTCGCTGCTGAGTGGAACTCTAAGTGGGGTGGTGTAAGCAATGTACTCCGTGCTACTTACTCTTATCAGGATGAGCCTCGTACTTATGTAGGTGGTATGTTCCCAACTGTAGATATTCTGAAGAATGGTTCTTACTACATGGGCTTCGGTCCTGATCCGTTTACTCAGGGTAACCTGCGACAGGTGAAGACTTTCGTTGCTACAGATGAGGCTTCATGGGCCATGGGTATCCAGAACTTCACCGCTGGTCTCCAGTTTGAGACCAACGAGGCTACCAACGGCTTCGGTGCTGCTTCTGCAGGTTACTATGTGTTCGAGTCTATGGACGATTTCATGAACGGCAAGGCTCCTAGAAGCTATGGTGTTACCTTCCCTATGGATGGTTCAAGCCAGTTTAACGCTACCATGAAGTACAACCAGTTCTCTGCTTATGTTCAGGATCAGGTTAACTTCTCAGACCGTTTCCGCCTTACAGCAGGTTTGCGTTTCGAGTTGCCTATCTATCCAGAGCTGAAGAACAACTACAACAAGGCTTTTGCAGCCATGAAGTGGAAGAACGATGCTGGTGTAGAGTCTCAGTACACTACCGATCAGCTTCCTGATGCTCCTTTGACAGTTTCTCCTCGTGTAGGTTTCAACTGGGATATCCTCGGCAACCACAAGTTGGTGCTCCGTGGTGGTACAGGTTACTTCATCGGTCGTCTGCCTTTCGTCTGGCTCGTATCTGCTGTAGGTAACGCTGGTTGCGGTCAGTACACCTATTATTATAATACTCCATCTGACAAGGGTGCTAAATATTTGATGGATAAGTTCTATGCTAGCCGTGATGAGCAGGTAAATGTATTGAAGCAGCAGGGCTTGGCTGTTAACCGTGATGATGCAGCAGCTCCTTCTTCTCCTACCATCATCGACAAGGACTTGAAGATGAATGCTACCTGGAAGACTTCTCTGGCATTGGATGCCAAGTTGCCTTACGATATTGACTTCTCTCTGGAGGGTATCTATAGCCGTGAGTTCAATCCAGCTACTGTTATCAACCTCGACCGCTACTGGGATGGTAATTCATACATAGAGTTGGCTCCTGGTGACAAGCGTAAGAAGTATTCACGCAATTCATCTATCAACCCTTACATGATTACAAATGCTGGTCATAAGGCATACTACTACTCAGTCACAGCGTCTTTGGCTAAGAAGTTCGATTTCGGTTTAAATCTCTCTGCTTCTTATACCTATTCTAAGGCTAAGTCTTATGGTGATGGTGTAGGCGACCAGGTTTCTTCTGCCTACTACAACAACCGTTACTCTGTAAACGGTAACAACGATAAGGAGTTGGGTTATGGTACCTACGTGGCTCCTAACCGCTTGCTCATCTCTGCTTCTTACAAGAAGGACTACGGTAAGAACTTCGGTTCTGAGGTTGGCTTGATCTACGAGGGTATGAATATGGGTTATGCTGACGGTTACAGCTGCACACGTTACACCTACCAGTTGACTGGCAATGTGGTTAACGACTATGGTTCTAACGGTTTGGTTTACATCCCAGCTTCCCGCGAGGCTTTGGACGAGTGGAACTTCAAGGATAATGGAAGCTATACAGCCAAGCAGCAGAAGGATGACTTCTGGGCTTACATCAACCAGGATGATTACCTGAAGAATCACAAGGGTGAGTATGCTGAGCGTGGTGGTGCTGTGATGCCTTGGCATCATCAGGTGGACTTCAAGTTCAACCAGAACTTCTATCTCAACGTAGCTGGTCAGAAGAATACTCTCCAGTTTGGTGTTGATATCAAGAACTTGGCTAACTTGCTGAACAACAGCTGGGGTCTCTACAAGACCGTTAACAACACCAAGTTGCTGAAATATACAGCTGGCAAGAATGGTGCTCAGGGTTCATTCCAGTTCCAGAAGAATGGTAAGGAGGTATTGTCTAAGACATACACCAACAACACAAGCTTCAACTCTACCTATTCTATCCAGTTCTCTATCCGTTACATCTTCAACTAATGGATAAGGTTCTTAAGGAAGAATAGATAAGATTCAAGTCTGAATAGATAGATTTGAGTCAGAATAGATAAGCCATAAAATATCGGATGCACTTCTCTAGTAATAGGGGGAGTGCATCTTTTTTTTTGTCTGCGTGTTCGGCAGTTATAGTCAGCTGTTTATATCCCAAAACACCCATTTCGGGGTCTTTTTCCAATCTTAATTGAATTTTCTTCCTCTAAAAACTTGTTATTTCAAAAATTTTGTTTAAATTTGCAGCTAAGAAGTATAAAAAGGATTAAGTAAGTCTTCTGGGAAGATGAAATCCTGTTATTATTAACCAATTTATCTGAAATTCTATGCAGAAAAGATTGCATTTATTAGTGGTTTTGCTAGCCTTTGTTGTCTCTACGGCGATGGCGCAGATTACCACATCAGGCATCAGCGGTAAGGTAACATCCGACGATGAGAGTGTCATCGGTGCTACCGTTACTGCCATTCACCAGCCTTCAGGTACGGTGTATCGTGCCGTGACGAATATCGATGGCCGTTACACCATCCAGGGTATGCGTCCGGGTGGACCATACAAGGTTGAAGTATCTTACATCGGATACAAGGACAAGAGTGTCAACAATGTAAACCTGAGCTTGGGTGAGACTACCAACCTCACCTTCTCCTTGAAGGAGGATGCGCATCAGCTCCAGGAAGTGGTGGTAGCTGGCAAGGCGGGTCTCGCTGCTTCTCGTACAGGTGCTGCCACCAGTATGAATGCCGAGCAGATCAACAATATGCCTAGTATCACCCACGGTATTGCCGATGTGGCTCGCTTGAACCCTCAGCTCACGGTTACCAATTCGGGTAACATGTCGTTTGCCGGTACCAACAACCGATACAACAACTTCATGATTGATGGTGCGGCCAACAACGACGTGTTCGGTCTGGCTTCCAGCGGTAACAACGGCGGTCAGGCGGGTGCTCAGCCTGTATCTATGGAGACCATCGAGCAGATTCAGGTATCTGTGGCTCCTTTCGATGTGCGACAGAGCGGTTTCACCGGTGGTGCCATCAATGCCATCACCAAGAGCGGTACCAACAAGTTCCACGGTTCAGCCTACTACTATGGCTACAACCAGGACCTCATCGGTACCAAGTATCCTTATCTGGATGGAACCGGTTATGCGCCTAAGTATCAGAAGCAGACCCAGTATAACATGGGTGTTACCCTGGGTGGACATATCATCAAGAACAAACTCTTCTTCTTCGCCAACTATGAGCGTACCAACAAGGAGTATCCTAACCTCTATGGCGTGGATTCCGGTAACTCGAAGGTGAATACCGAGCAGGCTAAGGACATCATGAATATGTTGCAGAAGATGGCTGAGAAGCAGGGCGTGGCATTCAATGACTACTTCAGCAACCAGGATATCTACACCAAGAGCGATAAGGCTGGCTTGAAACTCGACTGGAACATCAACGAGTTCAACAAATTTGCCATCCGCTGGAGTCTGGTCAAGGCAGAGCAGTTGAGTGGCGGCGGCAGTGCTTCCAGCCTGAACACCTATGCCTACAGCTATCCTTTCAAGAGCAATACCAACTCTTTCATCGCTGAGCTTCAGAGCCGTATCTCTCCAAACGTGAGCAATGAGGCCCGTGTCAGCTTCGTAAGAGTACGCGATAGCCGTGATATCAAGGCCAACCTCCCTATGATTTCCATCACAGGTGTGGGTAGCGGTACGGTGAACATCGGTACAGAGCGTAACTCTCAGGCTAACTACCTGAACCAGGACATCTGGACCATTGAGGACAACCTGACATGGCTCCGTGGCAACCATACCTTCATCTTCGGTACCCACAACGAGTTCTACCATTTCAAGAACATGTTCATCTCTGATAAGTTCGGTTCTTATACCTTCAAGGGTTATGACAACTTCAAGGCTTATTACGATGATTACATGGCTGGAACATTGGATCCTAACAAGGCTTACATGAACCAGTATCGTTACGGACAGGCTAATACAAGTGTAACCGGCGACCCTAACTGGGCTTCTGAGTTCTCATCAGGTCAGTTTGGTTTCTATGCGCAGGATAAGTGGAATGCCAGCAACAATTTCACTCTTACCTATGGTCTCCGTCTGGATATTCCTGTGTTCTTCGACACTCCGATGGAGAATGCCGAGTTCAACGCCTTGTCTGAGAAGATGGGTTGGGGCATGAAGACCAACGATAAGCTCAAGTTCTCGCCAATGCTCTCTCCTCGTGTGGGATTCCGTTGGGATATCAACAACGACCGTAAGTTCATCCTCCGTGGTGGTGCAGGTGTCTTCACTGGTCGCATCCCATTCGTTTGGGTAAGCAACAACTTCTCAGGCACAGGTCTGCAGCTTTCTTCATACGACAGCAACAACTCTTCTACCAAGGGCTTGGAGCTCATCCTCGACCCAAGCAAGCAGAATGCCAATGCCGATAAGATGAAGGTGAGCGCCGGTAATCAGGATGTTGCCGTTTGCGGAAAGAACTTTAAGTTTGCTCAGAACCTCCGTCTTAACCTCGGTTTCGATTTTGAACTGTTGGGCATCGACTGGACTGCTGAAGCCATCTACTCAAAGACATTGAATGATATTCTCTATAAGAACCTGGCTCAGGAGCAGAGTGGTGAAACCTTCTCTCAGAAGTATGGTTACGAGTGGGACAACCGTCCGCTCTATCAGAGCGTAGTGAAGGGTACTCCTATCGCAGGTGTCTATGCCCTGGGCAATACATCGAAGGGACATACCATCAACCTCTCTCTGAAGGCAGAGAAGCATTTCGACTTCGGTCTCGACCTGATGGCAAGTTACACCTGGACCCGTTCTCGCAGTGCTGCCAATGGTGGTTCTTCTGTGGCTAAGAGTAATTGGACTTATCAATATACTCATCGCGACTGCAACGATTTGGAGGTGGGTAACTCTGCCTACAACGTGCCTCACCGCATCCAGGCTTCTGCCTACTACCACATCGACTATGGTCATCAGAAGCAGTGGAAGACAACCCTGGGTGTCATCTACCAGGCTAAGAGCGGTTCACCTTACACCTATTATTATTATGGTGATGTGAACGAGGATGGTTCCAAGGGTAATGACCTGTTCTTCATCCCAACCGATGCACAGATTGACAAGATGCGTTTCGAGGAAACCAAGTATAACAACAATACCTTCACCAAGCGCATGTTTGGCGATAACCATGGCGATAAGCTCACCGAGGAGATGCAGCGTGAGATGTTGAAGAAGTGGATTGCAGAGGATTCTTACCTCAGCAAGCACCGTGGCGAGTACTACGAGCGTTATGCAGATAACCTGCCATTCGAGCATCATTTCGATGTTCACTTCGGTCAGAAGTACAGCTTCAAGGTAGCTGGTCAGATTAACTCCATTGAGTTGACCTTTGATATCCTCAACGTGGGCAACCTGCTGAACAAGGATTGGGGTCATACCTATGGTGATGGCTTCGGCACCTACTATTCTCCTGTTGATTATCAGGGAGGTGGTGTTTACCGATTCACCGGTGCTTATGCTTACAAGAGCTATAGCGATTACTACAGCCGCTGGCGTGGTCAGGTTGGTTTGAAGTATACATTCTAAGGTATATACGAATCGAGATTAACAAAGATTTTGTATAAACAATAAAAGGGTATGTAGAAAGTTTAGATAATGGTTGGCGCATAACAGTTGACTAACGCATGCACAACAGGTGTTGTGCATGCGCATATCAGCTGTTATGCAAGCGCACAACAGCTGTTGTGCGACCGGAGATACTAACTATCTCAAAAACTTATGTTATATTTTCTAACAACATATATTATCTTTTCAGACAACATATCATTAATATAAAAAGAGGGTGAATCATAAGTTAATGATTCACCCTCTTTTTGGTTTTATAAGAACAAGTCTTTCTTTGGCATGTTTGCCATATATTTCTTTCTCAGTTTCTCGAAGAAAGCCATAGTATCGTTAGAGAAGCCATGGCCCTTCCAGGTGGATGTGTTCGTGATGAGAATCCAGCATTGGTTATCCGGATATTTCAGGACGATGGCTGATGTGCCAGCCAGCGAACCAGTACGAATCCATGGCTTGTTGCTCGTTGGTGTATAGTTCCAGCCGATAGAGTATTGGTGTTCAGCCTGCTCGCGCGTCATAAACTCGATGCTCTTCTTGCTGAGGATATCCTTGACATGTGGCAAACCATCGATGCTGGCAATAAAGCGGCTCAACTCTGCAGCCGAACCACACCAGGCACCTGCACCTGAAAGGCGAGGGAGGTCGGTATCGCCATAGCATTTCTCTACCAGTCGTCCACTGTTGTTGTATTCATACACAGGGATGCTGCCCTGGTGCATGTAGTACTTCGTCTCGTTGGGGCGGCGGTCCTTTAAGTAAGTGCCGGCGATGTGCATGTCGTAGCATCCGGCAGGCTGGAGCACATACTTCTGCATGAAGTTCTCGTATTTCATGCCACTCTTCTTCTCAATCACCATCGAAAGAATCATGTAGCCCAGGTTGCTGTAGCATTTGCCCTGTCCTGGCGTATAACCCAGATGGCGCTTCAGCAGAATCCTGAGCAGCGTCTTGTGGTCGGGAGGAGTAGTGAGGCGGTTTTGCATCATGATGTATCGGGTGGAAGATACCGGGTCGCCGGCGTAGTTGTTGAAACCCGCCTGATGGCGAAGCAGCTGCTCCACGGTGATGTCGTAATATCGCTGGTCCTTGATGCCATTGTTATAGGTGGTATCGTTGAGGATTCCCTTCGGTCCGAACACCTTCTCGTTCAGCTTCAGTTTCTTCATCTCCTGCAGTTTCATGATGCCCACAGCCGTGATGAGCTTCGATACCGAGGCAAATCGCATCAGCATGTTAGGCTCCATCTTGATGCCCTTTTCCTTGTCAGCCCAGCCGAATCCGCGGGCGTAGAGCAGGGAGTCGTTGCGGGTGATGACGAGCTGGGCACCGTTGATTTCCCAACGTTTCAGGTATCTCTCTACCACGGAGTCTATCTCGTGGTATTCCTTTCCCTCGGTCAGGGCGTTCGAGATGGAGTCGTTGATGTGCGCCTTGGGCAGGGTATCCGCTTTAGCCTTCTCGTCTGCTGATGAGCAGCGGGATACGCAGCTGTGCGTAGTCCATCCGATAAGGGCGGTGAACGTAATCAGTATGATAGCGATGCGTTTCTTTCTTAATCTTCTTGCCATTGTTTTCTTTAAAATATAGGTTTATGCCATGACTAGCTTCAGATCCTGGGTGAGTTTGGCGATGGCTGGGTTCTCCTTCATCAGGTTGTCCAGCAATTCCCGTTTCGAGAGAATCTTGGTCACCTCGTTGGCTTCTGCCAGTCGGTAGTCGATGGTTACAGATTGGTTGCCCAGTCCTATCTTGAAGGTTTGCAGTATTCTTCCCTTGATGCTCTGGATGTCGTTGAGCAGCAGCTGGTTGTCTACCACCACTTCAATGTTCGGGTATTGGGTAATCTTCGGAACCACCGCTTTCATGCGGTTGGCAAGACCAATGAAATCCTTCACGTTCTGCATTCTCAGACACATGCCTATCCATTGTCCTTCCACCTGTTCCTGGGTAAATTCGATATCCGTAGCCGTATCTGTATGGGCAGCCTGGGCGTTCGGGTCGTCCTTCAACTGGTCGATAGGATTATACGTGCGTCGGCTAGCCTCTTCCGTTTTCTTCAGGTTGGCAAAACTCATGCCTATGCCGCTCAGTTTCACCTGGCTTATCTTCTTCTTCGCAGGAGCTGCTTTTGTAGCTGCTTTTGGCGCAGCAGTAGCCGCAGCGACAGTCGCAGCTTCTCCCTCTGGGGATGAGGCTGTGCTTCCGCTCTCTTGCCCGGCACCTGCACCCTGAGCAGCAGGCTTAAGCTGGGCAATGATTTTCTGAAACAGGGATTTTAGTCTATGGGGCGTACGCCCCGCACTAGGCACGTCCTGGTCTTCCGGTTGTGTAATCTGTCCTATCTGTATCAGGGTAAGCTCCACCAGCAGGCGCTTGTTCGAACTCTGGCGATAATGCACATCGCATTCGTTCATCAGTTTCAGTGCCTTATATAAAAAAGGTGTAGGTGCCTTCTTAGCCTGTTCGGCATACTTCGCCTTCTGCTCGTCGCTTACTTCCAGCAGGGGCAGGGTCTGAGGGTCTTTTGCCATCATCACGTTTCTCACGTGCTTGGCGAGTCCTTGAATCATGTTGCCGCCGTCGAATCCCTTGTTCAGGATGCCGTCGAGCACCACCATCATCTGGCTTATCTTGTTCTCTATGGCGAGGTCTACCAGCTTGAAGTAGTTGTCGCTGTCGAGCACGTTCAGGTCTTCTATCACCTTCTGATAGGTGATGTCGCCCTGGCAAAAGCTTGCCGCCTGGTCGAAGATGGAGAGGGCGTCGCGCATACCGCCGTCTGCTTTCTCGGCGATGACAGCGAGCGCCTGGTCCTCGTATTTCACGCCTTCCTTCTCAGCCACCATCTTCAGGTGGGCGATGGTGTTGGCCACGGTCATGCGCTCGAAGTCGTAAATCTGGCATCGGCTCAGGATGGTAGGCAGAATCTTGTGCTTCTCGGTGGTGGCGAGGATGAAGATTACGTGCGATGGCGGCTCCTCCAGCGTCTTGAGGAAGGCGTTGAAGGCCTGTGCACTCAGCATGTGCACCTCGTCGATGATGAACACCTTGTACTTACCCACCTGAGGCGGGATGCGGGTCTGCTCCATCAGGGTCTTGATCTGGTCAACGCCATTGTTGCTGGCGGCGTCCAGCTCAAAGATGTTGTAGGAGCGCTGTTCGTTGAAAGCCTTGCAGCTCTCGCACTCGTTGCATGCCTCGCCGTCTTCGCGGGGATGCTCGCAGTTGATTGCCTTGGCAAAGATGCGGGCACAAGTGGTCTTGCCCACGCCTCGAGGACCGCAGAAGAGGTAGGCGTGCGCCAGCTTGCCGCTCTTCACCGCGTTCTTCAGAGTGGTGGTCAATGCACTCTGTCCAACAACCGAATCGAAGGTCATCGGACGGTATTTTCTTGCAGAAACGATGTATTCTTCCATTACTTTTTGCTTGAAACTTTGTTGTCTTGCATTATTTTTTCTTAATTGTGATGCAAAGATAACAAAAAAATATTATCTTTGCAAACAAATTCAGACAAATAAAGTCAAATTATAGAAATTAATGAGTCAGAAACTAAGTATTATATGGAACTATCTCGCTCACTATAAGTATCTTATAGTCATTATAGCGGGTGTTTTGATTGTGGGCGTTGTTGATGATAACAGCATCCGCCAGCACATCAAGTATCAGTTGCAAATTGCAACTTTGCGTGAAGAGATCGGAAAATACCGTGAACAGTATGAAAAAGACTCCCGTCAGCTCAAGGAGATGCGCCAGGGACCCGATGTCTTTGGCAAGATAGCCCGTGAGCGTTACTTCATGAAGTCGGACGATGAAGACATCTTCGTGCTGAGCACCGATCTGCCGGATGAGGTGGTGCCGCAGGATGATGCTGCCGAATCGCAGGCTGAGAGTGTTGAGTAATATTGTTAAACCCTATTTATATCATAACGATGAAACAGTTAAGTAAGATACAGAGTGCTATTTTTCTGCTTGGTGGCGTATTGATGGTTGTCGGTGCGGGCTGCTTTGCATTTGGTTTTATTTATCCTAACATGTTGCTTTACACCTGCTGGGTGTTCCTGTTAGGCACCGTGCTTTTCTCCCTGGTGCAGGCGATGCAGTTCTACGAGGGCGATTCGCAGGTCATCCACCGACTGAAGCGCATGCAGTATATTGCCGACATCTTCTTCGTGCTGTCGGGCATTTCGATGGTAGATACGGTGTACGCCTTCTTCCGCCATTGGTTCGCCAATCAGGAGACCTATATCACGTATTTCTACAACAAGTGGGTGGTGTTCCTGCTCATCGCAGCCTTGCTCGAACTCTACACCACGCATCGCATTTCGCACGAGCTAAAATGCAAATAAAACATAAATAGATGTAATATTCAATTAAATTGCTTGAATTTATTTCGCTACTTCAATAATTGATTGTACTTTTGTTCACTGAATTGTGAATTACAAAGCTTATGAATAAGATATTTTACGCACTGATCACCTTAATGGCGCTTACATCATGCGCCGCCAGTTACGATATCTCAGGTACTTCTAACGTAAGCACCTTAGATGGTCGTATGCTGTATCTTCAAATCTTGAAAGACAATGAATTTAAGAAAATTGATTCATGTGATGTAGTCCATGGGCAGTTCCACTTCCAGGGAAGTGTGGATTCTGCCAAGATGGCCAACATCTTCATGGATGATGAACCCGTGCTGCCACTCGTTCTGGAGAGCGGATGCATCACGGTGAAGCTTGATGATACCCAGCAGGTGGTGAGTGGCACGCCGCTCAACGACAAGCTCTTCGGGTTCTTCAAGAAATACCAGCAGTTGCAGAATCAGCAGCGTGAGTTGGTTCATAAGCACGACCAGGCTATCATGAACGGTAGCGATATGCAGGTGGTTACGGCGAAGCTCAACGAGGAGGCGATGCGACTCTCTGACCAGGAGGATAAGCTGATCACATCCTTCGTCACCGATAATTTCGATAACGTGCTGGGTCCGGGCGTCTTCTTCCTCGTCACCATGGGCAATCAGTATCCGATGCTTTCACCATGGATTGAGGACATCATGAGTAAGGCCACCGACCATTTCAAGAACGATGCCTACGTGAAGGATTACTATCAGAAGGCGCAGGAAAACCAGGCCATCATGAATGGTACGCATGAATCTACAGGCGGCGTGACTCCGGAAATGGAGCAGATGGCAGCACCTCAGGGCGACCCTAGTGCGGCGACAGCCCCAGCAGCGACTCCAACCCCTAATGATTTAGCAAAGCCAACGATTCCGGCTGCAAAATAAAAGATAACATTATATTATGTCTAAAGTATTAATTCAAAACGGAACTATTGTCAACGAGGGTCGCTCCTTCAAGGGCGATCTTCTTGTTGATGGTGAAGTTATTTCAGAGATATATGAAGGCATGGCACCCCGTGGCACCTACGACGAAGTAGTGGATGCTTCGGGGTGTTTTGTTTTGCCTGGAGTGATAGATGACCATGTCCACTTCCGTGAACCGGGATTAACCCGCAAGGCGGACATCGAGAGAGAGAGCCGTGCGGCTGCCTATGGTGGCGTCACCTCTTATTTCGAGATGCCGAACACGGTGCCGCAGACTACCACCCTTGAGGCGTGGCAGGAGAAGCGAAAGCTGGGTGCACAGAAGAGTCATGTAAACTACAGTTTCTTCTATGGAGCCACCAACGACAATGTGGATTCCTTTGCCCAGCTCGATGTGCATCATGTTCCGGGCATCAAGCTCTTCATGGGTTCCAGCACCGGCAATATGCTGGTAGATAAGATGGAGTCGCTGCAGCGCGTGTTCAGCACAGCCAAGCAGCTCAATCTGCCTGTGATGACCCATTGTGAGGATACCAGAATCATCAACCGCAATATGGCGGAGGCAAAGGCGAAGTATGGCGAAGACCCAGCCGTGGAGCACCATCCTGAGATTCGCAGCGTGGAGGCATGCTACGAGAGTAGCAAACTGGCTGTAGAACTCGCCAAGCAGTTTGGTACCCGCCTTCACATCGCCCACGTTACCACCGCCAAGGAACTGGAACTCTTTGATAATCAGGAGGAGAATCTTCCGAAAGAGAATCTTCAGAACACAGATTCAGTGAATCTTCCTCAGATAACCGGCGAAGCCGTGATAGCCCATCTCGTCTTCTCCGATGCCGATTACGCTACGAAGAAGGCTCTCATCAAGTGCAATCCAGCCATCAAGACGCTTGCCGACCGTGATGCCCTTCGCCGTGCCCTGAACGACGGGCGCATAGCCACCATCGGCACCGACCATGCCCCACATGAGTTGAAGGACAAGCAGGGCGGATGTGCCAAGGCAGCATCAGGCATGCCGATGGTTCAGTTCTCCCTCGTTTCCATGCTCCAACTGGTGGACGAAGGCGTGCTCACCATCGAAAGAATGGTAGAGTTGATGGCACATCAGCCAGCCCAGCTCTTCCAGGTAAGCCAGCGAGGATTCCTTCGAAAGGGATATCAGGCAGATATCGTCATCGTCAGACCGCAGTCGCCATGGAAGGTGACCAAGGAGGTGATTCAGAGCAAGTGCCAGTGGAGCCCGATGGAGGGACACGAATACCAGTGGCAGGTGGAGCAGACCTTCTGCAACGGCCACCTTATATATAATAAGGGAGCCTTCGATGCCGACTATCGTGGAGAGGAATTGAATTTCAGAAGTTAATGAATAAGACTTATAGCATATCAGAATTGACTCCGTTCATCAACTGGCTCTATTTCTATCATGCCTGGGGACTGAGCGGGAAGCCTAGGGAAGACAAGGAGAAGATGAAGCAGGAGGCATTGCAGATGCTTGCCTCCTGGGAGGAGAAATACCATACCCATGCCATCTTCCGGCTCTTTGAAGTCTGCAGCGAAGGGGATGACTTGATTTTCTTCCTTCCTGGAACACGCTTCCGGTTCCCGATGCTCCGCCAGCAGCATCCTTCGGCACCAGGCGAACCCAATCTCTGCCTTGCCGACTTCATCCGTCCTCTTTCCCAGGGCATCAGAGACCAGGTAGGAGTGTTCTGCACTTCGGTGGATGGAACCATCATCGATGAATATCGCCATGACGACTATCTCAACATGATGGCACAAACCCTGTCCGACCGACTCGCTGAGGCTACGGCAGAGAAACTCCACGAAGAGGTGAGAAGAGATAGAGCGTATTGGGGCTATGCACCCGATGAAAACCTCACCGTCGAGCAGCAGCATCGCGAGGAATACCAGGGCATCCGGCCAGCCATCGGCTATCCGTCGCTGCCCGATACCAGTGCCAACTTCCTCATCGACCAGCTCATCGACATGAAGCAGGCAGGCATCCGACTCACCGAAACCGGAATGATGACGCCTCATGCCAGCGTCTCGGGATTCATGTTCGCACATCCCAAGTCACGCTACTTCGAATTGGGAAAGATAGGCGATGACCAGCTTCGCGATTACGCCCGCCGTCGTGGCGTGCCCGTAGAACTGATGAGAAGGTTTTTGGCAGTTTATAGTTTATAATTTATAGCTGGGCATATTAAACGATAATACGATAAGATATAATAATATAATCATAATGATATGATAGCAAGAATTCTAATTCCCATCGTGCTGTTCTCTGTATTGCCTTATCTCTGGATAGACAGGCAGTATCTGCACGTGCGCAAGGGATGGAGAAAGATTTTATATTGGTTGCCTGTGGCCATCGTGATAGGATACAGTTCCTATTTGGCGCTGGGTGCCGACTTCATGCCCGACGACCCGATGCTCATCGACATCTGGTTCGGAATGATGGCGGTGCTTGCCGTGCCGCAGTTTGTCTTCGCCCTCTGCAGCTTCGTGGGCTGGGAGTGCATGCGCCTTTCACGCCGATTCAAGCACCACCGCAATGCGCCAAGCCGGCATGCTTCACGCAACTGGGGCAAACTGGTGGGTGGCGTGCTTGCCGTCGTGGCATTCTTCAGCTTCATCTATGGCTTCACCAAGGGCATCAGACAGTTTGAGGTCAAGCATCTCACCGTCTATGTCCCAGATCTGCCGAAGGAGTTTGATGGCTACCGCATCGTACATTTTAGCGATATCCATCTGGGTTCCTTCTACGGATGGCGACACGACCTGCCGCAGCGCGACATCGACAGCATCAACGCCCAGCGTGCCGACCTCATCTGCTTCACGGGCGATATTCAGAATGTAAAGCCTTCAGAATTAACGCCTTATCAAGAATTGCTCAGTTCGCTGAATGCCAAGGATGGCGTGGTGAGCGTGTTGGGAAATCACGATTACACCTATTATATGCACATCGACGACGACGACCAGCTTGCTAAGAAGGAGATGGAGCACAGGGTGCAGAACTTTGAGCGATCCTGCGGATGGCGACTGCTGATGAATGAGCACATCGTGCTGCATCGGGGCAAGGATTCCATCTATGTGGCAGGCACGGAAAACTACGACAAGCCTAAGCGCACGCAGGTGGCGCAGGCACTCTATGGCATCAAGCCGGGACAGTTTGTGCTGATGCTCCAGCACATCCCAACGCAGTGGGAGGAGATGCTGCCGTCTACCATCAACGAGAAGCACGGCTCCCGAGACTCAGTGCTCGTGGCTCCGCAGTTCACCCTTAGCGGTCACACCCATGCCGGACAGGTTTCCGTGCTCGGTCTGCGTCCGTCCATGTTCGCCCCGTTCGATTACGGACTCTACGAGCGTGAGGGCTGCCAGCTCTATACCACAGCCGGACTCGGCGGCACCGTGCCTATCCGCATCGGAGCCACCCCGGAAATCGCAGTTATAACTTTAAAGAGAAAATAAACAAGATGAAGTACATATATAGATTATACCAATTAGTCATTTGCTTGCCCATCCTCATTGTGGCAAGCATCCTTACCAGCCTGGTAACGGTAGTAGGCTGTATGCTGGGCAATGGCCACTTCTGGGGATATTATCCAGGCAAGTTGTGGTCACAGTTGTGGATCAGAATCCTCTTCCTCCCCGTTAAGGTAGAGGGTAGGGAGCACCTGAAGAAAGGCCAGAGCTATGTGTTCGTGGCGAATCATCAGGGCGCCTTCGACATCTTCCTCATCTATGGCTTCCTGGGCCGTAACTTCAAGTGGATGATGAAGAAAGGCATCCGCAACATCCCGCTCGTGGGTCTCGCCTGCGTCTATGCCCACCACATCTTCGTGGACAAGAGCGGTCCTTCCAAGATCCGTGCCTCTTACGATAAGGCGCGCGAGGTGTTGAAGGAAGGCATGTCGCTCGTGGTGTTCCCTGAGGGTGCCCGCACCTTCACCGGCCACATGGGCGTGTTCCGCCGTGGAGCCTTCATGCTTGCCGACGAGTTGCAGTTGCCGGTTTGTCCGCTCACCATCAACGGCAGTTTCGATGTCAAGCCACGCATGAAGGACATCTACTGGGTGTTCTGGCATCCTATCAGGCTCACCATCCACGAGCCAATCCAGCCGATAGGCAAGGGTCCGGAGAACATCAAGAACCAGATGACCAAGAGCTACGACGCCATCATGCAGGGACTTGACAAGGAATATCAGGGCTTTGTTGAAAATCCCGACCAATAAATTCGCTTATTTCAGATAAAAGTTGTACTTTTGCACTTGTAACTATAAAACAAAAGAATATGAGTGATAGCATTGTAATCATTCCTACATACAACGAGAAGGAAAACATCGAGAAAATCATCCGTGCCGTCTTCGGCCTGGAGAAGGAATTCGACATCCTTGTCATCGACGACGGAAGTCCGGATGGCACGGCTGCCATTGTCAAGAAACTCATCGCTGGCGAGTTTGCCAATCGCCTCCACATCCTGGAGCGTAAGGGCAAGCTGGGCCTCGGCACCGCCTACATCAAGGGCTTCAAGTGGTCATTGGAGCATGGCTACGACTTCATCTTCGAGATGGATGCCGACTTCAGTCATGACCCTAACGATCTGCCACGCCTCTACGCCGCCACCCACGACGAGGGTTTCGATGTAGCCGTAGGTTCCCGCTATGTATCGGGCGTCAACGTGGTCAACTGGCCTATCGGTCGTGTGCTGATGAGCTATTTCGCTTCCAAGTACGTGCGCATCGTCACGGGCTTCCAGGTACATGATACCACAGCCGGATTCGTGTGCTACCGTCGCAAGGTGCTGGAAACCATCGATTTGGATGCCATCCGCTTCAAGGGCTACGGTTTCCAGATAGAGATGAAGTACACCTCTTATAAGATTGGTTTCAAGATCAAGGAAGTGCCGGTTATCTTCGTGAATCGCCGCGAGGGAACCAGCAAGATGAGTGGCGGTATCTTTGGCGAAGCATTCTTCGGAGTGATGAGATTGCGACTCGATGGCTGGTTCAGGAA
>ERZ1034753.326-NODE-326-length-17765-cov-5.021513_pt1 | contig 17765 bp, 13 predicted proteins | sample MGYA00520702_ERZ1034753 | MGnify/ENA primary metagenome ERZ1034753 (study PRJEB33766, sample SAMN09781700) | gut metagenome | biome: gut microbiome | host: Homo sapiens | place: Madagascar | study: EMG produced TPA metagenomics assembly of the PRJNA485056 data set...
GCCGTCATATTCGCAATTGTAACAGTTGCCGCAAACCTTTTTGTTGACTTCTTGCGCCGCCTTTACCTCTTTGAAATATTCGGCGAAACTGCCTACCAGCGGAAGTGTACGCATACTGGATTTTGTTTTTGCAGAGTCCTGTGCGTACATTTTTGTTTTGCCGTCCATTTGCACCGAAGTGACCGTATGCTTAATGGTAATTGTGCCACGCTCAAAGTCGATGGCGTCCCATTTCAGCCCAACAACCTCGCCTCTGCGCAGTCCGTAGAAAGCGGCAACCAAAACCGGTAACTCAAATTTTGTACCTTTAACAACTTCAAATAGATGTTGCAATTCGTCCGCATCAAGGAATACCGGCTGATAGTCGTTCTTTTTCGGTCGGTCTACCTTTTCCGCTACATTCTGCGTTACGAGGTCGGTTTTTAGCGCATATTTCAGCGCCTGATGAATAACGGCGTGGTAGTGTATAACCGAATTTGCCTTGACGGTTTTCAACTTTTCGGAATAGAATTGTTGAATGTGTCTTGCCTCCAAGCCCTGCAAAGTCACCGCTTTCTTGCGAAAATACGGTTCAATAACCGACTTTACCACTTGTTCGTAAGAGCCGAAGGTGGTCGCCTTTACACGCACTTTTACAATGTCCAGCCATTGCAATAAGTAGTCTGCAAACAGCATATCAGCGGCAAGCTCGCCTACTTCATTGGGCGGTTCAAACTCGCCTCGAATTCGTAAAAGCTCGGCTTCCGCTTTGCGCTTGTTGCCCTTTTCGGGCAAACCCGTGGAAAAATATTTCACACGGCGCTTTCCGTTGTTGTCGTTGTAGCTTAATACTACATAATAATATCCTTTTTTAACTTGTAGGTGTCCTGATACCATAAATTCTAACTCCTTTCATTTTTACACAGGATTGACCTACACCGACAAGTCCATTATAGCCTGTCGACATAGTTCTTTCCATTCTGCAAAAGTCACTCGCTGTACACTTTGGTTCGAATTAGCGGGCGTCTCTGTTGCGTTCTCGTTGGCGTTTCAAAAGCTCCAAGCCTTTCAATATATCTTTTCGCATTTGCTCGTCGGTGTAATTCGTCGGAAAATATCTTTTGAAATCATCACGCTTAAATTTAATTTGTTCTTTTTGGTTAGGCTTTTCCTCCGACATAACGCCGTAAATAATTTGACTGTCAAGACTGCCCTCTTGGGACAATTTCTTTAATCGAATACTTTGAGCGTGTGACGGCGTGCAGTCGTTTAAATCCATAGCGTCAAGCAAAATCCTTTGTTCGTCCTTTGATAAATATGAAATTTCAACCGCCGGGTTAAATGCAATTTTTCCGTCATCTACCATTGCAAGCAGTTCGGGAATTAAGTAGGTCAGACGGATATATCTGCGCACTTGGTCTTTGCTTTCGCCGGCTTCTTCAGCAACCTTTTCTACACTAAGCAGCTTCTCTGCAACTTGCACAGAAGTTTTACCTTGGTGCTTTATGGCGTCCAGCTTCATCTTATAGGCAAACGCTTTTTCGCTTGGCAAAACCGTTTCTCTTTGCAAATTGGCGTCCACCATTGCAATGACCGCCTCATCGTCAGTCATATCACGGACAATCACCGGCATAGTTTCAAGCCCAAGTTCTTGATAAGCCGCAAGTCGCCTGTGTCCGGAGATAATCTCATATCCACCGCTAATGGGTCTTGCCACAGCCGGAGTAATTGCTCCGACTTTTTTAATGCTCTCAATCATTCGTTTCATCTCCTCATCGTTTTGCACCTTAAACGGGTGGTCTTTGAATGGGTGCAACTCGCCGAGCGGAATGTTTTGAACTCGTTCAAGATTGGCATCATCACGCTGTTCCTGCGTGGTAAACAGGTCGTCAAGCTTTGTTAAATTGAAATCTGTATTTCTTTTTATCATCGTTCATAACCTCTCTTTCGTTGTTTATTAAGTGGGTAGTATTGGTTTCGCATATTCTCCTCTATGAGAATATTTTCTTTAATTTGGGAGGTGTCCTTGATAATTTCTGTCGCCGTTTTCTTATCCTTACGCAGTTTGGCAAGTGCCTGCGTACAGTTGTCACGCTTTGCAAGAAGCGCAGCCTTTTCTGTCGGGTCGTGACAAGAAGCAATATCTCGGTAGAGCATTTTGCGATAATCCGATATTATCTTCATTTCCGACTCTGCTTTATTTATAAACGCCTCGGTTGATGAAATATCGGTCAATCGGTTGTCGCAAATCAGTTGTACCTGCCGGGTATAGCGGTCTAGAAAACGGCAGGCCTCACGCATTTCCGGCGACAGCGGCTTGTGTTTTTTGTTTTTCGGCAGCACGCCAAGCAGATATAAATACTTGAAATACAGTGCTTTAAGACCTGTGATTTTTTTGGCGGTTTTTAAGTTGCCTTTAACAAAACGAGCCTTTTGAATTGTTACACCGAAGCTCTTTTTTTCGGTAAACTCATAGTATAAGCGGTAAGCTTCCTGAGAGTTGTTTTGCAGAGTATATCTCATTCGGTCATAGATTCCATCTCGGTCATAGGCTTCTCCTAAGCGGTACAAACGAGTCGCTTTTTTGCCGTTTACCGAGCGAATGGTGGCGTACTTATGATATGGATTAAGGTCGATTACATATCCGAGCTGTTTCATAACATAGGTGAAAGCTTTGGGATTTGTACTCATCGTAAGCGCTTTATCTATCGCCTCACGCATTAAATTATATCGGCTAGGCTCGCCGTTCTTTTCCGCAAAGTACAGCTTGCGGGGGGTCTTTCCTTTAGGATTCTTAATGATCGTCAAACCGTTTTCTTTGCAAAGCTCATCGGAAATACTGCGCAGTTTCCAGTATGCTCCCTCGTTACAGTTAAACTTCTTACCGTTCCACATATTCACCGAATTGATAACTAAGTGGTTGTGGTAAGTGCCGGTGTTAAAGTGCGTAGCGACCAGCACTTGGTACTGATCGCCCCACATTCTTTTTGCAAGTTCAACGCCGAGTTTGTGTGCAAGCTGCGGTGTAACTTCACCTGTTTTGAAACTCTGATATGCGTGATAAGCCACATTGCCGACCATCTTATCAAAGCGTTCCTGCACCGCATTCATCTCGGCAAAAGCTGTTTCTGCGGTGCAGTTTACGCCTGTCACATACATAGCTTTTTCTTCACCGATTACGGTTTTTCGCTCGTCGCTTGCGTAGTGAAGTGCCTTGCAAATATCGCTGTAAATCGTCTTGTCCGGGTTTGCCGCATAGCTTAAAACACGGTTGACGCTGTCTGTTACAGCCCATATTTTTGTTACTGCCACGACGAATCACTTGCGCCTTCCGGCTCACCGATTATGTGGTAAGCCTTCAAAAATTTGCTTATGACATAATCAAATCCGTCGCCGATTCTGTCGTCGGGAAGCGACTTGAAGTTGTCACGAAGCGCAGTTAAACCACGGTAAGCTTCGTAAAATTCCTGCGGCAAGGTTGCCTGAACTTCTTTGCCAAGACCAAGTTTTCTAAGATAAGCGGAGAGCGAAAGGCCGCATTTTTTAGCGGCAGTTTCCATCTTCTTTTTCTCACCTTTGGTCACTCGTATATTGATTGCAGTTTCTCTTTGTCTCATAAAAAAATCAGTCCTTTCTCTGTTTCGTTGGGGTTACAGGGGCATTAAGCCCCTTTCGGCAAATTGCCGACGGTTTTGTGGGTCTTTCAAGGCTTTACAAAACCTATGCTCGTTACCTCTATGGATTGGCATTACCTGTATAGCCTTGAATCCCACTTTCTCCAAAAGTGACAGTCGTGACGGCTGTGACGACTTTTTCCTATATAGTGGATTCATTGTCATCACCGTCATTGCTGTCATACTTTTTCAAGCGTATCAGTCTGCTTGTACCTGTGCGTTTCGTTCTGTATTCAATGCCTTGTGGCTGAAAAATCTCCGAAGAAAAGCGAGCAAGTATTTTCGTTACCACATTGGGTGAGACTTCGGTTTCATTCATTTGTGTAACGAGTTCCGTCGCCGTACCTTGCCACTCTTTATGCTCTGAAATAAAATCAACCAGTCGGAAAACAAACTTTGGAATTTCTTCTCGGTGAATTTCCTCCATATCTTTTCGCTCGATAAGTTCCCACAGATGACTGTGGTTGTCAAACTTCAAGGTCAGCTCCTGATACTCAATATCTCGCCCGGTAGCAAGCAGCGTTCCCGTTTCGTTGGCACGGCTGCGCTTCAAAACAAAATTTGTATCGGCTGCGCCTGTGATGCCTGTTGAGCCTGACACCTCATTGAATGGGTCGGTTGCGTCTTTCAGTTTTCTCACGTGATGAACGATTACAACTGCTATGCCGTACTTGTCCGAAATGTTTTTTAGTGCCGACACATCATCGTAGTCGCCTGCATACATTCCGCTTTTTCCGCCGGTGCTTTTTGAATCACGCACCTTTTGAAAGGTGTCTATGATTACAAGCTTTGTTTGCGGAAAGTCGGAGAGATACTGTTCAATCTGCTGTTCCAAACCGTTGCCGATTTGAAAACTCGTCGTTGCTATGCGTAATTCGCTCGGCGCTTCATCCGTAATTTTATACAGTCGATTTTGGATTCGAGCGTAAGTATCTTCAAGGCAAAGATAAAGCACATCGCTCTTGTGGGTTTCAAATTCCCACACAGGCTGTCCTCTTGCCACCTGAATGCCGAGCCACAGCATTAGCCAGCTCTTACCGATTTTGCTTGAGCCGGATAAAACGCTCAGCCCTTGCGGTATCAATCCATCAACAACGAACAATGTCTTGTCCATCGGAGTTGACAAAAGCGTATCGGCATCGATTGTTTTCAGCTTTTCAACTTGCATTCTTAACACCTTCTTCCATAACATAGTTGATGACATTGACCTTCGGAATTTTGTAAGCGTTTCCGATTTTAACGCCGGAGATATATCCGTCGCTGATTAGGTCGTACGCCAAGTGTCGGCTTACACCCAGCATTTCTTGAAGTTGAGCTACCGTAACGATGTCCGGATAATTCGGGAACATCATTTTGTAAAGCTCTTTTAATTCTGTTTTTCTCATCTTAATTAACCTCCTTTGTGAGAAAATAAGCTGCACGGTTTGTACAGCTATGTACAAGGCAACGGTTGGAGAGGAGGTCTCTTTCCGTTGCCTTTTGCCGTTTCTCCCGAATGCAGTTTTTCTATCCCTGCCCCCACCTCGGCGGCGTTGCTTCGCTATCTTCGTTACAGACTGTCATCGCAAAGTCATATCCCATTCGGACGGTCATTAGATTTTAGATAATTAAGTTTATTGCAAACCTGATTTGCAAATTCATTATATCGGTGTGTTGACACAAAGGCAATACTTTTGTATAATGTTCTTTGGAGTTATGTTAATTGTCTAAATTCTTTACATATCCGATTTTCTAAAACAAAGGTGAGAAAATGAAAAAAGATTATTCCGAATATACACCCACAAAAAACGATATATACAACCTAAGTCGCTCCGACAGATATAATGTCAGATTGGCATATTTCAACAACTACGCTCGTTTCAGTAAAGATGACAAGCAAATTCATATTGCCGTCGATTACGGCAAAGAATATTCTTCTATGAACCCGCTCATTGAAGAATATACAGGAGAAAAACTCGATGAAGAAAACTATGTCGTTGATAAGAATTTACCCGAATACATAGAGGAAAACAAAAAGCAAAAGGAAGCGTTTGCAAGCAAATTTCAAATAGATTTTGAGGAAGCAGAATACAGAGAAGACCAATACCTTTGGGGTAAAAAGTTGCCAAAGTTGCCTTTTAATAATGTTTTGAGCGGTGCAAAAATTGATTTGAAATACGGCGAGGGAATTTTGGATTTTATATATGCGGATTTCAAGTCGGCAATTAAAGAGCAGTTAAAAACAATAGAATTGGAAAATCTGCTGCGTGAGTTTGCAGAACAAGAAGGCATTAAAAAAGCCCCGATTCATAAAGATGAACCGGAGAAAATTTACAGCAGATTACAAGAGAGAATCGAAGAATATTACCAATATGCCGAAACAATAAGCCACATTGAAGACATTGCCTATGCCTCGCTGTATTCCGCTATCTGCCCTCCAATTTTCAAAAAAGGAAGCGATAAAAAGGGACAAACAATTTGGTACGGCAATTATCTTTTAAGGCTCCAGCAGGAATATCTTGAGATGATTGAGTTTTGTTTTGACGAAGATTATTACCCCGAAGCATTGGCAAATAGACTGCCATCGGAAAGGTTCTACATTTACCGTTGCCTTAAAGAGTTGTCCCCGTTTTTAGAGAGGACGGAAGAAGTGGCGTTTTCAAACACTATGAGCGGAAAAGAAATGCCGTACGGTATGGACAGCGAAGAACTTAAAGCAAGATTTCATTTAAGTCTTGTACCAAACGAAGCACACAAGGCACTTGCCGAAAAATTCGGAACGACTCCCGAAAAGGTTGTGACTTTAATAAATATGCCTCATTTCATCAGTCGTCAATATGTGTTCAGTTCTGTTGCCGAAATTCTTGAAATTGAATTCACCAAAATGCTCGAACACAATGTTCGTTTCAGAAAGTGCAAGCGTTGCGGCAAGTATTTTATTATGAAAGGCAACTACGACACCAACTACTGCGACCGCATTGCCGAGGGCGAAACACGCAACTGTCAAGAGCTGGCGGCACAGGAAAATTACAAAAAGAAAATGGCGGACAAAGCCGCCATTCCGCTGTATCAAAAGTATTATAAACGCTACGCCGCCCGTATGCGTGTAAGACAAATCAAAGAGCCGGATTTCAAAAAGTGGAAGTACCGAGCAATGACCAAGCGTGACGAATGCTCCGACGGCAAGATAACGCTTGCAGAGTTCGAGGAGTGGCTTGAGGGCAGTTTTCCGAATAGGAAGAAGAAAGAATAGATTTGTTAAAGCACAGCTGATTTCTCGGCTGTGCTTTTGTCATAGGTTGATAAGAAAAGTGTATGTTATTTTTATCAAGTAGCTGAATTTAACAATGGTATAATTTACATTATGAGCAGTTCCAAGACGGAACGGTCAAATGTATTGAGGATGAGATACCGTTTGAGATTCCCGATAGTTGGGAGTGGTGTAGGTTGGGACAAATTTTCAATCATAACACCGGAAAAGCGTTAAATAAAACAAATAGCAGCGGTACTAATCTTTCATATATTACAACGTCAAATCTTTATTGGGGAAGTTTTGAATTAGATACGCTTAAACAAATGTACTTTACAGAATCCGAAATAGAAAAATGTACTGTTCGTCATGGAGATTTATTAGTATGTGAGGGTGGCGACATTGGCAGAGCTGCTATTTGGAATTATGATTATGAGATTAGAATACAAAATCATATCCATAAACTTCGTCCTTTTTTAGGTGTTAATGTAAAGCTATATTTCTATGTTTTTTGGCTTTACAAATTTTCTGGGAGAATAAGTGGTAAAGGTATAGGCATTCAAGGTTTATCGTCGAATCAATTGCATAATATTATTATTCCACTCCCACCACTACAAGAGCAAAACCACATAGTGTCAAAAATCAATAAACTATTAAACATCGTAGACACAATCGAAATAAACAAAACAGATTTGCAATCAACAGTACAGCAAGCCAAATCAAAAATCCTTGACCTTGCAATCCAAGGGAAGCTTGTTCCGCAAGATCCGAATGATGAGCCTGCTTCCGTTCTTCTTGAACGCATACGAGCCGAAAAAGAAGAACTGATCAAGCAAGGCAAAATCAAGCGTGATAAGAAGGAATCTGTCATCTTCAAAAGTGAGGATAACTCTTATTATATACAAACTGGTTCCTTAATCGAAGAGTTAGGTGATTGGTCTTTGAACTGTCTGCCGGACTCTTGGGGTATCTGCTGCTTAGGCGAAGTTTGCGATTATGGCAGTTGTGTAAACGTCGGCACAGATTGCATCGAAGATGACGCTTGGATTCTTGACTTGGAAGATATAGAAAAAGATACAGGGCGAGTAATTAAAAAGGTTAAAAAATCTGAAAGAAGTGCAATGAGTACAAAACACAGTTTTAAAAAGGGACAGGTGCTGTATAGTAAATTACGCCCATATCTCAATAAAGTTGTTCTTGCTGATGAGGATGGATATTGTACATCTGAAATATTACCATTAGATTTTAATTCACTTGTTTTGCCGGCATACGCGAGATATTATTTAATGACTCCTGCGTTTTTAGCTTATGCCAATAGATGTTCATACGGTGTAAAAATGCCTCGATTAAGTACATCCGACGGAAAAAAAGCAGTTATGACTATTCCACCTTTAGCAGAGCAGAAACGTATTGTTGCTGCGATAGAAACCTATTATAGCAAACTTGATAAAATTGCAGAAATGCTCACATAACGAAATTAGCCGCCTCACTCGTGGGGCGGCTTTCACTTACCAAGTGACTATTTTATCAACCAACGCCTGTTGCTCACTGGCAGTACGGCGGAGATATATTCTTGTTGTTTCAATGCTTTCGTGTCCCATAAGGTCAGCAAGCAAAGCAATATCATTGTACTTCTCAAGAAAGTTTTTGGCGTATCTGTGCCTGAAAGAATGTGGGTAGACTACCTTTTTATCAAGTCCGTATTTGTCCGCATAGTTCTTTAATTGCTGTGATATTCCTCTTGTAGTAATTCGCTCTCCGTAACGATTAAGAAACAAATAGCCGGAGGAACGGTTATTTTCCCCCAGCCATTCAAGAGTTTCTGTTCTTAACTTTTTCGGTATGTATAATCTGCGAAGTTTTCCGCCCTTTGTGTATAAGTCGAAATAACCGATTTCAATATGCTCAATTTTTATTTGAATCAATTCACTGACTCTTGCACCTGTTGCAGCCAAGTACCAAACAACAAAGTACCATTCCATATTGCCGTCTTTTTTTAATTGATTTTTCAGATAATTATAATCGGCATTACTGATGACATTTTCGAGGAAGTTCTTTTGCTGCACCTTAACCGCCTTTAGTTGCAGCTTTTCCTTGCCCAGATATTCAAGATATTTGTTAATTGCCTGAATGCGGAGATTGACCGTTTTCGGTTTGTAATTCTCCATCAAATATCCCTTGTAAGCAAGCAAATTTGCCTTGCTGATAGTGTCATAATGGTCGTTGTAAAACTGAATTGTCCACAAGTATGACTTAATAGTGTTGTCGGAAAGATTGCCTTTCCTCAAGTGTTCTTCAAATGTTTTCTGCGTCTTCATATAACAAGACACCTCCATATAATATTTGCGAATAAACTCGCTTTAATATTATAGCGAAAGTGTCGTTATCTCTTATTATGAGAAGATTGGCGATGAAATCATTTGCATTGATGAAGAAATACCATTTGAACTACCAGCCGGGTGGGCTTGGGATAGAATGGGAAACATTACTTCAATAGCACGAGGTGGTTCGCCTCGTCCTATAAAATCTTATTTAACTGACGAAGCAAATGGTGTTAATTGGATCAAGATCGGAGACACCGAAAAGAACGGTAAATATATTTTTTCTACTAAAGAAAAGATTAAACTTGAAGGTGTTGCAAAAAGCAGATTTGTAAAAAGCGGCGATTTTTTGCTTACCAATTCAATGAGCTTTGGACGACCGTACATCCTTAAAACTGATGGTTGCATACACGACGGTTGGCTTGTAATTGGTGATATTGAAAATGTCTTTAATCAGGATTACCTATATTATGCTTTGAGTGCTGATTTTATGTACAAAACCCTATCAGCCTTAGCCAGTGGATCAACCGTAGACAATTTGAATTCCGACTTGGTAAAATCCTTACTATTTCCTATACCACCGTTCAAAGAACAAGTCAGAATATCCCAAGAGGTATGTAGAATTGAAACTATACTTTCAAGCGTAGAAGCGAACCTCATCTGAGGCTCGCTTCTATATTTGCAATCTGGTTGTTGAGTTTATTCACTCGTATGAGGATTGAACTCATTTCGCAATATGGTGGAAGCGGAACCATAAATCGCATAAAATCTTTTGCTGCAAGATTCGGCTGGGCACTGCCATTATCATATTTATTTATCTCTCTTTTTGCCAAGTTTGAGTTCAGATACAAGAAAATATACGACAACAATTCCTGCGTTTTCATATAAGGTCTAACAATTACAAGTGAAGAAGCAATTGCACCTTTTTCATCGTGAAAAATGCCACATTTTCCAAGTGACCCTCTAATGCAATAAACAATATCACCACTTATTAGCTTACCTGCATTAAGCGCATCAAACTGTTCATCACTTAAATAAAACATATCACTTCTGTCACCTGAGACTACACCATCCACTATATTTGATGCACTAACAAATGGGATTCCCCATTTTTGAAGTTTGCTTTTTGCTGGATAGTTTTGTCCCCTGTCACCGTTGAGAACGCTCACTAAATCGCAAAGATTGCACCATTCCCATCCTTCTGGAATGTCAAATGGTAACTCATCATCAATACATTTCACTTCACCTGTAGGCATCTTCTCATAATAAGAGTTATCATCACCTTTGAAGATGACAGATTCCTTCTTGTCACGCTTGATTTTGCCTTGTTTGATGAGTTCTTCTTTTTTGGCTCGTATGCGTTCAAGCAAGACAGAAGCAGGTTCATCATTAGGGTCTTGCGGGACAAGTTTTCCGCGAATTGCGAGATCAAGGATTTTTGATTTTGTAGCAGAAACCAGTTCAAATAGAGTATCCTTTTGAATTTCAATTGTGTCTGCAATTTGCAATGCACTTTTTATTGAAAAAACAATAAGTTGTTGCTCTTTAACTGGGCAAACAGGTATTAAAGTCCCTAAGATTCGTTCAAGCGCAAGCTTAGGCATAGCAACTTGATGTGTTTTATCCTGAAACTGCTGCTGAACAAGCTCACTCAGCATTACATAGCAAAGAAAAGTTTTATTGATACTAATATTACATACTTTTACAGCGTTTTCAGTTAAATTCATTCCATCAAGGATTTCCGGTACTTCACCAACTACGCCAATCGTTCCAGCAATAGTTACATACAAATCATTTTTGCCGATTGTGTATGATTGAATTTTTGCGAAAACTTCTTCTGAAATATACTTCAATCCAAAAGTATTAATAGTTCTGTTTTTCATATCTGTTACTCTAATATATACGTGGTCAGTAACATCATCAGAAAAAGATTCTCCTTTTGGAAGCCTTTTGCCACCTTTTACACTTGCGATATTACGAATTCTACACCATTCCCACCCATCCGGTAATTCAAACGGTATCTCATCCTCAATACATTTGACCGTTCCGTCTTGGAACTGCTCATAATGTAAATTATCATCACCTTTGAAGATGACAGTATCATTTTTTATGTCTTTAGGTTTTAGTTTTCCTTCTTTGACCATTTGCTGCTTTTCGGCACGAATACTCTCTAACAAAACAGAAGCAGGCTCGTCATTCGGGTCTTGCGGCACAAGTTTACCACGGATAGCCAAATCCAAGATTTTTTGTCTTAATGCTTTGGTATCCATTATTCCTCCACCTCACCGATAAGTTTTTCAAGCTCGGCAACGGCAACAGCGATATTCTTGGACTTTTTCTTGATTTCTTCAAGAAGCTCGCTGAGGGTGCGGTTATCATTGTCGTTAGTGCTCTTGATCCAAGTAATATCAAGACTTGTCTTATCACGAGCACAGATCTCATCATAGGTGTATCTACGCCACCTACCGTTGGGATTTTCTTCGCTATATGTTTCCTTACGAGCAGCAATATCCTCGGCATTATAGCACTTTATGAACTCATCAAAGTGACTCTCTTTAAGAGGATTGGTTTTACCGAAAGAAGGCATATCGGAACGAAGGTCATAAATCCAAACTTCTTTGGTATTATTCTTATCGGAGATTCCACGGGTAAAGAACAGTACATTGGTCTTTACACCCTGTGCGTAGAAAATACCCGTTGGCAGTCGAAGAATGGTGTGGAGATTGCATTTTTCCATCAAGTCCTGACGGATACGCTCACCATCGCCATCAGCAAACAAAACATTATCAGGGAGAACAACAGCAGCACGAGCATTGCCGTGGGTGTTCAAGCTGCGATAAATGTGCTGCAAGAAGTTTAACTGCTTATTGCTTGTTGGGAATGTGAAGTCATCACGGGTAGCACGCTCGCCGCCTTTCTTCGTGCCGAAAGGTGGGTTGGTTAATACAATATCATAGCCTTTCATCTGCTTCCCGTAGTTAGAAAGTGTGTCGCCCAAATAGATTGGTCCGCTGATGTCGTGCAACATTGCATTCATAAGAGCAAGACGGTGGGTGTCGTGAACAAGCTCACAACCCGAGAAAGCCTGAGTGCGTTGAAATTCTTGTTGATCAACAGGCAAAGCAAACAAGTCATCTGTATGGTCTTTTACATATCTGTCTGCGGCAATCATAAATCCAAAAGTGCCGCAAGCAGGGTCGTTGCAACGCTCGCCCGGCTGAGGAGCAACCAGTCTGGTCATAACATTTATGAGCACACGGGGAGTGAAATACTGTCCGGCTCCCGACTTTTTCTCGGTTGCGTTCTTCTCTAACAGGCCTTCATAAAGGTTGCCGAGCCCTTCTTCCTTTGCACTGTACCAGTCAAATTGGTCAATGGTGGTGATAATCTTTTCAAGGTTTTTCGGCTCGTCAATATTAGTTTGAGCACCCTGATAGATTTCACGGACACGACCGATGCAGTTCTCACCCAAATGATCCAAAAGCTCTTTGTAATAGCGTTTGAGTTCAATACCTTGTCTGCTGACAAGTTCGCTCCAACGATATTTTTCAGGGATTGCTCCCTCGGCATTGGTTTCCTTACACATTTTCAAGAACAAAATATATGTAAGCTCGGTAACATACTGCTGATAGGTAATACCGTCATCACGAAGCACATTACATAAGTTCCAGAGCTTTGATACAATTTCCTGATTGTTCACGCTATATTTCCTCCGTCCTCATAGAGATACTTGTTTAACTCTACGATTATTTCATTCAGTTTGCCGCCAAAACGGCGGTCAATAATTGTAAATCCGCCTGCATTCTTGAATGCACCGATTTCAAAAATCTGCTTGTCTAACACAGTTTCTTCAAGCATCACTTTTTCAATACGGCTGAGCCAATCGAGTTGTGTTTTGTTAAAGCTGTGGTTTAATCTCAGCTTAGCAAAAGCGTTCTTTACACGAGTTTCGTGGCTGATCAGATTGGAACCAAGAGCCTGCTGGCGAATAAAAGCAATGATGTCTGCAACAATATCTTGGTTGGTCATTTCTTTCCAAGCTGTATTCAGCTGATTTTCCGTAAAATCGTGCCTATCAAGCTCAAGTTTCAAGCCTTTAAGACTTTCCCTTGTAAGCTCAGAAGGCTTTGTGCAAACCGTTTTCAAGGCAGCAATCGTATTGATATTTGTGCTAATAAATTGCTTGAATGCCTCCAAGTAGTCTTCAGGCTTTTGACCTTCGCCGTAGCCCCTTGTGCGTTCAACTACTTCATCAGGGTGATTGTCGATTACAACAGGGCGTTTATGATGAACTTTATCTCTGTCAAGAACAAGAAAAGCTTCTTTATTTTTGATAATATCATCTACCAAGCTACTCATTTCAGTTGGAGTAACAAGCGGAACACCGTCAGTTTCAAGCACATCGGCAGATCGTTTAATATTGTTGTTTCTGATACTCTTTGCAAAATCATCAATGCCTTGTCCACCGGTCAGGTAAATAAACTGTTCAAGTGCTTTCTCGCTGACATTAGAACGCTTACGCTGTAATTTGGCAACAATAGTGTCAATCAAATATGCTTTTTCTTCATCAGTTTTCGCAACAGCAAGACCATTGAGCAAATCTTCAAAGGTGGTGGTTGGATTCGTAACAACAGGTTTCATATTGCTCACTTCCTGCAAAGATTCATACACACCAACCGGATCGTAAATTTCAAAATTGGTTTTTCCGATTGCAGGGCAAAGTCTTGTTGCACGACCAAGCATCTGTTCAAACAAAATACGGGACTTAATACGACGCATAAAGACAAGATTAACGATTTCAGGAACATCTATACCCGTAGTAAGCAAATCAACGGTAACAACAACCTTTGGATAAGCTTCATTCTTGAAACGCTTGATGGCTTCAGAAATTTTCTTTTTATTACCGCCTGCAACACTGCCGGTGATTTTCATAACTGCATCGTTATCAACGCCGCCTTCGGAATAAATCTCCTTTAAGATTTTAACAATCAAATCGGCGTGGTTGTCATCAACGGCATAAATAAGGGTTTTACCCTTGCCATCCGGATTCAAGTCCCAAGCAATTTCGTTCAGGACTGTTCTGTTAAACGGCTCAGTGATTACTTCTCTGTTGAAAGAATCAATTTCAAACTTCATATCATCTTCCAAGTCGGCACTATTCATCACTTCGCCGGTTACAGGATCGTATATAGCGAGTTGTTCGCCCTTTTGGTAGTTAATTCCCTCGACACGAAGCTTTGTCTTAATATTATGCGGAGCATCGTGGTCAACCAAGTAACCGTCAATAACAGCTTCACGATAGGAATAGTTGAAAACAGGCTTACCGAATATTTCCGTTGTATGGAGAGCAGGGGTAGCCGTAAGAGCCACTTTTACTGCATCAAAATATTCAATAACTGTACGATACTTGCTGATATAGTCATCCTGATTACGATAAAGCATTTCTGTTTCGGTCATTTCCTTATCAAGAATGTAGCCACGGTGAGCTTCATCCACAACAATCAGGTCATAATCGGTAACAGAAGGCATTGTATCACTTTCCGAATAGAGGATACGCTTCACAAGGCTTTGAACGGTCGCAATGTGAATTTTAGTTTCTCGGTCGATTTCTTTTTCGTCAAGACCTTTGATGTTATAAATTGAGTCTAAAGTCATCAATTCTTCAATCTTGACTTCTCTGAATACATCTGCCGCCTGTTCTCCAAGGGCGGTTCTATCCACCAAGAACAATACTCTCTTGAAACGGTCACTTTTGATAAAGCGATAAATCATTCCGAGGATTGTTCTTGTTTTACCTGTGCCGGTTGCCATTGAAAGCAGTACCGTTTGCTTACCATCTATAACCGCATTTTCAGCTGCTTCAATCGCACGAATTTGATACTCACGCAAATTCAGTCCGTCGGGATCACGCAGCAGGTCAAAAGGTGTATTTTGAAGGGTGGCGTTTGCACTTGAAATATCTTTTTCAAGCTGTTCCATAATACCTTGCGGGCTAATCCAGCCCTGCAATGCTTTCGGGGCATTTGTGCTGTTACGCAAGTCGAGGAACCAAATACCCGACTTCGTTTCAATCTGCTTCAAGTATTTTCTGCCGTTAGTAGCAAAGACAAAAGGAACTTTATAGGAGCCCCATTGCTTAATGACATACTCATTATGCTCAAACTTAATCAGCTGAGCATAATCCTTGCACTGATAGTCAATAACAGATGGAATATCAGTATTGGCTTTCTTCGCTTCAACAATACCGACGAGTTGCAGACCGACAAAGAGAGCATAATCGGCATAACCGTTCTTTGAAACTTTTGAATCGGTTGGCCACTCTGCAATAGCGAGATTCTTGCCTTTTTGCGGGCGAATACCCTTTGAATAGCGAACGTTGTTTGTGTCAGCTTCCCAACCGTATTTGCGTAGCTGTTCATCAATGAGATAGCGTGTTTCAGCTTCTGACAGTTCCATATTTTCGGAAGTGGTTTCCGCTTTCTGAACACGCTCTGTTGTTGTTTTTGCAGATGCTTCGGTAGAAACAGCTTCGACTTGATGGGAAAGGGCAGCAATCTTTTCTTCCTGCTCTTTGATGATAGCCTCGTAATCAGGCAAAACAACCTTTTCCGGCATAACAAAGTCAGCAGGAATATAACCCCAATCGCCATACACTTCCATAAACCAAGTAGAAAGATTATATGTCATTTGAAGCAAGGTCTTAGCATCGTCCACAGAGTCTTCACCTCTATGGACAGCACTATTTCTTGTTTTTCTTATTGCATATAAGATATCGTCTATCTGCTTAGGAATCAAGCCTTCACGCTTGAGCAACCGAATGCGATTGGAGTGCGTATTATCAACCGCTGGTTCCGGAATATGCTCAAATGCAAATATTTCAAGAATCAGACGCTCTCCAAACATTCCGAGCTTATACAAACAAGCATTCGGATCAGAATAAAGATAGTTTTCTGCTGCTGCACCGATTTGTGCCAACGCAGGCCAATATCTTTTTAAGTATTCAAAGTTGGATTTCATAAACATCCTCCTTGGTTCCAATAATAAGAAATTATCGGAAGTTCTATAATAAAAAAATCGGTATCATTCTTCCAAGCTATAAAACTCATCTAACACATAAGTTTTTACTGGGGTTATATACAGCTCATATTTCGTAACCAACTTAACCAAATCGTTCCCATCAATCAATGTGATAGGTGAGCCTTCTCGTGCGGCTTGTCTGGCTGAATTTGTGAATCTGCCGTTTGTGATAAACACACCATAATCAGCTTGATATTTGTTCATCGCACCCAAGAACTGATTGATTTCAGGTTCTCTTACAGGTGCGGTGTTGTATCTCTTACATTGAATGACGACACGGGTTGTTCTGAAATCGTTTGCATCTGTATGGTAGCCATATCCATCGATACCGCCATCATTGCTGATCTGAACGCCTTTTTCAGTGAATTCAACACCCATACGGTTGAGCAATGCCCTTGAAAATGCCTCAAATTTTTTATGTGACATTTTGGATATTGCTGTAAGCAGCCGTTCCTTGAAGTCATCTTTGATCTTTTCTTCTGCTTCCGGTTCTTCTTCGTTTTCACTTGCATCTGAAGATTTGTTTTTCTTGTTCTTTTGGCTCAACTCATTCCAATACTTAGCCGAAGCTTCAATAATATCCTTTTCGACATCTAATCCGTCAATATCAAGGTACAAGCCTTTCTCTGTCAGAGTAACAGGAGAGGAGTTAGTGAAAGTCAGTAATTCTGCAAAAAGTAAATCCTTAATAGCAAAGTTGAATTTGAAATTAAACTCTTTATACACATTGCCCGTCTTCTTTGACTTCTTCTCCATTTCTGCATATTCCGCAATTTGGTCATCCAAGTCTGCAATTCGCTCTTTGATTTCGGAGCGTTCAAGTTGACCGCCTGCTTCCTGCAAAACTTTCAATATCGGTTTAATAAGGTATGCAATTTTACCTTCCGAAGATAATTGTTTTAAGTTCATAACGCTTCTCCTTAGATATCTTTTGTCTTGAGGATATTATATCCCTCATAGTAATAACTTTGATCCATGCCGTTTACATAGACCTCACGGCTGTTAATTTCGTCTGTAGGCGCACCTTTTAGCAACACTTTGGTTTCAACATCTTTAATCGGGCTACGCTCCATAGCCAAAGGTCGGCTAAGTCTGTAATGTTCAATTTATTGACAATTATCATTTTGTTCAGTTCTGTGCAATATATTTTTTGTTCACGCCTCTGCCGACTGCGACAATCATATTTTCATCACACATCTGTTTTGCAATTGTGTAAGCTCTTGTTCTTTTAACGCCGAGCAATTCCATAATTTCAGCTTCTGTTATTTGTCCGTTTTTAGAAATATAATCAAGAATTTGTTCCTTTTGCGGTGTTAAATAAGTCTCGACCGCCAACGGCTCGGCAACGCTCATATTCGGCAAAATCATTTTGAATGTGTTATGTGTTACCTCAATACGAGGTTGAACGGAACAATTTTCATACAATTTGTAAATTCTTCGTATGCCGGTTCCGTAGGCTTCAATAAGCTTCAAGCGGTGGAATAC
>ERZ1034753.332-NODE-332-length-17570-cov-12.563232_pt1 | contig 17570 bp, 9 predicted proteins | sample MGYA00520702_ERZ1034753 | MGnify/ENA primary metagenome ERZ1034753 (study PRJEB33766, sample SAMN09781700) | gut metagenome | biome: gut microbiome | host: Homo sapiens | place: Madagascar | study: EMG produced TPA metagenomics assembly of the PRJNA485056 data set...
CTGAAGTCGGAACTCATCTTGCCGGAATCCCCCCAGGAAGTATATTTCTATGGCAGCGGTGTGACCGAGGCGATGAAGCCCCGGATGAACTCTCTCTTGCAGCATGCTTTTCCTGGAGCCAAGGTAGAGGCTGAGGGGGATATGATAGGAGCGGCAAGGGCGCTTTTCGGACATCAGCCTGGAATGGCATGCATTTTGGGCACTGGTGCCAACAGTTGTCTCTATGATGGCACGAAGATTGTGATGAATACGCCGCCTCTGGGGTATATTCTGGGTGATGAGGGTAGTGGTGCCGTCTTGGGCAAGCTTTTCCTGAATGGTATCTTCAAGGGCAGTCTGCCTTCGGCTATCAAAAAGAGGTTTCTGAAGTGGTCGGGACTGGATTATCCCGGTATCATCAACAAGGTGTATCGTGAACCGTTGGCAAACCGTTTTCTGGCTTCCATCTGTCCTTTTATTTCTGAGCAGATAGCAGAGGGAGAGAAATATGAGAACGGCAGTGATAAACTGAATGAGGCGATGGCGCTGTATCGGGTGGTATTGAGTAATTTCCATGCTTTCTACCAGAATAATCTTATACCTTATATCCAGTACATCAAAGCCAGCCAGGAGGATATCTCGCAGTTGGAACCGGGAGTAAAAGCCTGGGATTCGTCTTTGGGAGAAGGCATTCCGATGATAGGATTCGTGGGAAGCATCGCTCATTATTTTGAAGCACCGCTGAGAAATGTGATGGAGGATGAGCATCATCTTCATATTGTCAAGATCATGCGTGCTCCGATGGAAGGTCTGATTGCCTTTCATGCGAAATAGATGATGCTGAAATGACTCATACGAATAGATGAGGCTAAACTAAAATAAGAAACTTGCAAGACAAGTAAAAAAATATCGGATTACCCGGAATGAATTGGCAACAGAATTGTTTCCGTTTCTTCCCGGGTAATCCGATGAATGTTTTTATGAGGTTCTGATGCTTCTAATGCTCCAGATATAAGCCGTTGAGCTTTTCCAAGAATACGGTGATATCATCATTGACCAGTTTCATGAAACCATGAACCTTGGCGTTTTCTACACCTGGATAGGGAGTGAAGTAATGCTCCAGAATCGGTTCTCCCTGATTTCTGCCCATCATCAGATAGGCGATGTGATGCTGCTTGAGCTCAGGCAGGAGAATATCGGAGAAGACACTGGAATCGCCGATGCTCTCGATGCCCGTGGTGAGACCGAAGGCATTGTTATGCTCCTGCGCAAAAGGCAAAGCCTGGGCGATGATGGTCTGGATATTCTTTTGGAAAAGAGGAAGATTAATGGCAGACTTATATTGGTAATAAGTGACATTGATGACATCGATGTGATGATCGGGATAGCGATCCATCAGCTGTCTGCCCGGTTGATAGGTCTCGGAATAGCCATATACCACATTGGTTACTTCGTCATCTTCCAGCAGACTCTGCAGTTTCTTGTAGAGATCGATGTAATCCTCCTTACCCAACTGGCAGTACCATGCTTTTCCATCCAGTGGCAGCAGATGGAGTATCACGGGTGCCTTGATGCCGTAGCCATCCTGCAGGGTGTCGAGATATTTGGCTATCTGTTTGGCATATTCCTCCAGCAATTCCTCATTGTCGTTGTAATTCGGCATCGTCCAGTTCATGATGAGTAATCCTCCCTTTCGGAAGTGGGTGAGCACATCTTCCCGGATGGTCTTGAAAGGAACACCATCCGCATTCTGCAGCTTTCCGCTTTCTATACCGGAAAGTTCGTAGCCGTTGGCGGCAGGTCGGTAACCGCAGAGCGCCTTCATATCGCAACGGTCGCTATCACATTCCCATCTGTTCCATCCTATTCCGCTCAGGGTGCCGTACATCTGTCCGATGAGTGTGCCCTTGCTGGCATAGCTCTTGATGTTGGTCTTCAGATTCTCCGTGCGGGTAGTGAGACCGCTCATGGCAATCTTATCATACGATTTCTTTTTCTTTTCACCGCAGGAAGCGAAAGCCATGAGCGCAGCAAAAATCAATATAAAATATCTGATTCTCATATCTTTTATTCGTTATAAGCCTTTTGCATGGCTTCTGCCACGGTAGGGAGTGTCCACTCTGGTACATTTCTGTCTTCTCCCTCGAAGATGGCCATCCAGTAGAAGGTGGCTACGCCGTAAGCCTTTGCCTGACGGATGATGTCGGCTGCCTGGTCGGCTGCCGCCTGAATCTCGCTGGCTGTACTCTTCTTGCTGACCGCCTTGCTGCCATTGGTGCCGTATTCACCGATGATGCAAGGGATGCCCTTGCTGATGAAATGCTTGTTCAGACGGGTAAACATATCCTTGATTTCCTGGCTGCAGGAAGCATCCCACTTGCCTTTCTGGGCAAACCAGTCCCAAGGTGCGTAGGTATGGACTTCTACAGCGAGGTGGCCTTCGGTCTGGTCGGTTGGGAGGGTGAGGTTGCTCATCACGTCCTCACCACAGGCTGATGCATAGGTGTTGACGATGAGGTTGCGTGTCTCATTGTTGCCGCCGGTGGCACGCACAGCATTCACGAAGCTCTGGGCATAGGCGTTCAAACCTTTGTAGCTGCTTGCACTCTTTGGAGCATTCCAGGTGTTGCTGGCATCTAGCATCTCGTTGTAGCCTTCGAATACCAGGTGCTGGTCGTAGTTCTTGAAACGGGTGGCAATCTGGGTCCAGAGACTCTCAAACTTCTCCTTGTTCTTATTGTAGTTTGTCTCATCCGCCTTGATCCAGTGCGTCACGTCATCGCTATCTGCTCCGGTATCGTGGTGAACATTGAGAATGCAGTACATTCCGTTGTCGATGATGTAATCTATGATTTCCTGTACTCTGTTCATCCAGGCTTCATCCACCGTACCGTCTTCTTTCATGTGCTGGAACCAGGTTACGGGTACGCGAACCGAATTGAAACCGTTCTTCTTCAGAAAATCTACCATCGCCTTGGTGGTAGGTACCTGTCCCCATGCTTTTTCAAAGTCGGTTACGGTGTTACTCTCCATATTCATCCACATGGCTACGGCATCCATACAATTACCGAAGTTGGTACCGATACCCATGTTTCTGACGGCATCCACTGCGCTTTCCTCTACATAGGAAGAGTTGAGGTTTATCTGGTCGCGGGTGATGACATACTTGCTGCTGAATGCGTTCTTCCACCAGTCGTTGGATGGCATGTTGTCGCCATACCAAGGCATAAACCAGCTCCATTTGGCACCAGCGTTCCATGCCTCATCAATGCCGGCTGTAGTCGTGTTGTTATCGATGTTAGTACCACATTCAGCCAGAGCAACGAGCTTGCCAGGATAGCGAGCCTGAATCTCCTTGAACTCCTGTGCCTGCTTAGTAGCATCAAAGCCATAGAGGTCGCGACCGATGATATCTACATACTTATCGCCGGGATACCAGTCGGCATCATTGTTGAATGTATTGGCATCGCCATTGTAGTTTTGTGTGGTCCAAGCCCAAATCAGGTTGTGGATGCCCTTGCTCTGGAAGTACTCGAACATGGTCTGCCACAGCTTCTTGTAAGTTTCTGCACCATCATATCCCCACCAGAACCATGACTTGCCCCAGCTGTCACCTGATTTCAGACAGGCATTGCCGGCTGCCTCGTGGAAAGGACGCCAAATGGCAACAACGCCTGCATCCTGCAACTTCTGCAGAACTTCCACCACCTTGTCCATCTCCTGATAGAACCACTTGTTCTCCCAAGTGCCTGCCGTCAATGCGTTGGCAGCCTTGAAGGTGGTTTCGGATGGGGTGCAGGTCACGCCACTGCCATCTGTTCCCAGAACGGTGCTTTCGGTCTTAGGCACGTTGAAGTGCCACATCAGTGATACCAGTCCGCCCTGGTCTGCCCAGTTGGTAACAGGGGTGATGTCGTTGTAGTTAATCCATCCGTTGGACCCCTGCTTAGGAACATAGATGTGGATGAAATCATAGCAGTTGATGGCTGGATATTTACCTGTAGCCTGATAAATCTTATCTGCCTCTTGGGTGTTCCAGTTCACGTTGGCGATAACCGAAGAGATGGTCTTGCTTCCATAAATCAACTGTAGATATTTGTAGAGACGCTTGGCCTTCTCTGTTGCGGCTGGGTCAGCGAGATTCACATCGCCCACTTCGCTTTCGTGATAGATAGAGAAGACGACATTGTTGATTTTGTTGATGTCGTATGTTTCCCAGGCTCCGAAATCTTCCAACCCCTTGAGATAGATTTCCAGTTGGTTGCTGGCATTGTGCTTCATGCTGCTGACGGCGTTGGTTTCGCCTGTCAGATTCCATTCAGCTTGCTTTCCTTCTGAATTGTTGATGGTAATCTTGTCACCATCGGTCTGTGCCAAGGCAGTGAATGAAATCATTACTGCCAGGAGTGAGAGTAATATCTTTTTCATTGTCTTGCTACTTTTAAGGATTTGTTATTGATTTTGATAATATAGACCCCATTTGTCAATTCACTGAGATTGATGATGGTCTTGTCGCCAACGGTGATAGGGGAGAGTTTGATGTTCTTCCCATCCAGTGCGAAGGCGCTTACCTTGTTGTTGGTACCGTCTACGATGATACGGTCACCTTCGAAGGCAAACTTGTTGTTGGTTTCTACCTGCTTGATGCCTGTCGTTGTACCATAAGTGAAGGTGGAAACCTTCCATAGTTCGTAACTGGCAGTAGTAGCTGTAGATTTTACAGTCATCTTATCATTTCCGAAGGTTACTTCCGGTAGAGTGCTCAGTGCAAACTCTATCTTGCTACCATCGTTGAATGATACGAACAGCGACTTGCCGTCTGCAGCTTTGGCAGAGATGCAGCTCAGAGCTATCAGTAAGGATAATACTATTTTCTTCATATCGGGTTAATGTTTTGGTTAAAATCAAAAATGTGGCGCAGTTAATATAACTACGCCACAAATTTACAAATTATATTTCACATAAATGCGTCTTTTATGTTAAATATTTCTATCCTATGGAAGGATGGCAATCTTGGTTATATTCTTCATGTCACCCTGGAGGATGAAGGCTGTATCACTCCAGCCGTCAGTGATGCTGTTTACTGCTTCCATCATGGCTGCATCGAATACCTTCTCAACACAGTTCTGGTCACCACTCCAGTCGGCTGCAGTATCAATAGGGACCCAGTTGGCGTTGTTGATCTGAACCTGTCCGCTAGCTCCTGTTTCCTTATAGAAGAGCATCTTGGAACCAACCTTGACGCCCAACTTGATGAGGTCTGCCTTCATGATGCGGAAACGACCGCTGTCATCCCATGTAAAGTTATATGGATACTTGATGGCGCTGTTGTCCATGTTGGTTGTGATAGTAGCGATATCCTTTTCTGCAGGAACCACCTTGAACTCAGGACCCTCAATCTTGTTGCCGTCTGGGTCTTCCATCACGATCTTGTAGGTACCAACTTCTGCATTGGCAGGAACCTGGCATACAATCTCTGTATTGGTACGAGAAGTATAGCGGTTTACCTTGTAAGAACCGATATAGAGGTTCTGGATGTTTTGGAAGTTCTTGCCAGTGATGGTGATGGTTGAACCTGCTGTAGCTTCTCCAGGAGTGATAGAAGCGATTGCTGGATCGGTAGCTGCCTTGATGCTCAATGCATCCTTCTTCACCTCTATGGTTGTACCATTCTTCAGGTTGAGCTTGAAGCCTGTACCGGCGCATGCTGCAGGAACTGTTACTGCGATGGCATTGGCATTCTGTGCTGCAAATTTCTCTACGGTCTGCTCTACATCGCCAGGGAAGGTGACGCTAGCTACGAGGTCAAGATCTGTACCCTTGATGATGGTCTTCTCGCCAGCTGTGATGGCTGCAGGAGCGCAAGCGGTAACGGTTGGCTTAACCAATGTATAGGCTACTGCAACGGTCTTGCCATTATCAAGACTCAAAGTGATGTCGCCTTCCTGTGCATCCTCTGGTACTGTAGAAGTAACCTTTGTTGTCTCAACCTTGTTAAGCTTAGAATCCTTGGCGTTAGGGAATGCGATGCCTGTAATCAGATCCATATCCTTACCGCTGATTGTTATCTCTTCACCGTTCTTCACAGGATTAGGTGTTGCAACGAGCTGGGTAGGAACAACGGTTGTAATCTCACCGAAAGGAATTTTTATACCGCTTTTTGTTACAGCTGTAATTTCACCGTCTGCTACCTTAGAAGAGATAATGAAGGTAATCTCAGAAGCTGTTTGTGACTTGAAGTCAGCTGCTTCTACGGTTGCGCCATTCAACTCAATGCTTGCAATCTGATCAAGTGAAGTACCTCTGAGAACCTCAGTTTCACCAGCTTTGATAAGGGTCTTGCCGATAGCATTGTTTGCATCAATTTCAGGAGTATTGATAACTAAAGCACCTTCAGAATACATGTAGTTGTTTCCATCGCTAATCTGGAATCTGCCTTCTCCTGCTTCTGCTGGGATTACCAGCTGAATCTGATAGCGGGTCTGAGATTTAAAATTCTCGGCATCCATAGTCGCGCCATTGGCAAAAATGACAGATGTAATATTGTTGAGATAATCGCCTTCAATAGTGAGGACGTCTCCAACATTACCTACCAGGTTTTCCTTGTTTTCACCTACGTAGAAACCTGTGAATTTCAAATTCTCAATGTATGTGATTGGGGTAAGTGTCTTGATTTCACCATTCTTGGCGGTCTTCAATGTAACAATACCTGGTTCACATTTTTCTGCAGGAACTTCAATATTGATTTCTGAGTTTTTTCCTGATGTAACAACATTAATGCTGGTAATAGCTTCTGCACCAGGAAGATCTATTTCTGTAATTTGGTCAAGATTGGCTCCCTTGAAAGTAAGGACCCCCCCACGGAGTACAGGGTTTGGACCGTATGATAATACAGATATTTCATTGCCATACTGGTCGGTGTTCAAGTCATCACGGTCGCATGATGTGAACGCAAATGTACTGCATATCAGTAGCAGAACCAACCAGAGGAAAGATTTATTATGTCTTTTCATAATGATTGACGTTTATTGTTTTTGTTTGTTTGCAGTGCTGGCAGTTGGATGGCTGCCAGCATCAGCAAATTTTATTCATTGATAGGGCAAACACGAATGTTATCAACGCAAATTGTTGGTGAGCATTCTACAGTAGCCTCTTTGTATGGTCCTGTATAGAGGAACATGGTCATACCTGTGAGATTCTCAAACTTCAAACCACCCAATTTGTTTCCATATCTGTCGTATGCAAATTCTGATAATGGAATAGAAACAGTCTGCCAGTTTCCTGAAGTGCTGAATGTGTTGTTGGTTGCTCCATACCATGGAGTCCAAAGTGCACGTGGAAACTTGTCATCTGCAAGATAGTTGTTGTTGCCTGTTGAGTATGTTACCTGGTCGTTACCGGTAAAATATACCTGTAATGACAAGCCTGTCCAATCATTAGGAATGTTAACCTCAAACTTCACTTGCATGTTGTCAACATCATCCCATTTCATCAGCGAGTTCAACTCAGGATAACCTGCAGCCGGCTCTGGCCAGTAGTTGAATGAGTATTCATCTTCAGCCCATGAATCGAAATTAACGGTCTTGCCTCCTAAGTAGTAGTAATTTCCGTCAAGAGGCTGAACTCCTTCAACATCATTCCTAATACGGTTACCATTTTGAATTCCATCACGCCAGCCATGACCTGTTGCTATTGCGTCATCTCCGTCATTATCCCAGTCGAAGAGTATGCAGCGGTCGTCACGGAAATAGAACTTAGACTTACCTTTTCCATACATGCTTTCTACTGTGACAAATCCTTTCTGTGCACCTTCTGGTACCACAAAAGTAACGGCACTCTTGGAAATGCTCTTGAAATCTGTAACATCTACGTTGCCTGGGAATGTGATTTTAAGATGAGCATTCTCGTAATCCAGCAGGTAGTCACCTTTCAGGGTTACGGTTTCGCCATCTTTTGCAAACTCATTGCTCAATGATGTTACCACCGGTTCTGGTACGAGCGTCTTGAAGTCATATTCAGTACACTCACCATCCTTGTTGTACATGTAGATCTTATTGGTCGGATTGTCTGTAAGAGTCTTTGGTACATCTACAATCAAGGTATGGTCTGTAATCATACTTGTGTTCAAAATGGCTTGCTGGTCGTTGAAGAGCATTTTTGTTATACTTCTCAAGTTGTTACCGACCAGGCAGATACTTGTACCCATGTATGCTCCAGTTAACATGGAATCTTTCTTGGTTACATCGCACAGGCGAACGTAATCAATAGAAGGAGTTCCACCAGCTATTTCATATTTGTCAGGCTCATCCACACAACTTGTAATGCTGAGTCCTGTAAATGCTGTAGCTCCAAGAAGCATGACACTTAATATTTTATTATTTAGCTTCATAATTGTTCTATTTTTGAGGTTTCTTATATTAATAAGTAAACTGAGAAATGTCAACATGCTGTGGTGCCTCCAGCAAATGAGGGTTCATGGTTGCATCTTCTGTAGGGAATGGGATGGTAAAACTGCTCACCTGAACGTTCTGATGCTTACCAGGATCATCATTGTATCTTACATCGCTGTTCAAGTTCCAAGGACCATCATAGCTACCCTTGTTGTACCATGTCTCATAGAGCGCATTCAGACCATAATACTCATTTCTCTTCTGTGCGTTCAACTCAGCAATTGTTGCATCAGGATCGAAGTAGAATCTGCGTACGTAATCATACCAGCGATCGCCCTCAAGTGCTAACTCCAATCTGCGCTCCTTCCATACATCTTCGAAACTGATAGATGTTGGGCGTTCGTATGTAGATACCGCACGGTTGCGAACTTTGTAGAATGCATCAATGGCAGATGCATCTGTTGTTGAGCCTGCATTACCAATCTTGGCTTCTGCATAGATGAGATAAACATCTGCAAGACGTAACAGCTGAGTATAGTTACCATAAGCCATCACATCAAAGTCGCAGCCTATATGCAAGTTATGGTCGGCTTTATCACCAACAAGATGCTTGGCACATTGTGCTCCTGTTGGACTCTGGAGTTCTCCGTTACCTTGGTGCTTCTCGTATCCTTTATATACGTGCTTCAGGAAGTCGAAACCACCGCAGTCTGTGTAGAAATAATCATATTTGTCACCAGCCATGATCATAGTTGCTTTACGGCGTATATCGGTGTTGTTTCTAGTCTGGCTTGCAGGATTGTCTCCGAAAGCTTCTATCAGGTCTACTGATGGACCAGCCCATCCTCCCCAGTTATTTCCGGTTTCGTCAAAACCTTTAATACTGAGGTCACTTTGAAGCGTGTTCTGACATGTCCAAGGGTCACGTGAGGCACGCCAGTGCCATGCGATGAGTGATTCAGGACCTTTGTATGCGCTGTAGAACATTGCTGGGAAATTGGCTGCAGGTTCCAAACTTCTGCCACTATTGTCTATAACATCCTTTGCATATTTGGCAGCGTTGTCAAGATCTTCCTGGTTGCGTTGGTGATTGGTGGTCTTGATATATGCCACACTTCCCTGCTCATAAGTTGTAGTTGCTGGATCAAAACCAGACTTAGTCAGGTAAACCTTGGCAAGCAAGCCTTCTGCGCTGTATTTGTCAATACGTCCAAGACCCGTAGGATCTTTCTCTGGTAACAGTTCTATGGCTTTTTTCAGGGTCATGATGATGTAATCGTATACATCCTCAATGTTGGCCTTATACTGGTCATTGTATGTACCGGCACCGATAATGTCTGTGTTGTTATGGATGATTGGCACTGCACCGAATGTGCGTACAAGATAGAAGTATGCCATAGCTTTCCATGTCAGGCATTCTCCCATACATGCACTCTTAACGCTTGCGCTTGCGCTGGCACCTTTCAGTTTGTCATAAATGGTGTTGGCGTAGGCATTGACTGTCCAAAGTGAATAAGACATATTTTTCAAGTCGGCATTGTTGGCAGATACACTACAATTCCAGTATTGGGTATTATCATCACCATACCAGTAATAGTTTCCTGACATTACTTCAGCAACTTTGAAGAAGCCTCTTTGGAAATCATACCATGGCATACTGTACAGAGAATTGGCACCTTGATAGCACTCTGTATCACCATTATAGAACGTGTCTGCATTGTAATTGGAGTTGTCTGGCTGATCCAGGAAGTCTCCGCAAGAAGACAAACTGAGGCCCAAGACGAATGCGCAAACGGCCGTTTTATATATATTGTATTTTTTCATAATTGTTTATTCTTTTGTTATTTAATTAGAAAGCAAGGTTGATACCGAAAGAATATACCGTTGGTGAAGGATAACGTCCGTTATCTACACCGAAGCTGTATCCCTGTGAATCGGATGTACTTGCACCTACTTCTGGGTCATAACCGTCGTAACCGGTAATAGTGAAGAGGTTCTGTATATTTGCATATACTCTCAAACTTTCAATATGAAGGTATCTTGCATACTTTTTAGGCAATGTATAACCTAAAGTAATATTCTTCATTCTCAAGTATGATCCATCTTCAACATATCTGTCACTGATTACGGTAGAGTTGCCTGCTGGGTCACCGATAGCAAGACGTGGAATGTTGGTTCCTGCGTTTACTACATAAATGTTGTCTACGTCATCATACCAGTTGTATACAGTATTGGCATTGTTGCCTTTATAACCATTACTGTAGTCCTTGTTCGGATCAATTGGAGCCAGTACGGCATGATTCTTGACACTTGCACTCTGGTTTACCCAAGCGTTGTTCATCCTGCTCATGCTGATATTCAGGTAGTTCATAACCTTGTTTCCAACCGAACCGCTGACGAACAATGTCAGGTCGAAGTCCTTATAACGGAATGTGTTGGTCCAACCAAATGTATATTTAGGCTGTGGATTACCGATGTAAGTCTTGTCGTAATCGTCGATAACTCCATCAGGCTTTCCGTCAGGACCTGAAATATCCTTAAACTTGATATCGCCTGGCCATACGGTTGTTCCCTTATTCAGGGCTCCTTCCTTGTAGCTCTTAGGCTTAGGAGAGTTTTTGATATCTTCAAAATCCTTGTATACGCCATCGGTCTGATATCCCCAGAATTGATAGAGAGGTTTGCCGATGTTACTTACACAGACAACGTCGTTCCACTGGCCATAGCCAATGATGTTGGCATTGGTTGTGCCGCTGAGACCTACCAGTTTGTTCTTGTTCCAAGAAATGTTGAACTCTGTATCCCAAGAGAAATTCTTGGTGGTAATAGGATGTGCGTTTACTGCCAACTCGAAACCGGTGTTCTTGATCTTACCGTAGTTACCCCAAGGAGCGTTAAGACGTGACGAGAGATTACCTTGCGTTCCCATGTATGAAGCCAACTGTAATGGCATCAACATATCGTTGGAAACCTTGTTGTACCAGTCGAGAGTGAAACCAATCTTATCATTGAAGAGTCCAAGATCGAGACCGATATTGGTCTGTTCCTGAGTTTCCCACTTGATAGAAGTGTTTGGAATATTGGTAGGACGGTACGCAACGCTTGTTTGACCAACAAGGAACTTAGTTACCGTAGAACCCCATTTATAAGCACCAATATTAGCATTACCAGTTTGACCCCAGCCAATACGAATCTTACCATTGCTCAACCATTTACCTGCGATGCTCTTGATAAACTTCTCGTTAGAGAAACGCCAGCTTGCAGCGAAAGAATGGAATGATGCCCAACGGTTTTCTGGACCGAAGTTAGAACTTCCGTCACGACGGAATGTATATGTTGCTAAGTAACGGTCATCGTAGTTGTATGTCTCACGTGTAAAGAATGATGACATGGTTGTAACACCGAATCCTGATTTGATGATAGGAGTGCTGGAACCCAAAGATGGCAAATGGATCATATTGTTTGGCAAATTAGAGTTTTCCTGATAGGTATAATCCCAGTCACTGCGCCAAGCTTCCTGACCCAGCATGGCTGTGAAAGAATGCTTTTTGATACTTCCATTATAAGTAATGTAGTTTTTAAACTGCCAATACTTGCTTGTATTCTTCTGCCAACTTGCTTTGTTTGTATCCTGGTCCCAGTTTCCTAAGTGCATTGTAGGTGTGAATACCTCTGCATCACTCCATGACAAGTCGTAACCCAACTCTGTATGCCAGGTGAGGTTCTTTATAGGAGTAATGTCTGCAAAAATGTTACCGGTCAGCTTGTTGCGCTTCATTGTGATATCCTTGCTCAATGCCTGTGCAATAGGGTTTGGTGAAGACCAGCCGTCACGTACTACAGATGTATAGTTTCCGTCTACGTCATAGATGGCAATATCTGGAGGTGTAGTCAATGCGTATGTAATGACACCTTCTGTACCATCAGCATGGAGCAGGCGCTCCTTGGCTCTTGTGTATGTAGTATTCATACCTATCTTGAACCATTTCTTCAGTTGAGCGTCCAGATTGGCACGTACGTTCAAACGCTTGAAGTTAGAACCGATGATAGTACCATCCTGATCCATCATACCGCCACTAACATAGTACTTAACCTTCTCTGTACCACCTTGTGCAGCAACCTGATGCTGGTGCTGGAAAGCTGTGCGGAATACAGCGTCCTGCCAGTTGGTTCCTCGACCCAAGATAGATGGGTCTGAGAAATCAGGACGTGCCTGATCCTGTGAAATCCATCCGTTGTTTACAAAATCATTATAATATTCTGAGAATTCACGAAGATTCAGAATGTCAATACGCTTTCCCTGGTATTGCCATGCTGCCATGCCGTCGTATGTAAATTTTGCTTCTCCAATCTTACCCCGTTTGGTTGTGATAAGTACAACACCATTTGCACCCTGGGCACCATAGATGGCTGTAGCAGAAGCATCCTTCAGAATTTCCATACTGACGATATCGGCAGGGTTGATAGTTGACATTGGTGATACGGTAGAAACAGAACCATTTCCTAAGGCATCTCCCAAACCTAATGAACCGCCGCTTGAACCGCCGCCCTGGAAGATGACACCATCAATGACATAAAGTGGTTCAGCACCAGCATTGATGGTAGACTGTCCACGAACTCGGATTGAGGTAGAAGAACCAGGAGCACCTGAAGTCGCTACAGATGTAACACCGGCAACGCGACCTTGGAAACTCTGGTCTAAGTTTGTGATAATCGAACCTTTGATTTGGTCTTCTCCCATGGAAACTGAAGCTCCTGAGATGTCGCTCTTTTTCATGGTACCATAACCTACAACTACCACCTCATCAAGACTGTTGTTGTCTTCTGCCAAAGTGATGTCGTACTTGCTCTGGCCTCCTACTTTGAAAGTTTTGGTAACATAGCCTACGTAAGTTACCTCTACAGTCTGTCCGGCACCTACATTCAGTGTGTAGTTACCATCAAAGTCTGTCACTGCGGCATTTTTTGTGCCTTTCACTTTTACTGTTGCACCGATGATAGGACCCATTGCATCGGATACGTTACCAGTAATCTTCTTGGTCTGTTGCACAGCCTGATACGTTGTAATCTGGGCTGCGAAAGTTTGCTGAGGGGAGATGCCGAGAAGACTCAGGGCAGCTACACTAGCAAGCAACTTTTCTCTACTTTTAAAGTTCATACAATTTTTGTTAGTTGGTTAAAACAGTTTGGCTCTTTCACTTATATGATCGATACGGGAAAGAATCCAAAACGGATTAGTGCTCTCTGATTATTCCTTCGTCATCTTTCTCTGATGAGAAGAAAGGGCTAGAGGCTAGCTCTAGGTTGCATTTACTTTTTCCATTGTTGTGATTATATTTATTTGTTTTTATATTGTTTATTCTAAACCTTTAGGCTATTTTGTAAATCTGCTGCAAAGATAGCTATTTTTTGCAAAATAGCTTGTACATATTTTGCTGATTACTAATACTTTTCTGCTTTATTGAAAATAAAATGTAGTTTTCGTCATATTTATTAAAGATTAAGTGTTAGTGTTACATTTTATTTACTTGATGGTTGATTTATATTGATTGTTCTATTATTATATAAGGTACGCGTACATTATTTATTATATGAATTATCATAACCTTTTGTGCTTTGTTAATTGATCTTTGGTTGTTTTCGGTCAATTCTTGAGTTAAATAGAGTGTGTGTTTTGTTGTTTTCTTTGCTTTTTCTGACTTGATGTGCGTCAATTCTTATTTCTGCTTTCAAATATTTTCGAATATTTTTCTGCCTTTGCAACAAAGTATGTTTATTCAGCAAAATAATACACGGATATATCGGAAATTATGCCTAACTTTGCAACCGTAAAACAGAATGTTTAACTAGCAAGATTAACAACGACAATATGAATCATCGAATTGCAAATGTTTTTAGGTTAATAATTATAGGTGTTCTGATGAGTGTGCTGGGGACTACAAGCCTCAGCGCACAAATCAGAGGAACCAACATCGTGGTAACGGTGACCCCTGACCATCAGGACTGGAATTACCGGGTAGGCGAGAAGGCTAATTTCACGGTGAATGTGAGAAAGAGCGGTACGCTACTCAATCAGGTGAAGGTAGATTATGAAGCCGGTCCGGCAATGTTTCCGGAGGTGAAGAAAAGTACCACTCTCAAGGACGGAACCATGAAATGGTGCGGCAGTCTGAACAGACCGGGCTTCTACCGCCTCAAGGTTATCGCTCATGTAGATGGAAAGGATTACGAAGGACTTTGCACGGCAGGGTTCTCTCCTGAGAAGATTCAGCCTTTCGCACAGGAACCTAAGGATTTCGATGCTTTCTGGAAGAAGGCACTGGATGAGGCAAGACAGAATGACCTCAATCCTACCAAGGTGCTTCTGCCTGAGCGTTGTACTAAGGATAAGAATGTATATGAAATCAGTTATAACAACAACCGATGGGGCTCTAAGATGTATGGCATCCTGAGTGTACCGGTAAAAGAAGGTAAGTATCCGGCTTTGCTCCGTGTACCTGGTGCGGGTGTACGCCCTTATGCCGGCGATACTTATACGGCTCCTGCTGAATGCATCGTACTGGAAATCGGTATTCACGGTGTTCCTGTTACCATGCAGCAGAAAATTTATGATGATCTTGCCAATGGCGAGCTGAAAGGTTACTGGGATACCAATCTCGAGAATCCTTATCGCAATGCTTACCGTCGCGTAGTGACCGGTGCTGTTCGTGCGGTGGATTATATCGCTTCGCTCCCTGAGTGGAACGGGAAGACTATCGGTGTAACGGGTTCATCACAGGGTGGATTCCTTTCCATCGCTGTGGCAGCTCTCGACAAGCGAATCACATTCCTGGCTCCTGTTCATGATGCTATGTGTGATTATGAAGCTGAAATTCACGGAGTTGCCGGTGGTTGGCCTCACTACTTCTATAAGGAAGACAAGGCACAGGGGGCTGCATGGAAAGAGCAGAAACTTACGGATTTGGAAAAGGCAAGACTCGAAGGTGCACGCTATTATGATGGCGTCAACTTCGCCCGTCGCATCACCGTTCCTGGCTGGTACAGTTTCGGTTATAATGATGAGGTGGTTCCGCCAACATCATCTTACGGCCTTTATAATTCGGTAAAAGCACCAAAGACCTTGAGTCTGTACCAGATGACTGGTCATTACTGGTATCAGGAGCAGTGGGATGAATGGCAGGCTTGGATTATTCAGCAATTAAAGAAATAGATATATGATAGGAAAAAGAATTTTGATTGGTGCAGCTTGCCTCATGGCGATGCAAGGAGCAGTGGCACAGGTTGATGGCGTTACGGGCGCATCAGTCCAGACTGCCAATACTTCCTGCTGCAAGGGTAAAAAGCAATGTTGCAATACTCCGGCAGAGCAACTGAAGGTCAGACTGCAGAAATTACTGAACAAGGGAATCATGCTCGGTCATCAGGATGATCCGGTGTATGGTACTACTTGGAAATGGGATGAAGGAAAGAGCGATGTGCTCCTCACTACAGGTGATTATCCTGCTGTGATGGGTTTCGATCTTGGAAAGATAGAGTTGGATAGCAAGGAAAACCTTGACGGTGTGTCTTTCGATCGTATGCGAAAAGAGATTATTGCCCAAAATGAGAGAGGAGGCATCGTCACTTTGAGCTGGCACCCTTGGAATCCGGTAACAGGCGAGAATGCCTGGGATCCGAAAGGTGATGCTGTAGCTGCTGTCCTGGATGGAGGCGCACAGCAACAGAAGTTTGATGGCTGGCTCAAGAAGGTTGCCGATTTCATCCTTTCTTTGAAGACAAACGATGGTAAACTGGTTCCTGTCATCTTCCGACCATGGCATGAAATGAATGGCGGATGGTTCTGGTGGGGAGCTAGCAGTTGCACACCTGCACAATATAACCAATTATACGTAAAAGCCCTAAATATACTTACTAAAGCAGGGTGCAATAACATCGTTTGGGCTTGGTCACCAAATCTCAGCGACGAGAAGACGGTAGAAAAATTTCTGGAGCGATTCCCGGGAGAAAAGTATGTGGATATGCTGGGTGTTGACGTCTACGAGTTCGACAACAGCGATGCCAACTATCAGCAGAACCTTGCAGCCACGCTCGATGTGCTGATGGAAGCCGCCAAGAAGGTTGGCAAGATTCCTGCCCTCACCGAAACGGGTTGCCGAGGTATCGCCAGCAAGAAGGATTGGTTTACCCAAACCCTTTGGCCTGTACTTCAGAAGTGTCAGTTGAGTTATGTACTCTTCTGGCGTAATGCCTGGGATAAACCTCAGGAGGAAGCCTATCTTCCTGGAGTAGGCGATGGAGCCATCGTCGAGGACTTCAAGGCATTCAAGAAGGAAAAGAAAGTCCTCTTTGCAAAAGACATTTTAAAGGTTAAATAAATGTTGAATGTTGAATTGGCATTAGTTCAATGTGCATTTTATACTCAACATTCAACACTCAACATTAATATAAAATAAAATATGACTACATTTCAAGACAAAGTGAAAGCACTCCGCGCTCATCATGAGGAATTGCTGAGCCGTAAGAATGAACCCGTAGAGTGGGGAAATGGTATCTACGAAAAGTATAAGAACCCAATCCTCACCGCAGAACATACTCCATTGGAGTGGCGTTACGACTTCGATGAGAAGAGCAACCCTTATCTCATGCAGCGCATCATGATGAATGCTACGCTCAATTCGGGTGCCATCAAGTGGAATGGTAAGTATCTCCTCGTTGTTCGTGTAGAGGGTGCTGACCGCAAGAGTTTCTTTGCTGTAGCAGAGAGTCCTAATGGTGTTGACAACTTCCGTTTCTGGGATGAACCTATTACCATGCCGGAGGATGTTGTTCCTGCTACCAACATCTATGATATGCGACTCACAGTTCATGAGGATGGCTACATCTATGGCGTGTTCTGTGCAGAGCGTCATGATGATGCACAGCCTGGCGACCTCAGTGCTGCTACTGCTACTGCAGCCATTGCCCGTACCAAGGACCTGGTAAACTGGGAGCGCCTTCCTGACTTGAAGACCAAGAGCCAGCAGCGCAATGTGGTTCTCCATCCGGAGTTCGTTGATGGCAAATATGCTTTCTATACCCGTCCACAGGATGGTTTCATCGATACAGGTTCTGGTGGTGGTATCGGTTGGGCTCTTGTTGATGATATTACTCATGCCGAAATCAAGGAAGAGAAGATCATCAATGCCCGTCACTATCACACCA
>ERZ1034753.341-NODE-341-length-17299-cov-4.070691_pt1 | contig 17299 bp, 13 predicted proteins | sample MGYA00520702_ERZ1034753 | MGnify/ENA primary metagenome ERZ1034753 (study PRJEB33766, sample SAMN09781700) | gut metagenome | biome: gut microbiome | host: Homo sapiens | place: Madagascar | study: EMG produced TPA metagenomics assembly of the PRJNA485056 data set...
CTGATAAACTGACCGTCGCCAATATACAGAAGTTCATTGGAAAACTTATTATACGGAGACATTTGTGCGTATGCGTCATCCGCTTCTTCCTTGTCAATGCCCAGTGCGTCATAGATGAGATTGCCAAGAACCGCCCAAGATGCCGCCGCCAAGAGGTTTGCCGCTAGCCACTTTGCAAGAGTTTTCTTATCTTTTAGGCGTTTGAAGTTCTGTATGATGGATGTGATCTGTGCATTGAAGAACATTACAAAGTTGTTTGTGTACTTTGTCGCGCTGCCACCCTGCTTGAAGTCCACCGTGATTTCATTTGCCTTTTGAATGGCTTCCACATTGGATTCGCCTTTTGCAAGGCTTCTCTTGTATTCGGCATATCTCGGGGCGGATTCAATCGCATTAGACACATCAGGTAAAAAATCGGAGAACCACGCAATCGGATGGAAACCTGTGCGCTGTATAAGGTGCTGATGCATATTTCTCATTACATTCATGTTCGATGTAACGGAACCTGTGTATCCACCTCCACGTGCCAAATACAGCTTGAAATCGTCTGATTCTCTGATTGCGTCGAAGAACGCACTGGCAAGGTCCGTAGCGTACTTCACAGGGTTTGCGGTTGTCTTTGAGAAGATATATCCGTTCACAGCATCGCGGATCGGGTTGGTGAACAGATTGAAACGCGGACTTACCGTTGTTGTCAACGTTGACATCGTTCTTGTCACGACGGCAAACGCATTTACCACAACATTCCTCTGTTTCGGGGCGAGTGCTTCCAAATCTTGCAGCAGTACCTCGTCGTGGATTTCGTAGTAGTGCGGCGATCCGTTTCTCATGACGCTGACAACGGTATCCCCTTGGTTCTGCTTGCGTTTCCACGTGCCTGTATACTGACCCACATACGACATAATGTCTTCGTACAGTTCGCCAAGCTGTTCATCGCTTAGATTCTCTGTATACAGATCATCGTTTGTGAGGAACGCTTTGATCTTATCGGAAACATCTGTCGTTGGGATCATGTCAAACACTTTCGATTCCGGTACTTTTTCCGCCCAGAGACCCATATCCTCTTTTTGATCGACAACGTCAAACAGTGCTTTCCGCGCTTCGTTCTGCTGAATCGCTTTCGTGAAGTTTACGGTCTGCACAATGAGGTTTTCGATAGGGGAATATACATCTCTGCCGGAACCTTTGAATCTCGCGATAGGAGAGTGTGGTGTTTTCTTTCCTCTGCCCGAATAGGACGGCTTATCGCGGTCCATAACGCGGTACAGGGGAACGTAGTGCGGGAATGTACTCTTAAGATGTTCGGCAAGTTCTTCTTTGATGATACCGGACTCTACTGCGATACGGAGAAGATTGTTCTTGTACTCATATACACCCTCTGCCGCGTCGTGGAACGTCGGATTCAACCGTTCGTATTCCTCGATTGCATCCACAAGTGCGCTCATGGAACCTAGCGACTTATCTGCATACACAAGCGTTTTTACGGATTTATCGTTTTGGTTTGTTTCCAGACGATCCAGAGCGACCCGTGCGACAAGGTATGCGTCGAAGTCCCTTGCATTCTTGTCGTTTATACCGCCCTCAGAAAGAACCGCCTGTAAACTTTGCCCAATCACATCTCCGTTGTTGTCCGTGAATGCGTATTTCAGTCGGCCTGCCGCGATACTGTCTGCCATACGCTGCCGTCTCGCGAGATTGAGCGCGTTCCTGCTGTTTTCTTTTCCTACGGCAGAACCAATACTTGCAACATCGTCAATGAAGTAATGAACGAATTGGCGTCCGAGAATGTTCATGTACGACCGCGGATTTTTTGAAAACAGGTCAACCTGGAATTTTGCCTTTCCGATAGCGGAGTTATCTTTGTGCCTGTAATGAATCTGCGCACCGCGGCGCGTTCTATCATCCGCGGCATAGTATTGCGCTGTCATCTGCTTGTAATCGCCCAGCTTATTTCTATCCTCATTGCTGAGTGTTTCGAACAGATACCGGCTAAATTCCGGGTTTTCCTGCTGTGCCGTCTCGCTGTTCCTGAACATATCCGCGAAATACATGGCAATGGCTTCGTTCTTGAAAAGGCTTTCGTTGTATCCCGCTTCTTCAAGATCGCTTCTGTAATGTTCAACGAGTTTGTCTACCTCCGCGGCTTCATTGAGGTTGTATTTCTTGTCAAACATATGTCCAAGTTCGTGTGCGATTGTGGGAAGGTCTCCGTATACGCGCGTGCGAATGGTGTTCGCGTGCGTGTTGTATATACCCTCCGCGTTGGCACTGCCGATTTTACCCGTGTTGATCTCCACACCAAAAATGCTTTTCGCTTCCTTGTACAGGTCGGATACAGACTTCATCTTTGGCAGTTTTCCGTCTTTTCCGTCGCGAGACCCCCATGTGCTTTGTACCTTCGAGAAGAAAACGTTCGATTCATCATCCGCTTGTCCCAAAGAACGCACACCGTAGTTTCTCGCCATGTCTGCAAGGATTTCTTTTCCTCTGTCACCGGACGGAATGAAGTATCTTGTCTTGTATTGGATCGTTTCGGAGAAAACACCCGGATATTTGTTTTTCAGCGAGAACAGATTTCCGCCGGATACCTCAAGACGGTTTTCTCCAGAAACACGCCGTCTTGCCACAGTTAGTGTACCGCCGTACATGCCGTTGAACACAGCCACCTGAGCCTTATCCATGATGGCGGAATACAGGTCTGTTCCGGAGTATTCTTTCTTCACGGACGTTCCTTTCACGCCAAGACCGCGCAAAACTGCGTCAATCTGCTTCGGCGGGATGATTCTGCCGAGATACTGTGTTCCGTCGGAAGCAGTGATCCGCATTGCTTTTGTCGTGCCTTCTGTGGGAAGCTTATTCCAAATCGGCAGGAGTGCGCCTGTGATCATATGGAGTTCGCTCTCATCGTATTCCGGCACGCTCTTTACCGCTTCTTTCCATGCGTCTTTCCATTCCGTCTCGGGAACCTTTTCCGTTCTGGTCTCAAGGTTTTTCTCGTTCATGGTATTTACAACGGAACCGCTTGCGCCCTGTAGACGGTATCTTTTCTGCACGATACCCATGGCGTTGGTCTGGTCTGCGATTCTGTACACGGCGCGTACACTTCCATCTTCCATGCGCACAATACCTTGGAAGTTCGGCTTGTATGCCTTTGCATCTTCCAATGTTTTGATTACAGTAGGTTTGTTGTATACCTTAGCTTGGATGTACCGTGTTTCCGCACCTGTTGACGGGTCTGTGTATACGGTAGAATCGTTTGTGATCTCAACTTTATCAGCCTTGACGTTTTCCATACCCATATCAAGCGTTCCAGCTTCAATGGCTTCGTCATAATAAGACTGCCGGATTTCCTCAAACGCTTCAAACACTTTATTTTGGCTATCCACGTCCAACGCAAGGATTCTATTCAGGAACATAGGTATATCGGTAGAAACAGAATCATTCAGTTTGAAATTGCCATATTCATCGTGGAATTTTTCATACAATCCAAGTTTTCTGAATATGGAATCTGAATTGACGCCTGAAATGCTGCCTGTACCAAGTCTCTTGTAGAATGTTCTGAGTGCTTCGCTTGACAATGGAGATTCCAGATTGTCTTTTTCTCCGAATACACCAGAACCGGTCTGTCTCTGGCCTTTTGTGAGCGCGCCGAGCTGATCCAATCTTCTGGCAATAGAAGTGACAAATCTCTTGTGACCCATTACATCGGTTGAAATCAGTTTGAATATGGGGGTATCCACCTGATTGGAACGGTGTGTTCTGCCGAATCCCTGGACTGCTTCGCTTGCCTGCCATCCAGGCTGTAAAACGTAATGGATACGCTTCTGCTGGTTTATCGCGCGTTTGTCCGCGTGATAACTTCTACCTGTACCTCCTGCGGAGGAGAACACAAGAATGCGTTTCTTGCCATCCTGAAAAGCCCTGGTTTCTGCGATATTGGCTTTTGCTGAATTTCTTGATTCAAGCTCCTTGTGAATGTTTCCGTTCTTGTCCGTTTTATTCACAACGCGAGAGCTTCTGCCTGTGATTTCCGCCACTTTCTCCGCGCCAAAATGATTAATAAGCATGTCAAGAGGCCCCTCCGGAATGCTTATGTCATTGATCTTCGCGAGAAGTTTTTCTCTCATGGCAACAGCTTGCTTGTTGAGTACAGGATTCCCTTTGGAATCGACTACAGGTCTGGACTGTTCATTCCCTTTTTCGTCAATATAGTTCTCGTATTGCTGTACAGGGAATGCGTTCTGTACGTATCCTGTAATAAGCTGCCTTGGTGTAATATCGAGATTTTCAAGGTCTGTATCGCCACGTTCTTTCGATTCGCTCACGGCTCTGTCCTGTGCTGCTTCATTCGTGTTCACGATCTGAATAACACAAGAATGTCCTGCGGAAAGTTCTTTTTCAATATCACTTATAACAGACGGCATTGACATTGAGGATAGAACCTGATTATAGAACTGTTGCATGCTGCCGTAAATCTGACCGCGCGCACGCTTCACCTGAGAGTTTTTCGCGGAGCCTGTAATCTGCATGGCTTTGTCGAAGTTTTGCAGTACTACTTGCCATCCCTCGGACATAGTGTTGTACATATACTTCTGGTCTGGCGTGAGCTTATGCTGTAACTGCGTATATTCAACGCCATCATACGAGATACTTCTTGCCAGATATACGCCCATTGCTTTCATATCTCTTGCCACAAGCTCCATTGCGGCAATACCGGAACTACCAATCTTGGTTATGAAATCTTCTTCATCCGCGAATTGAGTTCCTTCTCCCCACAAACCCAGACGCTGTGCGTATGCAAGATTTTCGATATTGGTCGCTCCAGTCGCAGAAGCATAAACAACACGAGCATTCTTCATATCGTTTTGCAGTTTGTTACCGGCAATGGCAATTTCAGAAGCCTTTGTTTTACCGAACCCTTTTTTTGTAGGCTTTAGGTTTGCCATTTTATGCGATTCATCGAATACAATAACGCCGTCAAAATCATCGCCAAGCCATTTCTCGATAACATCAATATGCCTGGTCCCTTTGTTTTCTCCCTTGTCTTTAGAACCTCCCTTTAAGGTATCGTATGTCACGAACAGAATGCCGTCGTTCATACTTGGGAGTTTTTTTCTTGTGGTCGCGTTTGTGTAGTTGAAAACCTTGTCCGGATCGCCGCCAAGGTCAGACCAATCTCGGATTGCATCTTCAAACAACTCTTTCTTTGCGGATACCCAAACCGCTTTTGTTCTTCCCTGGTTGAAGTTATCAAGAATGATTCCGGCAAGCTGTCTGCCTTTTCCTACGCCCGTTCCGTCTCCGATGAAATACCCTTTTCGTTTACCATCAGGCAAAACCTGCTCATGAGACTGTCCGGCATACGAAATATTTTCAAGCTGCGCATCAGAAAGGGAGCCGCTCTCAATTATTTTTTTGTCTAACTTCGGGACGTAATGAAGCTCAGGCGAAGATACCGCGGACATAGCGGAAGATTCCACGAGAGGTGCAGGGTGCTTTTTGGCTCCTTTAACCGTCAAGGGAGCAGTTGTGTATGAAGCATACACACCATCATCACTTTCGGAAGCTTTCTTGTTCTTTGGCTTTTTGTTTACAGGATTTCCTGCATTATCTCCCCCAGAGGGCCGTTTGTCAGTTCCCATGCGTTCTGTAGAGACATCTCGTCCCAATCCGCTTTCGGGTTCTGAGACAGATACATTTTTAGGTTTTTCAGTATTGTCTTGAACTGCGGAATCCAATACTCCTCCCCCATTTCGTTCGATTCCTGCATCAGTTTTTTGTACGTTTCCGGGCTTCTCGTCTGAAGATTCTCTGTTACCTCTAACAGGTCGCTGTCCGCCGGAAGATTGCTCTGCCACATGTTTGTCATTGCTTCTTCCGATGTCATTTGCAGATACTGTTCCAGCCAAATCTGCTTCGGGTCTGGTTTCACTGACAACAGCTCCATTATCTGTTTTATTGTCTGTCCCAGTTCCGAGCTGTTGATCTTTTCGATTTCTGTCATTTCTTACTTCCTCCAAAAGTGACGGGATCTCACGAAGGTCATCGTAATTCCCTGTGATGGTTTTGCCTTTCTGCGGACCAGTCTTGTCAATGACGAGCATCTGCACGTCGAAGGTCGTGCCGTATTTGCGGTAATTCTCTCCGTTGATACCAACGTTTGCACGAATGTCATACGTCTTCCGCAGTTCGTTGTACCAATTGCGGAATGTAGGCGTATCGTCTGCCATGCCCTTGCCAACAATGGCAACAAGTCTGCCGCCGTCCTGCAAGCGCAATAGAGCCTGTTCTATATGAGGGATCGCGTTCTTTGTGCTGTTCTTTGTTCTGCCGCCTGTGGAAGAAAACGGAGGGTTCATCAGCACAGCAGAGGGAGAAACGGAATCCGGAAGAATATTGTGAATCTGTTCCGCGTTCTCTTTGAAGAATCCATCGAAAGGAAGCTCCTTCAACATATCCAAACGGCTTTCCGACAACTCGTTCACGTATACCTTTGCTCCGTCAGCCTTTGCGAAAGACGCAAGTCCGCCGATACCCGCAGACGGTTCCAGAATGGTATCCGACTTGTCAATGTTGGCAACCCATGAAGCAAGATACGCAATGTTCGGCGGGGTAGAGAACTGTTGCAGGGAAATCTGTTCTTCAGAACGCTTTGTCTGCGTGGGAATCATAGAAAGAATGTCGCTTGTGATTTCGTCAATGGATTCTACGGCTTTCTTAGCTTCCGGCGCGTTGAAGTCGGATTGTGCTTTGGAAACGGTGTCAATGATATACCGGTTTACACCGAGTTCCATTGCGTCTGTCATGGCTTTTACATCGTATTTACCCTCTGCCATGGTTCCGCCATACGCCTTGTTTGCCGCTTCCTGCAATTCCTGAGAGGTAAATTTCTGGCCTTCCGACAGCTGATCCAAAACATAGTTTGAAATTTCGGAAGATGGAGATTTTGTGTTGACATTTTCCGTTTTTTCTGCTATACTGGTGTTGGAGTGATCGGGGATCGTGGCTGGGGTCTGATTTTCAGACAATGTATTGACATCGTTGCCAGCGGACGTTTGCGCGGGGGGCACTAAGGAGTTATCCGTGGTTGAGGTCACTCCTTTTTTGTTCATGTACGCTGATACAATGAATGCGGCATTGCTATTAGAATTGGGAACAGCTTCGACAACATAGTAGGTTCCATTCACCTTTTTGGTAATCAAAACAGACCGCGCCGCTCTTGTTTTTCCCTCAAGATAGGGGTGATTTTCCCTGTACGCTTTGGATTTATCTGTTTCGTCAAGGGTATCCGGATCGTTCAGAACGTATGCGATTCTCGCAATGTCGGAAACGTCCGCCATAGAGTGATCCTGTTCGCCGTTTTCGCCGTGTCTTTTCCAAATATGATCTACCATTCTCGGTTCGATTTTTACATCCCATCCGGTTGTATCGAGACCGATTTTTTCTTTTATCATGCCTGCCGTTTTGTCGGACATTCTTGCAACGGTATAAGGTTTTGCCTGAATGCCAGGTTTTTTGACTTCCACACTCAGGTAATCCAGAAAATCTTTATCAACGGCGTTCGCGTATTCCTCCATAACGCGCTGGTGATCATCCGTGTATTTGTCTGCGTCTTTCGCAAGTGTAACGCCACTGTCCGGGAGTTTATCGCCCTTGTCGAGGGATCCAATGGCTGTTTCTGCATCATTTTTCGGGGCGGGGGCAGCTTCCACGACGTTTGCAAAATCAGAAACACTTCCGGCTTTATCGTGCGGTACGATGAAACCACGAACGAAAGAACTGTAGTACCCATCAACGTCTTTCATTTTACGCTTCAGCGCGCTGTATTCCTTGTCGGAAAGGTTTTTCGGAATCTGGAACACGTCCATATCCTCTCCGGTTTTGGTGTGCTTCTTTACGACATGCGTGAGGGAAAATTCTTTCGTGGTAGGTGCTCTCTGGGCTGTGTCCAGTTCGACTATTTTCCCATCAACAATGAACTGCCCTGTTTTCTTGACATCGGTTTCAGGCTTTGCAGTATCTTCCGTCTGAACGGATTGTTCTTCCGGTTTGGCCGCTTCTGCCTGTTCCATTGTAACATCAGGAGTGGTTTCTGTCAACGGTTTTTTCGGTTCCGTCTGGACATTTGTCTCCGGAGTTTTTTCGACAGTGATTGCGTTGCCGTTCTCTGTGCTGCCATTTCTCTGAACCGGCATGTTCTGGTTGGCTTCGAACTCGTTCTTCCCGGTGAAACCGAACATGTCATGGAGAGTAACGTCTCCGTATCCTCTGGAAATGTACGCGTCGAGGATATTTTTTACATTTCCCATGGACATTAGCGGCGTGTCGTATGCCTGCTTGATGGTTGTATTCCCGCCGAACAGTTTCAACACATTGAGGTCAGACTGAGAGCTTGTTGCAACAGGTGTCTTTCTGCCGGGAACGAAATACTGCACCACACCCTTGCCTTCGTGATAAACGGGCGGAATTGGTTCACGCACTGTCTTTTTCGTGCCAGTTTCCGATACATCGCTCTGATTCTTTGCGTTTTTCCGCGCGTTTTCTACTTCTTGCCGATTGTTACGTAGCGTCTTATCGATTTCCTCAAGTCTGCTACGCTTCGCGGCTATCTCCTGCTTCTCTACGTCTGTCTGTGCTACGCTTTCCTGCACGTCTGCATTACGAATTTCCTGCACAACGTGGTCAATAGTAGCGTTTACGGCGTTCTTGTCCGGTTCAATGGTGTCTGCAACTGTATTGACAAGCTTTGCTGTATCGTCAACAATGGTGTCCGGCGTTCCGTCAACGGCATTCTGTGTAGCGTCCTCTTTTGCAACGTTCTGCCCGATGATGTCCGCCCTGTTCTCGTTCAGTGCATCCTTGACCTTTTGCGCGCCGTCCTTGACATAATTCAGACGAGATATTTCTTCTTTCGTGTCTACATCTTCGGATGGCTTTGCGTTCTGTAATTCATCAATTGCCTTGTCAGCAGCGTCAATAATTGCATCAGCAGTCGCTTCCATTGCGTCAGCATCGGCATTGCTCTTTACTTCTCCTGCTCCACGAGACAGTGTATTGACCGTGTTATAGTCGGACTTGTACACAGCGTACCGTGCCGGAGCCTCCATTGCGCTGAACGCAGAACCCATGGCGAAACCGAGAAGTCCACTGTATACCAGAGATTTTGGGTCTAACTTTTCGTCGGAACCGTATATAAGTTTCTTGGCACCTGTTTTAGAGAGGTCTTGCAGAACTTCTTCTGTACCTTCACCGACGCCTTTTGCCGCAACATACGATAGTGTTTGCATCATCGGTCTAGAGCGGAAGAAATTGTTAAGCGCGTTCCCGGCGTACTTCTGAACGACAGAATCCGCGATACCGGCACCGCCCTCAAGAACACCGCCTGTAAACGATTCTATAATTGCGTCTGTTGATGCGTTTGTGGCCGCAAACAACGTTGCGCTCTGCTCGTCCGCGCCGTCGTTTCTCGCTTCATTGTACGCATTCTGGAATGTCTGCGCAGCCGACGTCATACCACCTGCTATTCCGGGAAGGCCTGACACGCCAATGCCGGAAGCCGTCATAGCCGACATGTATCGCGGAATCATGCCAGCCATGATTGCATTCGCATCACCGGCGAAACGTGCAACAGGATTGTTGCGTACGTTTTCGTACTCAGGAGCTGTATCCGTTGTGCTTACGGGCGGATAATTTACGCGATTGTACTCCATTGTATCTGTCATTCTGTCGTTCGCGTTTTCCATAGCGCGTGTGAATTTTTCCGTGGCGCGTGTGAGTTCTCTCTTTGGCGTGTCCTCCTCTATGCTCGGAGAGTAGGTCTTGAATTTCGCTTTTTTCTTACTGCTCATTCCCTCAAAGAAACCGAGAAGCGCCTGCGAAACGGCTTCCATGGTCTGATTTCTTGACTGGACTGCGTTGTAAAGTGCTTCGGCACCCTTTTCACTGACATATTCGAGTGCGCCCTTCTGTTCAACCTGCTTGTTGCTCAATGACTTTGGCAAGGTGTTTTCATCCATGGGCGCATACTGGTTCGGAATGTTTTTGGCGAGGGACTGCGACATAGAAGCACCGGACATTGCGCTCTGACTGCGCGGCGTAGCTTCAATCATTGTCCCGAGTTGCTTTCTATTTTGTAGTTCATTTGCGCGCGCTTGTAGATGCTGCTGAACCTCCGGCTTTCTCGCCCATACCATCCTATCTCTCGCAGCCTGTTGTGCTTTGTCGAGGCCGTTTTTGTTCAGACCGCTGCCATTGGTATCATTCCGCTGATCATTCTCGTATTTTCTGAGCGCAATCATGCGTTCCCTTGCGGCTCTCTGGGCATCATCCAGTCCGTCGTCTTTCTGCACACTTCCGTTTGCGCCAAATCCGGCCTTGCGCAACATTTCAGCGTAGTCCTTTGCGCCGGATTTCTTTTTCTGCTCATCCTGTTCCGTGCTGTCCTGCGCTCCGAACCCGGCCTGTTGCAGCATTTTTTTATAATCCTTAGCCATTATTGTCCTCCCGTTACGGTCTGTAAATATTATTGTTACCGCCTGTAGGCACCTTGATCAGCCCGCCGCCGATTTTTCTATCGTCCGCGGACGAAGAAGAAGAATTGCTTGACGGATTGGACTTGAACATATCCTTGTCATGCTTCAGATAATACTCTGCCCATTCCTCTGCGTCTTTTTCACTCATTCCTGCGGCGATGAGTAATCTCTCAAAATCGTACTGGCTTTCCACCTCAGGCATTTCTCCTGTTTTGTAGGCATCATACACCTGTCTCGCAAGTGTTTTAGCGTCCACGGCATCTCCGTTCAAGCCGCCATATACAGTTCTTGTATTCCCGTTTTTGAGTTCCGCGATGGCCTTGTCCGTGTCCGACGCATACACCTTTCCGGCGTAGTTCTGCTGTGCGGCATATTTGTCTGCGTCTGCGGCGATCTGGGCGGCAAGGGTGTTCGCATCTGCACCGTACTTGCTTCCTTCGAGATTCTTGTCTGCTGTGTACACCGCCTTATCGTATCCCACATCCTCAAGATACTTGTCAATTTTGCTCTGCATTTCCTGCTTTGCAAGTTCTGCGGCGGTATTGAGTGTGTTCTGCCGTTCCAGAGAATCGGTAGAGTAGATATTCTGGTATGCGTTCAGCACATTCGCATTCTGGTTCCCCATGTTATCCAAGTGTCCGGTCATGCTGTCGTACAGCGTCTGCCAGTTCTGCTGATTCTGGTTTGCCGCCGCGAGAGCCGCTTCCAGACCCTTGGACGTAAATGCAAGCTGCTGACGGTTGGCGTTTGCTTGTGCGTAGGAATCAATGTTCCCGGCGTTGTTTGCCGCTCCTGTAGCCTGCTCTCCGCGTGCGGCGTTGTTGCCCTGTAACTGGAAGGAATTCATGATCCCCTGGTAGTACGGCTGTGCGGTCACGTCGAAATTGTTGAGGTATCCGAGCTGGTTTCTTCCGGTGTTGTAGTGATCCACATTCAGACCGGATACCACATTGCCGTTTCTATCGTACTTGATTTCGTTTCCGTTCAGCGTGGTGTTGGTATTGTTCCACGCGTTCCACATATCTTCCGCCGCCTGGGAGATTTTTGGTGTGGACTGCGATTCTGCGGTCTTGCTGTACAAATCCGCAAAATAATCATCCACTGTGGTGTCGGGCTTTAACCCCTTGAACAGTTCCTGTGCCTGGATAAAATCGCTTTTGTCAAACTGGTCTGCAAGGTCTCCGTAACCGTTGAACCGGAGATTCTGATAGTACGGTTTTGCGGCTTCCTTGTACTGGTCGTAGTTTGTCCCCATCTGTTTTGCCGTGTGGTAATTCCCCTTATACTTTAGGATGTTCTTTGCATCCTCATACGGATTGTATCTTTTCGACTTTGCCATAACGTCCTCCTATGTGGCATAATATTTGTTATACCATATCATACCATATAACGAACGTCAGAAAGTGACATCTTTTTTTGGGAGATTACCGTGAAATTGCACAAACAGAAAAGAGGGGTGTTTTACCCCTCTAATCTCTGTTCGATGTTGTCCCTGATGCGTAGGATTTGCCTGATGCTGTAGTGCGTGATGTGCGAGATGAAATGAATACTCGATGCGTTGACGTAATAGAAATACGCAATGGCGCGGATCGTATCGTTCGGGAACGAATCCAGGTACTCCAGGACCTTATCCTTCAGTACGTTGTACTCCGGCTCGTGATACAACTCCGTCATGCCGTGCGCGAGAATCATGTTTCGGTATGCGCGAAATCTCCTCAATTCAGCTACCGTCAAGCGTTCCTCCTGTTCTGTAGCGGGATATGGTGCGTACGTTTCAGAATGGCAATTCTTCCTCTGAACTGAACGCGTCGCTCATCTCGTGTGCTGCCTGTGGCACTGTATTTCCCTGTAGCGGCATTTGCTGTGCGGGGGTATTTGTATAGGCTTGCTGTGTGTAATACGCCTGTGTGGGATTCTGTGCGGTCTGCGGGGTGTTCCATGCGGGTGGCGCGTACTGCGGATTTGCTTCTGTTTTCGATTCCACGAAATAGGCTTCATCGGCGACAACTTCCGTGGCTGTGCGTTTCTGGTTGTTCTTGTCCGTGTAGGAACGGGTCTGTATCGATCCCACTACGCAGATTGCATTTCCTTTTTTGAAATACCGCGTGATAAACTCCGCTGTCTGCCGCCATGCGACTACTGTAATGAAGTCCGTCTGCGGCTGTTGTCCGTCCTTTGCACCGCGTCTGTTGACTGCAATGTCGAATTGCGTGACGGGAGTGCCTGATGGTGTGGTACGCAGTTCCGAATCCTTTGTTAATCTTCCTGCGAGAATCACTTTGTTGAGATTGAGTGACATTTCATTCCTCCTCTGTGTACACGTTGGTCAAAAACGCTACTCCATTTCCGAGTTCGATTATCGGCTTTTCAAGCCTTTCTGCGACGCTGTGTTCAAACTGACATCCACTCGCGAACGCACCGAGACGCGCGAACACCACAACATCAGCGTCTATGATCGCCCTGATAACCTTGTCCTGCACGTTGATTCCTTTTTCGTATTCATCCGGGAAATACGTGTCGATAAGCATCAGGTTTTCATGCAGAATTTTCTCTGCCATTTTCAGGGCTCTTTCTCTTTCGAATAGGATTTCGGATGCTGAAAGACCGCTCATTGGCTGGCCGATAAATACTTTTTTCATTTTATTCCTCCTCTTGCACACGAACCTTTATGCAGTCCTCATTGTGGAATAGGATGTGTACTCCGTGTACGTATTTTCTGTTATCGTCTTTGATTACTCTGCCTTTTAGACCGTCTTCCACGAGTTTCAAGTACGCTGCGTGGTTGCTGGCGTCAAGACGGTCGTTGAACCACATGTAGATGTGAACCGGGTTTTGGAACGGGAATTTGCGGATCTTCTGCCGTTCCATCTCTGCCCAGACGAGTTTGTGCCAATACTCCGCGTCTTTTTGGCGTTTCGTCCAGTGTTTCCCGGCGTAATAGGCGTTCAGGCCGAACCGTTTGTTCCATGCGGATTTCCCCTCTTTGGTGGATGGATACGGAATGATGAATTCACAGTGTGCCATTGTCGATACCGTATTTCGCGCGAATAGTTTCCACCCACTTTTTGCCCTTGGCAATGCGTTCTTCCTCTCTGGCGGCGCATTCAGCCGCGCACGCGATATACCCCGCCGCGTCGATGTAGGAATCCTCGTTCATGTCGCGCGCTGTCGCGATTCTGCCGATCTTGAACAGAGCCATAAGGATCGCCACATCCGTTTCGGAGAGAAACAGGCATACGCCTTGCGTGGTTGTGAGATAGTTGTTCCAGAACTGCGCGATCACGCCGAAATTGTCCTCCGGTTCACCGTACTGTGCATTCCGGTCTGTGGTGATTTTCTTGGCTGTGTCTAAGATTTCTGCTCTGGTCATTTGTTGTTGTCCTCCAATTGAAGTAGATTTACGGAGAGAATGCAGTTGACTCCCATGTCGTGGAGTTCTGCTCTATGCTGAATCTGACCGTCTGCCCAATACAGCTTGTACGCTACCGGATAGAACGGTTTCCCGTTGACATACAGCTTCAGGTGTTCCGGTATCTGCGTGGGGATGCCCAATGCCCCTTTCGGGAGCATTGAGCATTCCTTACACATATCAAGGTATTTCTTTCTGTCCATGTCACGCGCCTGTTGATCCGAAGCCGTTGTTTCCGCGCTCCGAATCGGGCATGGAATCCACCAAAACAGGATCGTCGATCATACACGGAACCACCACAAGCTGAGAGATTTTCATGCCACCGTCCACGGTAAACGGCTCTGTGCCGTGGTTGTACAGCTTGACGCGAATCGTGCCGGTGTATCCGCTGTCGATCAATCCACAGGAGACAATGCCGTATTTCGTATTTAATCCGCTTTTTGATACGATGATACCGCACCATCCTGCCGGAATCTGCACAGAAACGCCTGTATCGAACGTTTCCGCACCTCCTGCATAGATAACAGTGTGCGTTCCTTTCGGCGCGTACAGGTCAATCCCTGCGTCCACAGTGTGTGCTCTTGTTGGCATATACGCTTTATCACTAAGCATAATGTTCATGATTTTCTTCCTCTTTTCCTCTTTCGTAGGATTCTTTTCTGTTGATTGCATTCCAGTCGTTGACTTCCGGAACGTACACCTCTGCCCCGCAACGTTTGCAATATGCCGTGTTCTCTGCGTATCGGAACCGTATACCGCGAATTTCATCATCGACCATCTTATGATCTACCGCATATGGCGTTCGTTTCTCGCATGCGATACAGTACGCCATATAGATTGGTTTATTCATCTGCGTGCCGTTCCTCCATTGCCTTTTTCGCGCGTTCACACACTTCGTCATAATCGAACCCGGCTTCTTTCAGATAATATTTCAGAGCGTATGTATCCATCCTGCCGTCCTTCTGCCAGAAACGGTTATCGTCTCCGGGCTGAATGAATCGGCTGCGGAACGCTTCATAGTAGTCGCTGATGCACATGAAGAACCGCTCCAGTCTTACCGCGCCAAAGCCGAATTCCTTGTGCAACGCGTACAGGATAATCAAGTCCATATGCTCAATGAAGTTGTTCATGTTGTCGTTGACGATCTCACGCGCCTTGTCCCTGTACTGCCGCTCTTTGTATTTCTTGAGTGCGTTCATTGTTCCACCTCCGGCGGGGCAGGAAGCGGCATCCAGTGGGTGATGTGGTGGTTGATCGGAATCGACATCTCGTTATATAGGGAGACTTCCCACCATCCCTCCGGGATTATCCAACTGTCCGTGTATTCGTCATAATGTCCCCATTCGCACAGATCATCCCATGCGAAACTGCTATCTTCTTCGTGCGTTTTCCCGTCCTCGCACATCGCGAGTGCCGTCCATGCTCGTTTCTTGCCTTCTATCGTCCACTCGGCGCGGACAAGCACGGGCGTTTCCGTTTCCGGAAGGCGGTCGTTGATGTCAATCCATTCAGCCATTTTCTTTCTCCTTATACGTTGGAATCGGCACCCATGCAATCACCTTGTAAGAGGAACTCCCGCCGTGCCCGTCAGAGTATCTGTCCCATTCGAGATATCCGTGTTTGCTTTCACACCAGTGTGCGCCATCGTCGAACTTAATGTATCTTGCGGTGCTATAGTCGCAGAAAGTGCCGTCGTACGTATACGAGAGCGCGACGAGTACATCATCGGCTGTTTCTGGGAGGCGGTCGTTGACGCTAATCCATTCAGCCATGTCCTCCTTTTTTTTGCTCCAAGAAAAAACGTTTCCTATATATGTCCCTTCTTTCAAGTCGATAAACTCCTTGAGTGAATCCCTCAATCTATCCATGCATTCACTGCATATAGCTCCTGATACGATTGTTCTGCTTTTCTCGCCACGTTCTCCGATATACAATCCGGGCAATTTAATGTTGAACATTCCTATCTCATCGGTTTCGTATTCTTTGTGACAAAAATCACACGTCTGAAAATATCTTGCTTTCGGTTTAGCCATTGTTCTCCCCCCCCTTTATTTGTAAGTAAGTAAGTTTGGGCACGGGTCTCCGTTTTGCCATTGCACTCTTTCGCCGAAACACTCAACAAGTCTTTCTCGAACACCGTCCGGAATATCCGGCTTGATAATGTGCGCCCAACACACCACTGCCCAGGACGGATTATCCTTGCCGAGTTGCTCCCAGAAGTGGGCCACGGCGTAATAACAATCGGTATAGATCATTACATCGCCTGTTTTGTAGTCCACCGTGCCTGTCACCGGATTGATTATGTCCTGCGTCGCTTTCCGTGCGACGTAGTATTCCCCGCTCTTCGGCGGGTCGATTGTTCCCTTGATCCATGTTACTTCAGCCATTTTATTGCTCCTTTCCAAACCTCTTCTTCGTCACCGCCATCGGAAATTCATCGATCTCGCTTGCCCATAGACAACTCCCTCTTCCGTTTAGCCGTTCCCAGATCAGAGGAAATCCTCCTATCCCATCGAAAAGGCTTGCCATTGTTGCATCTCGTTCGTATTGGGCGGATAGCCGTTTCAACACCCATCTCCAAGGTGGTAAAGCGATGCTGTTTCCTAATGCTTTATACCGGGTGGAATCGGTGGTTTGCCGTTTCTTGCCCTTGCTGTCTACCCATTCTCCAATGTCTGTCCAGCCATCCGGGAAGCCCTGTAGCCGCTCACATTCCAGCGGGGTCAGGCGGCGCACTTTTCCGCTATGGATTGGGTAGGTTTCGCTGTCCTCTCGGAAATCCAGGTTGGCTTTCGCTTTCAGCGTGTGGGCAACATCTTGGCAGAATACCGCTTGCGCATCGTGCATTGTATTTATGGTTTGCGCTTTTTCAAATGCCGGGGCAGCCGCTTCGTTTACTTGGCCATTTCCAATTCCATACGCCACCAGCGGCACTTGGTTACCGCCCGTTCCCATTCTTGCTTGCAAAGATGGAGAAGTGTCACCGCAATCCCGGATTACATCACATGCGTGGGACATGTCCAGTATCGCAGGTTTATTCCCGCCGCATTCTGCGTTCAGAGTCGGTGCTTGCTCCTCACAATATCCGATACTCCTGGCTTTTTCGCTGTTCCCCAGCTTAAACCCGGCGCATACCGCTGGTCGGTCGATGGTGTTGAGCGTATAGCTCACATTTTCTTTCCAGCCCCTGCCGTTGCATCCGGCTGTGTCCGCGCGGTCTATTCCGTTTCCTTGCAGGCAATAGACTGTACTTCCAGTGCTTTCCGCAGTGCCTCCGGCAAGTCCTTCCCTCGCCGTGCCGCCCGGTTCAGAATGCCCCGACACGCCTTTGCGGACAAATAGTATTTCGGGTGCGGAT
>ERZ1034753.343-NODE-343-length-17279-cov-22.326289_pt1 | contig 17279 bp, 8 predicted proteins | sample MGYA00520702_ERZ1034753 | MGnify/ENA primary metagenome ERZ1034753 (study PRJEB33766, sample SAMN09781700) | gut metagenome | biome: gut microbiome | host: Homo sapiens | place: Madagascar | study: EMG produced TPA metagenomics assembly of the PRJNA485056 data set...
GATAACCAGTAAACTTTCCTCATTCTTCTCTCAAACACTTTTTATATGTACTTTCCAAAATAAAAACTTGCAAATATGGATGAGATTGTCTACTTTTGCAAATGAAAAGGAACGAAATTTGATAGATATGTGTACTTTTAAAAATATAAATAATTAATAATCATTTTTTGTGTCCACTTTGGGGAGCTGCTACAGAGTGACAGAACCACTTGCGAAACTTGCCTGTTATTTCTCGGATTTGGATATTTTAGCGCGAATTATTTCTCGGATTTGAATATTTTAGCGCAAATTATTTCTCGGATTTGAATATTTTAATTATCTTTGCTGCTGATATTCAAATAATTATAGATATGACAGAATATATAAAAAGAAATATAGATACTCAGCTTATAGCATGGAAAGAAGATTCCATGCGAAAACCGCTGTTGCTTCGTGGTGCCCGACAGGTAGGAAAATCATCTGCAGTTAAACATTTTGGAAAGCAGTTTAAGTATTTTGCAGAAGTGAACTTTGAGCGCAGCAAAGCTATTAAAACCTTTTTCCATGGTGATCTTGATGTGCGTTCAATAGCTGAAAAGATCAGCAGTTACATCAATGTCCCTGTAGAAGCAGGCAAGACGCTCCTCTTCCTTGACGAAATACAGGAATGCCCAGAGGCCATTATGGCTCTTCGGTTTTTCAAGGAAGATTATCCTGAGCTGCATGTCATCGCCGCAGGCTCACTTCTTGAATTCACACTTCAGGAACTTCCCACTTTTGGAGTAGGAAGAATTCATTCTCTCTTTATGTACCCGATGACATTCGATGAATTCTTGTATGCCAATAATGAAGAGGGGCTAGTAAAAATGCGAAATGAAGCTTGTGGAAATCGTCCCCTAGAACAGGCTTTCCATGATAAACTCGTGGAATACTTCCGTATTTACCTGCTTGTTGGAGGTATGCCGGAATCTGTGCTTGCCTGGACACGTACTCATGACTTCAACCGATGCAGGAACATTCTGGAAGATATTGTGCTGACGTACGAAGATGATTTCAGTAAATATAAGAAGAGAGTCAATTCTGATCTGTTGCGCACTACGATGCGTGGTGTCTGCCATCAGGCAGGTGAAAAGTTGACATTCAAGCAAATATCAGCCGACTATCAAAGTTCGCAGATTAGGGAGGCACTCCGTTTATTGACCCTGGCAGGTATCGTAACTCCTGTAGTCTCTACCTCGGGCAATGGTATTCCTCTGGATGCAGAGGCAGATGAGAAGAGCATGAAGGTACTGTTTCTGGATTCCGGATTACTGCTGGCCGTGCTTCAGTTGGAAGGCAACCTGGCGCAGCAACTTATAGAACTCATTTTGGCTGGTACTCCTCAGGAACTTGTAAACAAAGGTGGACTTACGGAGATGGTTGCAGGACTTGAGATTTTGCGAAACAAACCGTGTATCCAACGTCAGAAGATGTTCTTCTGGGAACAGAAGGGGAAAAGTGTGGCAGAGATAGACTATCTGGAGATTCATAAAATGAAGATTACTCCTATTGAAATCAAATCTGGAACACAAGGCGGCATGAAGAGTCTCTGGCTATTCATGAGAGAGAAGAAACTCACCAATGCCTTCCGGTGCTCTCTAGAGAATTTTGGAGCGTTTGATTATATAGACAAGGAGGATCACGATGCAGTAAGGCATGTTACCATTCTACCTCTCTATGCATTATCATTATTGTAAATAAGTGAGACTTGCGAAACTCCCTTGTAAAGTTTCGCAAGTAAAGTATAAAGCTAAAAAAAAGGGGAAGCCAACGCTTTGGCTCCCCCTTTTGGGTTCTTTATAATTCCCTATTGATATTTAAAAAACTAGAATATACTATCTTACGGCAATCTTCTGACCCTTAGCCTGAGCACAGGATTGGGTAGATGCCTTCACAATGTAAACTCCGGATGGAACTCGCAGAATCATTCTCTGCTTGTCAGGCAACTGATAACTGTGAACCATCTTGCCATCCAATGTAAATACCTGAACCCTGTCGAGCTTCTCACCACCCAAGGCAGAAACAACAATCATGCCTGCAGCAGGTGAGTAAACCTTCACCGGTGCGCTCTGCTCTTCAGCCTCCATGCGGTCGATGCCGGTTGAGGTACGGGTCTGGGTGAGGAAGTATCTTCCGTGGTCACCCGCCTTCACCTTCACAGCCTCGCCTTCATGAAGTTCGGTAAAGTTTGCCGATGCAGCATCGTAGAGATAAACCGGAGCATCGAGTTTGTTCACACCCTTCAGGGTAAGTGAAACCTCTTCAGCCTGCTGGCTCACGATACCCAGCGGAATCCAAGACAACTCCGGAACTGCATTCACAGCCACCGCCTCGTTACCGGCAACGGTATAAACCTGCGGAATATCCTTGAGGTTCTGATCGTACAGCAGATCTACATCCTCCTGGTCATCATAGTCGGCAGAAGCCTCCGGACGCAAAGCGATGCGAGCCCTTGATTGCTGGCCGTTGGAATTCTCAGTCGTTGCTTCAATGCTCTTTACATAGTCAGATGCCATCTGCAGGCCAGGAGTAATGGTGCGGTCAACACACATCGTAGAAGTGAATCTTACTTCTCTAATAGCAGCGCCAGCATTCTTCTTAACAAAGAACGACTGGGTTGGCTGGATAGCATAGTTCTGCTTACCCAATTCGGTAGAAGAAATCGCCTTCACCTCACCATTCTCTACAATCCATATTGCCTTCTGCAAATCAGAATTACCCTCGAAGAACTTAGCCATGGAGATAGAGCAGGTATATGGATTCGCTACGAGATAGAATCCGCTGGTGTTATCTCCCAAAGTCTGAAACTTCTCTGCGAGATGCTTCTCATCGTTGTTGAAAGCAACGAGAAGTTTGCCATGACCTTTAGAATCCTTCGTAACCGAAGTCTTGCTTGAAGAGCTCCCTGTTCCGTTATAATCGAAGTACTGATATTCCGTATCAGCCTTCGGCAAACGGAGGAGCGCATTCTTTGTCTTGTCCTTTGGCAAGAGCGCATTACCCGCCTTGATAGAGAAACCACCGAAGGTTCCATCTGCGGCATAGCTCTCATCCACCTTATTATATACATGGCTCCAGTAACCGAGATTCATATCAACATCACTAGGAGCTGTTCCATCCGGATAATGCGATGCAGAATAATCACCCTTAGGAGTGATTTCCTTCACATCACTCTTCATCCAGGCTCTCTGATAAACCGGATACTTGCTTCGGCTATACACCTTATCATCAAAGTTGATATCCGTAAACGCCTTGGTTTCCTGTCGGCCATTACTTGCTGGCACATACATATCACCGGCGTAGATATACTGCAGAGGTGAAGCCATGGTGTACCACTTGTTAGGCACCAGCTCCTTCTCTACCCAAGCCTTGTCATAAACCAGATAGCACTGGTCGCGAAGCTCGCCCTGAGGCTTGAAGTAAATCTGATGGCAGGTATTGCCATAGAACTTCTCGCACTTCAGATTACCATCAGTTTCGAATCCCTTATTGGCATCTGCCTCATTCCAAATCGCCATGATGTCATACTGGATATACTTCGTAGCCTCATTACCCTTACCGTTAGTCAGCTTGGTAGCAATCTTATTGGTTTCACGATAAACGACATTACCGAGGTCAGGGAATGGCAAACCATTCAAGTTACCAATCGTTACCTTGGTAAACTTCATTGGCACATAGCTGTTCAGCGTAGGAATATCCTGGGCCGAAGCTGGTGTACTAGACATGCTACTTCCATAAGGCAGATAATTCTTATACCCATTATCATACAATTCTGCAGATGATGAGCGATGCCAGTTGGCATCATTGTTCCAGTTGGCATTCATACCGCCATCGGCAGTAGGAGTCCAGGTAATGAACTCTGGTACTATCTTCACCTTGAGATAAGACTCACCAGGGCAATTGGTAGTTGTCGCAGAAGCTCCTCTCTTCTCGTAAGCGAATCGGAGAACATAGTAGTATCCCTCGTGGAAATCAGCAACTGCAGCATCCTCAAACTTGAGGTTGAGGGTAGCCTGAGTCGTTTTATCAAAAGCAAGCAGTTCATCGCTCTGCAATGTTGCAACCTGAGTATTCAACTTCTTTTCCCATAAAGGATCATTCGTAGAAGTAACAAATACGCTCTGCGAATTATCAGCAGGTTTTTTGCTATCATCAATGAAAGTAAGAGGCTCAGTAATAGCAGATCCATCTCTCATAGTAGCACTATGAAGAGGTATCTTCAAATATCTATTAGAAGCCTTCAACTTCTCCAACTGTGGCAAACCGATACGAAGCGATGCCTCATAATTGCCATCATTGAATGGATAATCCACATCATTGAAACCGAAGTTAAGCTGTGGACCATCCAGCATCACACGCAATGGGACTGCTATTGCACCAGGACACAACAGATATGTCTTGCCATTGATTGTATATGGAATGTAGCCATCTGAATTCTGAGTTCCTTCTGGCTTCATATATATATTATGAGTCTCACCCAAAGGAAGTTTATCCTTGCTGATAGTGATTTCATTGCTAGCTGCTGCAGAAGGATCCACTTTATTAGCTGCACCAGTACCATCAATATACCAGATGAAGTTAACACCATCCAATGTAATCTTACCACCTGTATTAGGATCAGTTGTAATCAACTGTCCCTTGATTTTTACCGAATAGCTGCCTGCTTCACCGCAAGGAATCTTATAATCCGTAATGACGTTACCATCAGTATCAGTAATGATTGGATGTTGGCTAACCATTTCAAACCAGTTACTGTACAACGAGCAGACTTCAGCAGGTGAACCCCAATTAGAGTTGCCTGTTGCGTCAGGAGTTTCTGTAGCTACAGATACGTAATACTTCTTACCTACTTCAAGAGGATAATACCTATTACTGATAACGATATAGGTTTCACCTTCACTATCCTTCTCAATCATAGGAGTACCATCTATAGTATACTGATTGCAAGTTTCCTCTGAATCGAATACGTCAACCGCTCCATATTTATTACTCTTGTAAGTAATATTCTTTGATGCATCTGAAGTATTAATCTGTACTGTCTGATAATAAGGATTACTCTCATCAGTACCTTCTACAGGCGTTCCATCCTCCTTGACAAAACGGAAGTAGATTTTGGTCTGTCCTTTATGTCCAGTAATAGCATTCAAAGTCTCGTGGATAGCACGAATCTTCAGTTTGATATTTCCCGTTGTAGCACTTCCACAAATAGGCTTCTCCTGAATTACTTGAACCTTAGCAGGTGCAAGATACATACGGATATCATCTATGGCATAGTCGGCACCATCAGTATTGTTACAGTAATTATCAATCTCTAGCCGAAAGTCAGAATACTGCTCTACCTTTGAGTCATTTTGCAAAGTAATCTTACCATATACCTGATACCATGTCGCTTCTTCCTTACTATCTCGATTATCACTAAAATCTCCTGATGAAAAACTATGTATCAAATGTTTCTCAACTATCTCACCATTGACATTTCTGTTAACACCAAATAGTTTAAACATAATCTGTGGCTTAGTTGTCTGATGAGTCATATCTGCAACACCCGCTGTGAAGATAAGCTGCTGTCCAGTACAAAGATCTGCTGTGAAATCTGAAGCTGCGATTTTTCTACTTTCGTCTGATGCATCCACATAAAGGAAATGACCATATTGAGAACCATTGGTCGTCTCATAAGTCTTATCATATAATAAACTAGCATTAGTATTCCACCAAAGATACTTTTCACTACTAGTAGAAACATTACTAAGATTTGCAGACTTATACAAGCAATAATCTCCATGAAGTGGAGAATGACCTATTTTATTCAGACCACCATAATCAGTAGCATCGTAGTCTATCAAATCACGATATACGAAACTATAAGCACGACGATCCCATTTAGATGGTAATCGGTCTTGGTTGTTATCTGGACTTGTAGGAGCAGCCAAAGTCTGTTCTACATCATCATCATCAAATGTAATTGGCTTGGTAGCCATTTTATAATGCTCGTCAAGATAACTAATAAGTCTGTTATTCAATCCTGCATCAACTATCTCTGCCTTAGTCATCGGATGATTATTCATGAATCGAATATCAAAGTTGGCTATAGGGCAACGATTTCCGTCTTCATCCATAGCATATGCAACTATGAATACAGGATCACCATATTCAAATGTAAAATTCTTGCCAGAACCAGACAAAGATGCAGGCCACCAGTCGCCGTTGAGCTTATTCATCTTCAAATTAAAAAAACGATTAGTCTCCACCCCTAGTTTATAACAATAAGTCTTAGTCTTATCATACGCCCACCATTCAACCTTAGTTGCCTTGCATAATTTGTTCTTATCGAAGTTGCTTTCTACGAGTTTGTCCGTTTCTTTTACATAATATACCCGATTAGTAAAACCCTCAAAAGCTCCACTTCTTTGATATACACCATCGGCTAATGGATGGAAATAATATTTCTTAGCATCGGACAAATCCAGTCGAAGAGTCACAGTAGAACTGTTATCCATCATACCAACAGTCAAATACTGTCCATCCTCATAGGTTCTATAATCTGCTCTTTCGGGATTTTTGCCAATAGCCGTATTCATGATATCGTCTGCTAACTTCTTGGCAGAACGGATATGGAAAATATATCGGATAGAGAGCGTAGGCTCATGCACAAGATAAGTTTTTGATGCATCCAATCCATCAATATAACGGCTTACATCACAGGCAATGTCTTCACCTTCCCATCCATCAGACGAAGCTTCTGTAGGTGCAGTATACATAACACCAACATTCTTACTAACAGGGGTTTGAGGAAGATTGAAAGCAAACAAACCATAATCATTACCGCCCGAAACTATATTCTTCAGAAGAGTTGATGCACCTGTACCTGTAACTGGACTTAAATTATCATTAACTTTATCTGTTTTAAAATCATACCATCTAATATAGCCCTGTGGTTCAAGTGGTGAACCCTGACCTATTGCATTTTCATATTTGTCGAAAGGTAACACCAACTCAACTGCATCATTAGCACCATTTACATAGACATAGTACTCCCACTCAGCAGTCTGCTGCATTCCCTTTTCGTCAAATGCAGTATTAGCATGGCCTACATAATGATTGAAAGGCATGCTATACTTATCCAAAAGCTGCACATTAACCTTTGCCTTCAAAGTAGGCTCAGTTGTAACGAAACCATACTCTGTGGTTGGCGTTTCATCAGAGATGACACAAGAAATGTCAACATCATTAATATCCAGTCCTTCTGGAACTACAAAATTAGCATTCAATGCATTAGCGAAAGAACTTGAGGCATCATCAGAATACCAAGTCCAGTACATACCTTCCTGTTCCTTTAAAGCTCCTTTAGAAGACACACCGGTTATAGCTGAGCCATCCTTCTTTTTAATAGCCCAACGAACATATAACTTACTGAAATTCTGTGTTTCAGATAAACCTAATTGGTCCTTGATAAACTTCAAATTATCTTCTGAAGTAAGATCTACATTTAAATTGGTTCCTAAAACAATGGAAGATACATTACGGATTGCAGTACCTGCTGGATCAGCTGATGGAACCAACTTAATTGTACCAAATTGGGTTTGACTCAAAATGGTATAATTCACCTTACCTACCAATGTTGGTTCTTCCATAATCAGATTGTCCGAAATACTTGGCTGTTCATTACCAACATATACCACAACGTTATAATCATTGATATTCTTATCACTAGGACAAGATATGGTAAAGTTGAAATCAGAGAAAGGAACAGAAGTATATTCTCCCATATTGCGCAGGCAATATATACCCTTCGCATTCTTATAACATGCTAATGTATAGGCCTGTTTGCCATCCAAGTGAGTAGCAGAAATGTCTGTTCCTTTTTGCTGCAATTTAAATTTACTAAGATCTGTAACGGGTTTTCCTTTTTTATCAACAACAGAGAGACGGAGATAGAAAGGATACTTATTTAACTTAAGCTCATCGGCATTCTCTTTTTTATCCCAAATGCCAAAGTCTGCAAGAGTTTCACCTAAATCAGTAATAGAAATGGAACCACCTCGCAAATTAGCATCAGCAATAGTTAATAATTTCTCAGCACTATTTGAACCAGAATATGTCTTAAAAATTGGAAGTTTATCCTTTGATACCAAATTAAAAGTGATTTTCTTTTCTGCTGTAGCTTCAGAAGGTGCATTAAAAAATGCATCACTAGAAGATACTAAAAGAACTACTGTATACTTGGAAATATCTTCATCAGCAGTAGTTATTGTGAAAGAATTATCACCAACATAATAAGGCTTAGGAAATACCCAATAAGTACCTTTATTCTCGTAGCCATCACGATAAGGATTACTTATAGACCATCCGGTTATATTTACCTTATTTCCTGAAGCATCAAGAACAAACCAAGCTGTGTAATCATTTGTTGTAATATAATTGTTCAAACCTTTAAATGTAGCAGAACTTCCACTAGTTATAATTACCGCATTCTGTACCGTTATTCCCCATATAGCATTTGGCAGCAATGCAAGCATTGCTACCAACATATATCTCATTACACTATTAAAAATCTTAGACTTAAACATAAGCTTCAATGTTTTTTAATATTTGTATTATTGTTTACATATCCAAAATGCACCATTATGGCGTCTTGCTGTGTACCAGGTTAAATCCTGAGAGATGGCTACCCGATATACTAGCGTTGGTGCTGTTGTGGTTCCGTCATCCACTTTTACAGAAAGCTGATAGATGATAGGACCTATCTTCTTGCCCAACTCACCTAAGGTTTCTGCCTCAATTCTATCTTTGCTAGAAACGATATATGGTATCGTACTGAAGGCTTTTGATTCTGCTCCAGTCTCCGATTCCGAGAGTTTCGTCCACTCAAGATTAGTGAAAGGGACAGATGAGCCATCACTATACTTCGTAACAGAAGGAATGATATGGAACTCCTCTAAATCATGGAAAATGAGATTGAGCTGTTTTCCGTCATCTTTCAATGCCGGAGCCGAACCAACGGATCCAAAGTCCTCTACCTTGAGTCGAAGCTTGTAATCACTCAGCGCCAACTTTAAGACATGATGGTCGTTGCGGGCTATCTGGTTCCAGTCGGTATACATGAAATATCGTTGTGAACCAACATTCGTTTCGAGCGTTACTACAAAATAAGGATAAGCATTGCCGGCTTGACTCTCGTTGACATAGAAAGAAACCGAACGGCTGTTGTCTGTATCATAATCGGTTGTGTTCTTGGCTACCGTCAAACCAGATGTAATCTCATGTGTAAAATCATCTCTTTTAGCATTCTCTACCAAATTTGGCGTTTGGGCTACATACGTAGATGAAACAACATTGTTTGCAGGGAGCAGTTTGATATTTTCTGCTCCTGTAGCAGGATTGCTTGTAATATCGCTGATACTCACATTCTTTACAGTAATATCCTCACCTGTCATATTGCGGAACTTGAGAGTTATCTTGGATAGCATTCTTACTACATATAATTGCTTAACATCCGGTTGGCCGTCAGGGCCGATAATTACTGTCTGCTTGTTGCTCATAGGAATACCATTCGCTGTAATATCCATATCATTACCATTGACAGCAAATGTTTTGGAATCGAAGTCAGGAGAAGGAGAACCCTCCGTAATCGTACCGAGTTTACCGAGTTCTGTATCTGATAGATTGGCAAAAGAATAGACCGTATATTTGGTTCCTGCTTCCAAACCGGTAACTGTTACAACATCTTCCTTATCTTTGCCTTCTTCTACGGATGGCTGCTTAACTACTTTCGCTACCGTTCTATCAGGCTTTACAAAGACAACTGTCCAACTCTTCATGTTCTCTTCTTTAGAACCGTCATCCCATGAATTGGGCTTTCCTACAGTATAAGTTTCTGCACGGGATGAAGCAGAACTTCCTGATACTGGAGACAGATTAAAATGGAGAGTATATGTCTTGTTGGTGGTACTTCCCGGATCAGAAGCATCACTATCTGGCGAACATGCTGCAAAAGACGTCAGCAGCATCACCAGGCAAGCCATATATTTCATTATATGTTTTCTCATTTTAGTTATACTTTGTAAATTAATCTTAGAGTTTAATATATTACTTCCCCATGGTCGTAATGTGCCCAAGGGACTACATGTATGGTCAACTTGATGCCTTTAGACTTTCCTTCAACACCTTCTACCTTTACCTGATAGATGTTGTTGCGAACAACACCAAAATGCATCGGGTCAGCGGTGGTTCCACTTCCTGAAGGGTCGCTATGACGGAGCGTATAGGTATATTCCTTTTCTTTTCCTATAGAACCAGCTTTAGGCTGTTTCTTGGTTGCATCCCATTCAGTCTCTTCATAATACTTGCCTTTAAAGATAAGGCCTGTAGAATTAGCCTCGGCGTTATCGGTGGTCGTATTCTCCATCATATAATCGAGGATGTAACTTGCCTCTCCTACTGTCGTACTGGTTGAAGTTGTCTTCTTTACATTATATAAAGATGTAGGACCTTCAGCATTACTCAGAGTTAGACCTGTGCGATCCTTTGTCCAAGGACAAACCACATAATTAGTAGCTTTATTGGCTGCATTTTTGGTTTCTAATCCGAAATAAGTAACTGCAGATACTGCTGCATCTGAAGAAACTCGCTTTATCAGGTATTCTCCCTTTGTCATAACATTGGTAGGAGTAACAGATTCGAGCTTAAAACCGCCTACTACATTTGTTCCATCCATTACATTATAATAATAACCTTGATTGGTTTTATCATAAGTCGCATTTGGAATGATGTCGATACGGGCAGCCAGGCGCTCGATGTCTACATTTACCACATAAGGATCTGTTTCTGAACCTTCCGTTGTGAAATCTATCGTTGCGTCCTTCTTTGATGACATGATGAAGTTTGAGAACTTTGTAATATCTGCATCTCGGGTACATACCTTCGACATCTGCAAATCTCTTACTTCGCTTATCTTCTTTCCTTTACATTTGGAAGTCATGTCGTCTGCATTGGCTATCACTATAACATGATAATTCTTGCCAACAATTGCAGCATCTATTTCTTTAGGAACGGTAGTATAAGTTGCATCGCTGCCGGAAGTAGGAGTTTTTTCCTTCTTTAAATTGGTAAATGTATATACATAATCTATTATAGCATCAGCTTCCGACAGGTCATCTTTACCAGATTTATATAGTAAGACGGTAAGAGAATTGACATCATTTTCTTTATTGATTCCTTTTTCTCTTCCATCTCCTTCTTCACCTCCTTTAGGTTCTGTAGCTGCCCTACTCGCTCGTGTATCTCCACTACCTTCCACCGTTACCTTTACCTGCAGATATGCCTTCATATCTTTGCTTGGCAGAGGCAAATCACTAGTAGTGTCACTCGCACAGGATGCGAACGACATAACCAGCAAAAGGGCTAGCAATGAGAGGGTTATAGTTTTCATTTTAAACATACACTTTCTTTTTATATCGGCTTACTGAAAGCCGGGTAGGACATGTTAATGGAGTTCTTCGAACTGGATGCGCTTGCTCCAACTCAGCACATTCACGCTGATGGTGATGTAGCAATACTTGAGCTTGCCACCCTGGATAAAGAACTGAAGTTTGTAATCGTAGGCACGGTCTAGGAATTCCTGTGCACTGTAACTGTACTCCTCGCTGGTGCGAAGACGACTCAAGAGGTCTGGTAGATCTACATTGACTACCGTATTTCCGGTCTCCTTACTCTTAATCAGGAGTCGGCCATCCAGGTTGTAATCTTCGTGTTTCAGAATGCGGGAAGTCATAAAGTCAGCATGGGCTATCTTGCCCTGCTCGTCCTCATCTACCGTATTCCATGTGGCATGAGGGGTATAAATGAGTTTACGGCTCTCATCGAGAGAGTTATCCCAAAGGATGCGGGCATTATGGTCTTCGATGGTCATCGTGTAGTCGTTGACATCCATATCCTGTGGAGAGTCAAGGTCACGAAGCGCCACATTGATCTTCTTGGTATCACGCACCAGAGGGATGGTTGCATAAGAAGGTTTTGAGGATGATACCTCTACTGCCTCCAGCAGTTTACCATGCCAGAGGGTATCGAGAGGAAGGCTGTTGTTGACAACCTCATCATACTCTCCCCTATTTTCATGGTCGAGATTCACTTCCAGTGTCTGCATCTTATCTCCTGTAGCCGATGGAGCGGTACGAACGAACTTGGCACGGCCTGAAGTTAACTGGTCGGCGTAAGCATTCTGTCCGGCAAGGGCAATGAACTGATATTTACCTGGTTGCAGGTTCTCGACGTGCATCACATAATTTGGGTCTTTGAGAGGCGATGATAGCGCAGAATTCGTCTCGGTCTGTTGGGTTATATAGTTTCCGTTCTCGTCGAATACATACAGCGTTACCTGTCCAACATGGTCGTTGAACATGTCGGCACGCTGGAGGTTATAATCATACTTAAACTTCACATATACACCATTAGGACAATCGCTGTAATCCTGGTGCCACATATCGTGGCATGAGGTCGCGACGGTCAGGGTCATGGCAGCTGCCATGACACCCTTTAACCATTTATTTATCTTCTGCGCTATCATATCGCTAATCAATTATTATTTTCAAATTTTTATCTTAAATGTATCTACATCTTATTGCAAAGTAGCATTCTGTGTACGCTTAGCCCAAGAGAGGACGTTGATCTGAACAGCAATGTAAGAATCAAGTTCATCATCGGTAGTACCTGTCAATTCAGGAACGGTAGCAGAACCTAATCCCTTAACACCCTGAACGGTGATATCATACCAGTTGTTACGGAGAACACCATAACGACCTAACCAGTTTTCTGCCTGATTTGTTGTTGGGTAAACTTCGCCAGCTTTAACACCTAGTTCATTCTTTTTCCAAGGAGTCAAGTCATCACCAAAGTGCTTGATACGTACTGTATAATATGAAACACCATTCTTATAATAAACCATAGAACCAACAGCAGCCTCTACATCTTTAACATAAGTAGCTGGTAATGGATCTGGAGTTCCTTTTAACTTAGCTGGATCTACTGTAACTCCTGTCAAGTGGATTACACCTGCTGCATCTGTATCATAAGCCAAAGTAAGGTCACCTTCACCAATCGTTGTTGAAGCATCCTTAGCATTATTTGTAACCCATGTAGCTTCAGTATTCAAGAACTTTTCTTTTACCAGCTTATCTAACTCTGTTTTTGTATAGAGTTTGGTCTGATCACCTCCTACAATATAGAAATCAGCACCACTATTCAACTTAGCCTTGATTGTTACAAGAGTTGTCAAGTTTTCATTCTGATGAGGTACATCAAACGTATTCTCGAAGCAATACTGTGGACTAGTTTCACCATAAGTATTTACGAAATTTGTTGCACGCTCCAAAATACCTGCAGAGAAATCTGTATCATAATTAACATCCTTAGCGAAATAAGTACGATACAAATCTGTTGCTACAGCAGCTCCACCAACAAAACGATATTTAGAAGATGTTAATCCTTTAGAAGAGTAACTCTTCCATGAGTCAAAATCTTCTGTGTTACGAACCAAATAAGTCGTTTTGTTAAAGTTATCAATAGCCCAGCCTAATACTTCAAATGGGACAGATGTAGATGTACTTGTAGTAGCCTCTGTTACTGTACCCTTGTTAACTGTTACCTTTGCAACAGCACGCTCTACATAAACCTGAGCTGCAGAACCAGCTAATGCTTCAGCCTCTGTATCATAGATTTTACCATTTAAGTCCGTCAAAGTTGAAACTGTACCAGCTGCAGGGTCTGAATCATCACCCTTTTTACTACACAAAGGAGCATTTGCCATATAGAAACCTGTCTTGGTCAAGTTTTCACCTGATGTGGCATTAGCCGACTCAACAAATTGTTTATAAGTTCCAGCAAAAACAGAAGTACTGCCCTTTAATTTCACGGAATTTGTAGCTTCATCTACTGTGAAGACTCCATTGCTGTTCAATACAACAAGAGCTTTCATGTCAGTACCTGACTTATCTATCTTTTTTACTATCTTCTTGGAAGTGGTTGTGATATTTTGATCACCAGCAGGTGAAGTCCAAGGTTCGGTACTCAATTTGTAAGCACCTACAAAAGTAGCACTTGATTCTGCTGTACCCTGGAACAAAAGGAGTGTGGCATCCTTAACGGCATACTCGTTAGCCATACCATCCTTGAATTCATCGTTAAAACTACCGGCACGGGTACTTGGCTGAGTAGGCAAATTAATTGTAAATGCTACATAGCCATTACCATCCTGCTTAACAGGAGCACTTCCACCACCATTCAGATCATCACTACTTGAACAAGAACCGAGCATCAGCCCCGCCAATGCAACGGAAAATAATAAAGTTTTCTTCATCTTGTAAGTTATTATAGTTGTTATTAATAATTATTTCTTTACTTATAAACGCTCTTAAAAATCTAATTGTATTACATTTTTATATATTTGGTTTACAATTCATCTAATACGTTATATTTGAGTCACTTTCTGAAGTTGTACTTAGAAAAGTTTTGCCTGAGTTAGGAGTCTGTCCCTAGCCAGGACAGTACCCTGGCTCTAAGGAATAGCTATATTGTCCTAAACAGACAGTATGTATAACTTTATAGATTCTGTAAATTTTCTTTTGCAGAAGCAACACCAGCCTTGGCTGCCTGCTTCAGATAATAACGAGCTTGCTTCTCGTTACCCTTCAGCATCTCATAGACTCCTCGGGCATTCTGGGCTTCGGCACTGGTTCCTGCCTTGTCGAGATATTCTTTCGCACCATCTGCATCACCGGCATTCAAACGGGTTATGGCTGCATTCAGATTCGCTGTCTCGTTCTCTGGGAACATGCGGACGGCTATCTCCATCACATCATTAAACTCCTTGCTGCCTGGCTCGTAAGTCTGGGCTACCATGAACATCTCCTCCTGGCTCAACAGCTGTGGCTTGGTCTTGATGATCTCCTTTGCCTCTTCCACATCGAAAGGTTTCACCTTATAAGTAATGTGGTAGTCGGAATGGCGGAGGGCTGGATACCAGGTGTCGAGCATAAAGCGATACTCTGAAGGATACTGCTTCTTAATCTTCAACTCGCGGGCATCCGGATTCAGACTCTTGTCTGCAATAATCGCCAGAATGGCATCCTTATGCTCCAGGTTGCTACCTTTAATATAAGCTATCAGTCCATCCCAATCCTCTGGAGTAGAAGAAACCGTGAAGAGGTTGTTTGGCAACTTCACCATCCGGCGCACATATTCGGTCAGCGTCTTGGCACGGTTCTTTGCCAGATAATCATTATGGGTGTAAGGACTCTCTGGTGATGCATAACCATGAATGTTGATGCCGCTCACTTCGAGGTTCCTGTCTTCCTTCAATGCATTGATGGTGCGGATGATGCTATCCAACTGTTCCGGATTACGGCGGTAATCAGGATGCAGCTCGATACGGTCTACCGGGAAATCGATATAAGCGCGCTTATCCAGATGACGGACCTTGATTGCCTCTACCTCCGGACGGACGAAAGAAGCTACCGGCTGGCGACGGCGAGAAACCGTGAAATCGTTGCCATCCTGCAGATCACCACAACCGCAGAGGTCTTCATGAATATCCAAATCGTAGTTTCTTTCCTTAGAAGAGAGAGGAACGGAGGCAAGATACTTCACGGTCTGCTGCTTCTTATTGTCTCGCTTCACCACCAAAGCCTGAGGTGAAAGCTGCAACTGTTTCTTCCCTACTCCACGGTCATACATAATCTGCTGTCTTCTGCCGTTGATAACAATCTCCGGCATCTTGAGCAGCTCACCTTTATACTTGATCATCGGAGTATAGACAAGCTGGTTGTTGGTAGGGAGATCCAGGGAATCGAGATTCAGATCCATCGCAACCGTAACCAGGTCATTGTGATGAGACATCTGTACATTAGATACCTGAATCTTATCGGCAGCCAACTTGAGACTCTTGCAATCCTGGGCTGCAAGAGGCATAGCCATCAAAAGAGAGCTGAATAATAATATGTAGTTCTTAAAATCTTTCATACTCATAGATTATGTTTAATGAGTTACAACATATAAATAAGAGAAATGGCTGCCTTGGTAGGACCCACGTAGTTGTCATGAGATGACTTCTCCTTCTCGCCACAGGCACCGCACTTGAACTTGTCGTACTGGATATAATCATATCCGAAACCTACAGAGGTTTCCAGGTTCCAGTGCTTGGAAAGAGGCCATTGATAACCAGCGGTCACACCACCACCTACATACCATCCTTCATAGCGATGGTCGCGTAGAGATTTGAAAATGCCAAGGGGTAACTTCACTCCTCCTGCATTAAACTGTCCGCCCATGGCATGAACACCCAAGAACCAGCCATTGAAGCTCTGACAGAACCAGTAACGGTATTCTGGTTGCAAAAGCCAATGACGGAGGCTTGACTGGTCGCCACCGGACTGTTTCCAAGGATTGAAGCCAAAGAATACCTGAGCGGTATGCTTCTTGCCTAAGGCAGTCTCGACACCGAGATTAGGAGTTGTTGTAGCCCAATATAAGAGGTTGGACTTGACTCCCGTGTTTTGCGCATAATTAGCTAGCGATACAAATAAGAGTAACACTGTAGCTAAAATCAATCGTTTCACCATCTATTAAAGAGTTTAGTTTATTCTATTTGTTTATTTCGTTCTTACTACATAAATAGGTAATTATATAAATTAACCGTTTACATGATAGTTCGTATTTTCTGGGGGCAAAAGTAATAAAAAAAATGAAAGGGGGGGGGGAATTTTTCGTAACTTTTTTTGCGCTATGAAACATTTTAGTACGTAATTTTTCTGATTTTATAAATGAAAACCCACAATCCGTTAACATTTTATACATAAACATCACTAAAGAAGATTCAACATAATTTTTGACAGAAAATGATAGTGTAGACTATGAGAATACATATAAAGGTAAAAAGGTAAAAAGGTAAAAGGAGCTGCGCCCATCTATCTGTGGGAAAAAGCTGGGAGATAAGAAAGGAAAACTGTAGGAAAACAGAAAAGCCCCGACTACTTTCGTAATCGAGGCTTCTGAAATTGAAAGGAGGCGGCTACCTACTCTCCCGCATTGCATTGCAGTACCATCGGCGCAAGTGAGCTTAACTTCTCTGTTCGGAATGGGAAGAGGTGGGACCTCACCGCAATAACCACCTGATAATGGGTTATGACGTATTTGCACACAAGCAAACTGTTTATCAAGTAAAGAACCACCGTCCCTCTCGATTCAATCGAGAGTCAACAGCTGAAACTATG
>ERZ1034753.347-NODE-347-length-17180-cov-5.049518_pt1 | contig 17180 bp, 17 predicted proteins | sample MGYA00520702_ERZ1034753 | MGnify/ENA primary metagenome ERZ1034753 (study PRJEB33766, sample SAMN09781700) | gut metagenome | biome: gut microbiome | host: Homo sapiens | place: Madagascar | study: EMG produced TPA metagenomics assembly of the PRJNA485056 data set...
TAGGTATCGCGAAAGCCGGCGTAGACAAAGGATATCTTCTTGGCAGACAGGATGGGAGAAAGGAAGGTGTACGAGATGGTGTGCGGCTTGGGAAAGCGGAAAATCAGCGCGAAATCACGGTGCGCATGCTGGAAAATCATATGCCGTTGGAAATCATTGTGAGAATCACCGGTCAGTCAGAGGATGATATCAAAAGGATCGCGGAAGAAGAGTCACTTCCCTGCTAATGGACTGGTTCTGCAGAAGAAGGGATGGTGGACATCATGTGCAATCTCAGCGTAGGTATCGCGAAAGCCGGCGTAGACAAAGGATATCTTCTTGGCAGACAGGATGGAAGAATAGAAGGCAGACAGGAAGGCGTACGAGATGGTGCGCGGCTTGGGAAAGCGGAAAATCAACGCGAAATCACGGTGCGCATGCTGGAAAATCATATGCCGTTGGAAATCATCGTGAGAATCACCGGGCAGTCAGAGGATGATATCAAGAGAATCGCAGAAGAAGAGTCGCTTCCCTGCTAGCGGCTATAGCTAGGGAACGCCGATTAAATCTGACAACGATTTCATCAGTGTTTCCCTAGCAAAGGACGCGGAATACATCCGCGTCCTTTTTAGTGGAATTTTCATCGAAGCAGCTGCTGAAATGTGATAAAATAAACATATATTTTATCATTCCGATCCGCCAAAGCACCCAAGATACGGCGAGCTGAGCCGGATCCAAGGACATCCATCATGCCAAAGACGTATAAAAATATCCTGATCATAAAAATGAGCTCCTTGGGGGACATCATCCACGCGCTCCCTTCACTCTACGCCCTGCGCAAGGCCTATCCCGAAGCGAGGATCACCTGGGCCGTGCACCCTGCCTTTGCGGGGATCCTTCCCGGCAAGCCGTGGATCGATGAAGTCTACCTCGTCGACCGGAAGCGCATCAAGCAGCTCTCCTACTGGAGAGAGATCCGCAAAGACCTGCATGCGCATCACTTCGACCTCGTCATCGACCTGCAGATGATCGCCAAGAGCGGGCTCATCTCCTTTCTCTCCGGCGGCAAGAAAAAGATCGGCTACCACGATGGCAGAGAAGGCAGTTTCCTCTTCAGCAAACCCATTTCCGGGCCCCACAAGCACGGACACATTATCGAACAGCTTTTAGACGTCATGCGCTACCTTGGCTGCCCCGCAGACAAGATCGAGTTTCCCCTTCCTGATCTGACAAAAGAAATGGAAACCGTCACTACGCTTCTCCAAACGAATGGCGTCAAAGGAAGCTACGTCCTTCTCGTCCCCGGGACACGGGGCGACCATAAGAAATGGCCCATTGAGTACTGGGGCGAGCTTGCAAGGAAACTCGCCGAAGACAAGATCACCACCGTCATCGCAGGCTCCAAGGGTGAAATGCCCATGGGCGAAGCCATCCGGAAGCTCTCGCCTTCCCCGTATACCGTGAACCTTATGGGACAGACGAATCTCTTAGAACTCGCCGCTCTTGAAAAAATGGCGGCACTTCACATTTCCAGTGACACTGGCCCCCTCCACATCGCAAACGCCGTCCACACTCCCATCATCGCCCTCTTCGGCCCGACACTTCCGGACAGAAGCGGTCCCTATGGGAATGACAACAGCCACGTCCTTTTGGCAGAGCATCCGGGGATAAAAGAGTGCAGGATGGCAAGCCTCCCGATGGAGAAGGTGTATCAGCTGGTGCGGGGTATGATGAGCGAGTAGTGCGCTTATTTTTGGATCGTATGGCTCATGTACGTGCGGTGCGCTCCATGGGTGGCGCCTGATCCTATGATGCCTGTTTATTTCAGGGAAAGCACGGATTAGATCATCGCTCACAAGATCCCGTGCTTTTCGGGCATCCAGATGATCTACGGCTCTATCAGCCAACTACATATGTGTATGGGATCAAAGAGAAAGAAGAGCATGGCCGGTGACAGCCATGCTCTTCTTTTTGCATGTTTCACGGAAAATGCCTGTTATCAGAGTATGATATAATGATAGAAAAAACTTTAGGGACGCAGGCGAGCTTTTCTGCTGATTTCCACCGGCGTCTGGGGTAAAAATATATCGTACAGGGAGAGAGATCCATGAAAGTCATGTTGGCAGATTTTCATAAATTCATAGGCTACAGCGGCGGCATCGAGAACGTCTTTGCTAAGATGGCGAGCGCCCTTTCTGAAAGAAATTATGACGTCATCGCCGTCTTTGCCGATGAGAAAAGAGAGGGAGAGCCCTTCTTTACCGTGCCCAAGAGCGTGAAGCTCCTGAACCTCTACCACTTGCCGGGAGAGAAAGCGGTGAAACCGAGCGGACTTACGAAAGCGCTCCGCGAAGTCATCCGCCCCTTCTCCAGAGCGGCAGCCCGAGATCAGAATTACCGCCTGCTCTATCAAGCGAAAGCACAGCTGTCACGGCTTCTCGAAAAAGAAAAGCCGGACGTGATCGTCTCCTTCCGTGAACCCACCGGACGGTTGCTTTTGGATGGCGTGGGGACGAAGATCCCTGTGATCTCCATGCTGCATAATGATCCGGATGAGATCTTCCGCGGCTCGCCGGCAGAGGAAAGGAAGGCTTTAGAAAAAAGCGCCGCCATTCAGGTGCTGCTCCCTTCTTTTATTTCCAAAGCGAAAAAATATCTGCACTACGACCACTTCATCGCGATACCGAATGCGGTGAACGCGCCGCACGTCACGGCAGATCATCTCGCAAAGAAGGACAAGTACACCATCACCAGCGTCGGCCGCCTCACCGGCCGCACCAAGCGTCAGCATCTCCTGATCGAAGCCTTCGCAAGGCTTTCCAAAGACCATCCGGACTGGCAGGTGAAGCTATGGGGAGACACCTATGATAAGCCCTATGTCGCTTCGCTCAAATCAAAAATAAAAAAGTACGGTCTGGAAAAGCAGGTCTTCCTTTGCGGGACGACAAAAGATATGGATGCCGTCTGGAAAGAGACGGACATCTTTGCATTCCCCAGCCATCACGAAGGGTTTCCTTTGGCATTGAGTGAAGCCCTGAGCTGTGGCATCCCGGCGGTCGGCTATCGAAGCTGTCCGGCCGTCAATGAACTCATTCAATCTGGGGGAACGGGACTTTTGGTGGAAGAGGGAGCTTCTGCTTTGGCAGAGGGACTTAAGAAATTAATGGAATCTCCTGTTTTGCGTGAAAGATTTGGAAAAAATGCGCAAATGGCAGCAGAGATGTATAGGCCAGAAATCGTTTGGGGAAAATGGGAAGAAAAAATAGGGGAATGTAGTAAATAATTTTGCTAAATATGGAGATAAAAATGGATTTACTAAGTGCTGCAGAGAAGGATGTTATTTATATTAGTAGTGGCAGTAGTAATGAAAAGGATAGATTTCATATAGCACTTACAGGGACCGCTAATTATGTTCCTTATTTAGGAATGGTTATGCAATCTGCAGTGAGACATAATAGAAATATGGAATTTGTGTTTCATTTATTTTTAAATGAGTTATTTCCTATCGAAAAGATTCGAGTGAAGCAATTTTCGCAAAGTACCAATGCTAGTATCTATATACATGTGATGAATGATAACGCATTTAAAAATACATTTTTCTTAAATCGTCCTGCTGTATTTTTTTATAGACTAGTTATCCCTAGCTTGGTAAAGAAGTATACGGATAGAATAATGTATTTAGATGGCGATATGATGATTTGTGGGAGTTTGTTGCTGTTAAAGACCTTAGATTTCCATGGGGGGGTAGCTGCAGTTGTATCTGATCGCGCAGAAGAACGTTCAAGAAAACAACTGGGGGTTAAAAGATATTTTAATGCAGGAATGATGCTCATTAATGTTACACAATGGGAGCAAGATGATGTATTAGGGAAGATAATTGATGTATCTAAGAAATTGATAACCTGCTTAGATAAACATGGAAAGATCAAAATTTGGGGAAACGCTGAATATCATGATCAGACGATGTTAAATAAACTTTTAGACGGACAACTAGTTTGGCTTCCTAAGAAGTATAACTATATTTACAAGTTAAATCGTCCTGCCTTGTTCCATAAGCAGGATTATAATGAAGATTATAAGAAGCAAGTGATTCTCCATTTTGCTAGTGATGTGAAACCATGGCATTCTTGGGTGGAAGACTGGCCGGTCGTTAAAGAATATAACGAGTTAAAAGAACACTCTCCATGGAAAGACGTCCCAGTCAGTGTTCCCGTTACAAGGAAAAATTATCATAGAGCAGCTAGGGAATATAGAATTACTCATCAATGGGGCAAGGCTTTTCAATGTTATTTAGCTTATTATAAAAGGAAATTGTTAGCTAGAAAGTAGGAGTTGGCATGAATTTTATCTCAAATATAAATTTAGAGTTGAATCATAAAACCATAGTATTGGTATATATGTTGTATTTTGGTGATACTGTTGCATTGACACCTTTTTTAGAAGTGCTTCGTCGGGCAGCACCAGACTCTAAAATTATATTGGTGATGGATGGCAATTATTTGGATGCCATGGAGTATAATCCCTGTATAGATGAGATTATACCAGTAAAACGGAAAGAGTTAGGTATTAGCGGAACAATACAGTTGGGAAGAAAGTTACATAGCTATCATCCGGATTTGTTATTTGTGCTGCATGGTACGGCACGGACTACTTTACTGGGATTAAATATTCGTGCGAAAACATGGATTGGTCGTCCAGGCACAAGATTGGATGGTCTTCTTATGGATTATCCTATCCATATTTCTGATGAAAAAGAGCAATGCGCTATTACCTATTTAAATGCCTTAAAAAGAATTGGTGTGACAGATATTTCTTGCGAAGGAATGAAATTATATAGTTGTTCAGCATGGGATGAGGGAGCTAAGAAGTTTTTTGAATCTCATGGCATTCAGAGAGGGGATAAGCTGGCGGGATATTCTGTCGGCAGCACTCGGATAGAAAAAGACTGGCCGGCAGAACGATTTGGGAAAGTGGCAGAACATTTTGCCAAGAAAGGATATCGTCCAGTTTTCTTTGGTATCAAAAGAGAGATGGAGCTAGTAGAACGGGCAGTAAAAGGATTGAAATGTGATCCTATTATTGCAGCAGATCAACTATCTATGGGAGAATTTATTGCGGCAGCTTCCTGGTGTTCTGTGGGATTTACCAACGACAGTGGGCCAATGTATGTGTTTGATGCCAGAGGGATTCCAACCGTGGCCATGTTTGGACCGAGTAATGCGAAAAATCATTATCCGTTAGGGAAACGTTCAACGGCAATTTCTTCCTGGGATATGCCCGTAGGGCAGGATCATGTGAATCATACCATTCGAGATGGAAACTATGTACCCATTGACCATATTCCAACCGAAGAGGTTATTAAAGCAGGCGAATGGGCTCTTGGGTTACGAGAAACGAATGAATATGATGGGCATATCAAGTATATAAAGTAATAAGGCGGATAGGCTTCTCATTTGTAGGACAGTGTACAGATAACATTGGCATTTAAATGGTAGCGGAGGCGATTTTTATATGGTTTTGAATAATCCAGTAAAAAACGTTATACAAATTGGAAAGATGAATGGGCTTAAGTGTTTGCATATTGCAATGACTGGTACGGGCAATTATATTCCTTATATTGGAATAGCTATTTCATCAGTATATGAAAGCAATCTTGATCTGCCTATTGTATTTCATTTGTTCTTAAACGATTTGTCAGAAGTAGAGGAGCATAGGCTGGAGGAGGTGGTAAATAGATATAATGGGTGTATTTTTATTTACATTATGGATGATAATGCGTTTAAGAAACTTATATCCAAGGATAAGCCCCCGGTGTTTTTTTATCGTTTTATTATCGCTGACATACTAAAAGACAAAGCAGATCGAGTCCTTTATATGGATGGGGATGTATTTTGTAATGGTTCATTAAAGAAATTAATGGAGATAGAGTTTGGAGAAAATATTGTCGGAGTGGTAACAGATAGAGGAGAAAAGAGGCAAGCGAAAAGAAGTGGTGTTAGTCGCTTCTTTAACGCAGGAGTTGTTCTTATTGATGTTAAAAAATGGTGTGATTTTGAGATTGCGAAGAAATCAATTGAACTTTCGCATAAATTTTTGGAAAGAGCGAAAAGACATCGGGTAAGGTATGATGATCAGATCATTTTGAATATAGTCTTAGAGGGGAAGAAATTGTTTTTGCCAGTTAAGTATAATTACCTCTATAATCTTTCTCATGGCAGAATATATCAGAAGGATGACGTGAACCAAGATTATACAGAGCAGGTAATTGTTCATTTTGCTGGATATGTAAAACCGTGGCATTCTTGGCTAGAAGACGATTTAGCTGTACAAAAATATCTAAGCATAAAAGATCAGACACCGTGGAAAGAGTTTCCTTTAATTGAGCCTACTACCCATAAATTACTTCATCAAGCAGCAAGGTATTATCGTACCAGAGGTGAATACACTAAGTCGATGAGTTTTTATTTTAAGTATTTGGCATCCAAGTTAATTTAGCATGCCAGACTTGCAACTAAGTGGAGGTATTTATGGATATAAAGATATTAGTGGCAATGCATAAGCCAGCATGGCATCCAAGTGACTCGGTGTATTATCCAATACATGTTGGTGCGGGTGGGAAAGAACCAATTGAAGGCATTGCCTCTGATAATACAGGGGAAAATATTTCACAAAAGAACGCATCCTTTTGTGAGCTGACTGGATTATATTGGGCTTGGAAAAATCTACAATGTGACTATATAGGGCTATGTCATTACAGAAGATATTTTGGGCATTTCATTTTACCAAATGCTTCCGTAGAAAAGAAAAAGCAGTCTATTTTTTCGCAAAGAGATTATGAGAGTCTTTTGAAAAAATATGATGTTATATTGCCGACTAAGTGGATACATACGCGTGAAAATGTTAAAGAACATTACGCAAAGTATCATCGTGAGATGGATCTACTTCATGTAAGAAATGTAATCATGCAGCTTCATCCTGAGTATGGTGCTTCTTTTGATATGGTTATGGATAAACATAGTCAGCATGTATATAATATGTTTGTTATGCAAAAGGCAAAGTTTGACTCTTATTGCGAGTGGCTCTTTTCGATATTATTTAAAGTTGAGCAGGAGTCCGATATTACGAATTATGATGAGTATCAGGCCCGAGTATACGGCTTTTTAGCTGAAAGGCTGCTTGATGTTTGGATGCTTAATCAAAATTTGCGGACGACAGAGGCACACGTTGTTTTTTTAGGGGAAGAGCATCAGAGTATTTTAAAAGTTATTAAAGAACAAATCAGATTAAAAATCTGGAATATTTTGAAGCTGTAAGGAGACGTACATGCCTAAATTCGATTATCTAATTGTTGGCGCAGGCTTATATGGTGCAACTGCAGCGCATGAATTAAGGCGGCAAGGGAAAAGTGTTCTGGTGATTGAAAAAAGAAATCACGTGGGGGGAAACATATATACCGAGAACATCGAGGGAATACAGGTACATAAATATGGGGCTCATATTTTTCATACGAATATGAAATTTGTGTGGGATTACGTGAATCAATTCGCAACGTTTAACCGTTTCACAAATTCTCCGGTGGCCAATTATCATGGCGAACTCTATTCGCTCCCTTTTAGTATGTATACCTTTAATAAAATGTGGGGAGTGGTAACACCGGAAGAAGCATTAGCTATAATTGAAGAGCAGAAAAAAGCCGCTGGTATTTCAATGCCTAAAAACTTGGAGGAGCAAGCGATCTCTTTAGTGGGAACAGATGTTTATGAAAAGCTGATTAAAGGGTATACGGAAAAGCAGTGGGGACGTCCATGCAGTGAATTACCAGTCTTTATCATAAAGCGCTTGCCTGTTAGATTTACTTTTGACAATAATTACTTTAATGCACTTTATCAGGGAATCCCTGTGGGCGGGTATAGTAAAATGATCGAAAATATGCTTTCTGGGGTTGAGGTAAAGCTAGAATCAGATTATTTGAATGACAAGGACTCTTGGGATGCAATAGCAAATCGAATTATTTATACTGGCCCGATTGATGCATATTTTCATTATGTACTTGGGCCATTAGAATACAGAAGCGTTCGTTTTGAAACCGAGTTCTTGAATAAACCAAACTTTCAGGGCAATGCGGTTGTTAATTATACAGATCGTGAGACACCATGGACGCGGATTATTGAACATAAGTGGTTTGAATTTGGCAAAGACAAAGATGGCAATGATCTTCCAAACACGGTTATTAGCCGAGAGTATTCAACTAAATGGCAGGTTGGAGATGAGCCATATTATCCTGTAAATGATGAGAAAAATAGTGCACTTTATCAGAACTATCGGACTTTGGCACAAAAAGAGAAGAAGGTTGTCTTTGGGGGACGGTTGGGCGAGTACAAGTATTGTGATATGGATACAGTAATCGCAGAAGCGGTAAAAAGATTTGGAAAGTAAGGGGCGAGCTGTATGATTGAATTAAAATTACAAATTCATGAAGATTTCTGGAAGGGCGAAACGAGGTGCGGATACTACATTACTCCAGAAATGAAAAAAATATGGGCGGTTGAACTTGATTTATTAGCAGAATTTATGCGGGTCTGTAAAGAGCATTCATTGCCGTTTTGGGCTGATGGGGGCACACTTCTTGGAGCAGTAAGACATAAGGGGATGATTCCTTGGGATGATGATATAGAGCTTACTATGATGCGTAGCGATTTTGAAAAACTTTGTAAAATTGCGCCGAAGGTATTTAGACAACCGTATTTTTTTCAGACGGAGGAAACAGATCCAGGTACTCGTCGTGGACATGCGCAGCTAAGAAATAGTTTAACAACGGGAATTCTAAAATCGGAATACAAACCACATGTTTTCCGCAAGTCTTTTAACCAAGGGATTTTTATTGATATTTTTCCATTGGATGGAATTCCTGATGATGATATAATTTGCAAAGGATATTTTAATGAATTAACGAAGAAGCGGAGGAAGTCAGATTACATTTATAAGTATACAGTGGGGTATTGCCCATCAGATTCGCTTTTACAAAAGCTAAGAAGATCTTTGATTCATTATTTTATGACACATGTAGCACATGCCTCTTATACAGATAGTTATAATGCATGGGAGCAAATGTTAACGACATCTTCTTACATAAAAACCGAAAGATTAGGGAAACTTTGCTTCTGCCCCATGGAAGAAAACAGAATATGGTATCGCGAGGATTTTAAATCCAGTGAATATGCAAAATTTGAAATGTTAGAGATACCTATACCGATTGGATTTGAGCGAATACTTACTACCTTTTATGGGGATTGGAAAAAATATGTTATTGGAGATTCATCACATGGTGGGGTGATTTTCGATACAGAACAATCGTATATTGAGTTTTTTAAGAAGGAAGATTTAGAATGATTATCGGATATACAGCAGGCGTTTATGATCTTTTTCACATTGGGCATTTAAATTTGTTGAAAAATGCGAAGGGACTTTGTGATAAATTGATTGTTGGGGTAACAGTTGATGATTTAGTGGAGTATAAGGGAAAGCGTTCATTGATTCCGTTTGAGGATAGAATCGAGATTGTTAGGAGCATTAGATATGTTGATGCTGCTGTACCGCAGTATGATATGGATAAGCTGACAATGTGTAAAAAGCTGGGGGCATCCATTCTTTTTGTGGGCGATGATTGGTATGGGACAGAAAAATGGAAGGAATATGAGAGAAACTTTGCACAATGTGGTATAAAAATCATTTATTTTCCGTACACAAAAGGAGTTTCGTCTACTAAAATTACAGAGGCGCTAAAGAATACCCGGGGTTGGATTATGCCGGATATGAAATCTGCAACCACAAAGCACTTATGAGAGGCGAATAGAAATGATTGACAAAAAATATTGCATGAGCTCTTTTATGGCTTTTCGATTTATTGAACGGAATGATGTGGATTTCTATGCAGGTCTGAAACATAAAATCTGCAAAAGAATACCCGAATCTGAAAAGAAAATCGTATTTAGTGCGGAAGAGGTGGATCAGACAATTCAAAAACTGTTGGATAATAAATTGAACTCTTATAAAAGGCCAGCTTTATTATTGTCAGGCGGTATGGATTCAGGTATATTGGCCTCATATTTAAGGGGCGCAGATGCTTATACCTTTAGATTTATGGGGGGCGTATTTCAACGTGAAGAGTTAAATCGTGCGGAAGATTTTAGCCAAAAGTATCAGCTGAATTTGCATTATGTGGATATTGATTGGAATAATACAGTTGAAAAGTATGTTGATTCCGTAATGATTGCTAAGTCTGCACCGGTGCACTCTATCGAGCCTCAGATCATGCAGGCGGCTACAGAGGCCAAGGTTAATGGAAACGATGTTATGATTATTGGGGCAAGTGCAGATGATATTTTTGGCGGCTGTGATAAGCTACTGTCAAAAGATTGGACATATAAAGCTTTCCTAAAACGCTTTATGTATACTGACCCTGAGATCGTATTGAAGGAACCTGTATCGATGGAATATGCGTTTTTACCGTTTAAAAGGGGAAAGAAGATTGATTTTATCGGCTTTTTAGATGCTAATAGTAGTGTAGAAACAGAATTGTCTTTTCAAAATGCTTTTGAGGCTGCAGGGTTAGAGTATATAGACCCGTACTCTTGCATGAAAATGGGGGGGCAATTAGAATTAGATAAAATTAGAAGCGGATCATCAAAATATCTCATAAGAGAACTATTTGACAAGAAGTATCCGGAATATAAGGTACCGGAAAAGATCCCTATGCCTCGTCCTGTTAATGAATATTTTAAGAACTGGAGAGGACCAAGCCGAAAGGAGTTTAGGAACGATATTGATATGAGTGCGTTGACAGGAAATCAAAAATGGCAGCTGTATAGTCTGGAGCGATTCCTGAATATTTTTGAATAAGTGAAATGGTACATGCTTGTAGTTGGTTCTGTTGGATTGGAGCATGATTAAGAATATTTCGCGTATAGAAAGGTGTAGAATTGATGAATGAAGATCGAAGACAACATCTGCAGTTTGTTCAAAATGCGATAGCACAAATGGATAATAAATCTACACAAGTAAAAACGTGGACAGTGACACTTTTTGCGGCTGTTTTGGCATTTTCGGCAAGTAGTAAAAATCTCAAGTATGCGCTTATAGCGGTTATTCCTATTTTTATATTTTGGCTTCTTGATTCCCACTATTTGCAACAGTCCTGTAAGTATCGGAGATTGTATGATGATATTGTGGCAGGAAAGGTGCCTTCTTTTACCATGGCAGTAGAGAAATATAAAGATGGTACATGCTGCTTTTGTCAAGCAATTTTTGATCCAACAACCTTATTGCTTTATTCGCTTTTGATTGCTTGTGCTTTCATTATCGGGTAGCTTAGGCACTTGGGCTTAGTCGATGAATTTGATGCAAAAGGAGATTCCTTCATTGAAGAGAAAAATGATAGTTTCTCACATGGGGGGACAATTGTTCCCTGCTTCGCATGGGCGATAGGCGTTACCCTCCTTATTTCGGTCATTCTTCATCTGGGCGGAGACTTCCCAGATATCTATAGCTACGCCCAGCCGCGTCTGGGCGCGGCTTTTGCTGTCATGCTCATCGTTTCCTTTGGGCTTTTTTCCGTTTTCAGTAAAGACTATCTGAAGCGGCTCCTGCCGTGGGCGGTGATCCTGCCTCTCCTCTGGGCGGGTACTTTTACTTGGGCGTATGGATTTGCTTCGCTGCCGGAGAAAAAACATTTGGGGGATTACTACGTGCTGGGGGCGTTGCTCTTTTCTCTGCCTTATGTGTATACGATCGGGCTTACGAAATGCGGCGGCTATGTACGCGCGGCTTTGCAGGCCATGTACGGTGCTTTCAATTTTTTCATGCTGCTATTTCCGCTGATTTATATCAGTTATTATTGGCGATTCGGCGGAGAAATGGATCTCTTTGCTTTGATGGCTGTCCGCGCTACGCATTGGGAAGAGGTGAAGGAGTTCCTCAGCACCATGGGATCTCCTTTGGTACTTGGATTGGCTATTGGTGTGCTCCTGCTGCTCCTGCTGGCAGCTTATGTGCTGACGCAACAGGTGGGACGATGTGCGGAGAGCGGTAAGGGGTTATTGCGAGGAAATGGGAAGAAGTTCAAGGTCGGCCTGATCGTGATCTCCATCCTTTTCTTTGGCGGCTTTATCCGACAAATCATCCATGTATTCCCGATCAATTTATATCGCACGATGAACAGCAAGGGAAGCGAGTTTCAGCTTTTGCAGAATTTTAATACTAATCTGGATAAAAATACAGTCGGGTTGAAGCTTATAGATCCTGCGGATGGGCTGGATGAGGGGACACATATCGTCATCATCGGGGAGAGTGCGAATAGGGATCATTTGAAGGCATTCACGCCGAGCTATCCAGAAGACACGACACCTTGGCTTTCTTCTAAGGTCAATGATCCCGATTTTTCGTTGAACTACATGGCGTATTCGAATTTTCCGAATACCCTCATGTCGCTTTCGTATGCGATGACGAGTGCGAACCAGTATGGAGATATGGATCTGTCTCATGCGGTCAGTATGGTGGATGCGGCCCGGGCTGCAGGGTATCGCACGGACTGGATCTCTTTCCATAATAGAAGTTCGCTCTCGAGTGCGGGCGTGACGCTGATCGCAGAGCGCAGTGATGCGTCCTTTTGGGAGAAAAATTATGATGAATATGCCGTCGATGTCATGAAGAAGCTGCCGCCGGCGAAGCGGCGTGTGCTTTTTATCAACATCATGGGGAGTCACTATACATATCTGGCGCGCGTGCCGGCGGATCAGAGGGGTGCGCTGGGGATCTCTGAAAATGATCCCTACTATGGCTATGATCTGACGGTCGCGTATACTGATTGGGTCATCCGGGATATTTTCGAGTATGCCAAGACACATATGAACTTAAAGTCGCTTGTCTATTTCTCTGACCATGGGGAGAATATGGAACATTTCCACTCCACTTCTCCATTTTTCTATGATATGGTACATATTCCATTTTTCGTCTACTTGTCGCCGGACTACCAGGCAGCGCATCCGTCTCTGATGCCGGTGCTGAAGAGTCATGAGAAACGGCCTTTCACCAATGATCTGGCTTTCGATACGGTCACTGGTCTGTGGCGGGCGAGGACGAATTTCTATCACGCTGTTTATGATATTTCTTCTCCGGACTATGCGATCACGATGGAGGATGCGAAGACGTTCGGGGGAAAGCGGATGGTGAAGGATGATCCGGCGCTGGCGAAATAGCGGATGCCTGAGGATCCATAGATGACACGATCCGACAATAAAAAATCCTCCCTCGGTGTGAAACCGAGGGAGGATTTTTTATTGCCATTTATTTCACTTCCTGGATGATGGTCAAGATCATCGGGCGGCGCTTGGTGCGGTCGAAGAAGTATTTGCCGAGGGCGTCTCTCACCTGGGTCTTGATGGCGTTCCATTCGGAGACGTTGCCGGCTTCGCAGCGGTCAAGGACGGACTCGATGCGTTCTCTGGCTTCGGTCAGGAGGGCTTCGCTGTCTCTCACGTAGACGAAGCCGCGGGAGACGATGTCGGGACCGGCTAAGACTTGGTTGCTGCCTTTTTCGAGGGCGATGACGACGATGACGACGCCGTCCTGGGCGAGCTGCTGGCGGTCGCGGATGACGATGTTTCCTACGTCGCCTACGCCGAGGCCGTCGACGAAGACGGGGCCGGCCTGGACGCGCTGCGGATTGATCTTGCCGCCGCGGCTGGTGAATTCGAAGAGGGTGCCGTTTTCGCCGATCAGGATGTTTTTCTTTTCGACGCCGAGGCTTTCTGCGAGTTCTGCGTGGCTGACGAGCATGCGGTGTTCGCCGTGGACGGGGATGAAGTATTTCGGCTTGACGAGGGAGAGCATGGTCTTCAGGTCTTCCTGGGAGCCGTGGCCGGATACGTGGACGCGGGTGGTGGTGCTGGTGACGACGTGGGCGCCGAGGCGCATCAGGCTGTCAATGGTGCGGCCGACGCTGGTCTCATTGCCCGGGATCGGGGAGGCGGAGATGATGACGGTGTCGCCTGCGTGGATCTGGACCTGGCGGTGGGAGCCGTCGGCCATGCGGGAGAGGCCGGCCATCGGTTCGCCCTGGCTGCCGGTGGTCAGGATGCAGAGGCGGTCGTCTCTGTAGTGGCCAAGTTCTTCCGGCTCGATGAAGGTGCCTTCCGGGGCTTTGAGGTAGCCGAGTTCTTGGGCGATGCCGACGACGTTCACCATGGAGCGGCCGAAGACGCAGACTTTTCTTTTGTTAGCGACTGCTGCGTCGACGGCCATCTGGATGCGGGAGACGTTCGATGCGAAGGTGGCAAGGATGATGCGGCCTTTGGCATCGGCGTAAGCGCTCATGAGGGACTTGGATACGATGGCTTCGGAAGGGGTGTAGCCGGGATTCTGCGCGTTCGTGGAGTCGGCGAGAAGGCACAGGACGCCTCTGTGGCCGAGCTCGGCGAGCTTGTACATGTCAGTAAGTTCGCCGTCGACCGGAGAGTGGTCGAATTTGAAGTCGCCGGTATGGACGATGGTGCCGACCGGGGTGCGCAGGTAGATGCCGCAGGAGTCCGGTATGGAGTGGCAGACGTGGAAGAAGCCGAATTTGAAAAGGCCTGTTTTGAATTCGTCACCGGGTTTGACGGTGTGCAGGTCGTAGTTTGTGATGTGTGCTTCTTTGAGCTTGCCTTCGATGAGGCCGCAGGTGAGGCGTGTGGCGTAGACCGGGGCGTTCACTTCGCGAAGCAGGTAGGAAAGGGACCCGATGTGATCTTCGTGTCCGTGGGTGATGAGGATGGCTTTGATCTCGTCTTTGTGTTCGATGAGGTAGGAAAAGTCAGGGATGACGATGTCGATCCCGAGCATGTCTTCTTCTGGGAATGCCATGCCTGCATCGATTACGATAATTTCGTCGCCGTAACGGAATACAGTCATGTTCTTCCCGATTTCTCCAAGACCTCCTAATGGAATGATCTGTAATCTTGCTTTTGCCAAAATGGATAGAACCTCCTATTCAGTTGTCGGAGCCGGCAGTCGCCGGCTCTAAAAAAATATTTTTGCATTGTATGTCAAAAATAAAAGCCGTTCATAGTCGCTTTTCCTATTATATCACATGGGGGAAGGAAATTGGGGAATGTGGTGGGAGAAAATACGAAGGGGTAGCGGGCTCGGGTTGAGGGGGAACAGGTTTTACGGGTGCAAAATGAGTGGCTAGTGGCTAGGGGCTAGGAGACTAGGAGACTCCCGTATCGTCATTTTGAGCGAAGCGAGAAATCTTTGTCATTCGCGGCGAGGGACTCACGGTTTTCCCATATGTGCCGCCACCGCTCCACTTTCCTCATCTGTCTTTCATACCGCCTGTGCCCTATCCGCCCCTTCGGGGCACCTTCCCCTAGAGGGGAAGGCTGACGATGCGAGGATAGCATTCGCTCAGGATGACGAAATGCGCCGCACCACCCCGTTGAACCTCTTTTGCTCAATCTATAGGCAGTACGCCCTGTGAGCTAACCCTGAACCCTGAACCTTTAACCCTTTTCCTTATTTTTCCCCAAATATGATAGAATGGTGATATACCAGTCTTATGAAAAGGATTTCACAAAGGAGTAGTTATGAATCAGTTCAAAGCGGGCGACACGAATGCGGTCGTCCTGGCGGGAATGTGTACGGCACTCGCCGTAGTGCTTTCTATGGTGGGCTTCTATGTGCCGGGGATCTCTCTTCTGGCGCTGCTTTCGCTGCCGCTGCCGATCGCGTACATGGGGATTCGCGAGGGTGTGAAGTGGGCGGTGATCGCGACGTCGGGGATCATGATCCTGGACTCAGCGTTCTTCGGGATCACGACGGCGTTCTTTCTGGTGGTGATGTTCGGCTTCGCAGGGATCGCGATGGCGTATTGCTATCAGAAGCGCGCATCGGCGCTCCGCACCTTTGGGACGATCGTGGTCGTGATGTTTTTCGCGATGCTTTTGAATCTTCTGGGTACGGTGGTCATGATGGGGATGCCCTGGGATCAGGTGTATGGAAGTACGTTGGATCAGATGCAGGGGATAGCAAAGGAAATGTCAGGTCTCATGGCGTCTGGGGATCAGCTGGATCAGGTGAATCAGCAGACGGAGGAAATGATCAAAACGATCCGAAAGATGATCCCGGCGGCGATGGTGATGGCACCGATGGTGCTTGCCTGGGCGGTGATGCAGATCGAGAAGGTGGTTTTCCGCCGTCTGGGGCTGACGGATTTTCCGCAGTTTCCTCCGCTGGAGCGCTGGCATTTCCCGCGCTGGGTACTGCTGCTCCTTCTTCTGTCTGTAGGGACGCAGTACATGCCAATCACAGAGCAGGTGAAGGATCTTGCGTACAATGTGGGCGCGGTGTGCTACTTCGTGCTGTGGATCCAGGGGATCGCGACGCTCTGGTGGCTGCCGCATATCTATCCGGTGGTGAAACGGCTGCGTCTGCTCATTGTCATCATTTCGATCTGGATCCCTCTCCTGCAGCTCTTCACGGTGTATCTTGGTGTGGCAGATATGGCGCTGAATTACAGGAAGAAGAGAGGATATGAGTGAAATAAAGAATTAAGAATGAGGAATGAGGAATTAGGAATGAAGGTGGCGGCTTCGCCGCATAGTTTTTAGATAGCGCTTCGCGCGCATCGTCATCTCGAGCAACGCCGAGAGATCTCTCTTGCAGAACGGTCAATGTGCCAACTGCGTTATTTCAATCAGCGCTAGCTCCTAATCTCTAATCCCTAATCCCTGGCTACCAGCCTCCAGTCACTAAAAAACCGAAATGAGAAATGGTGGTACGGCGCATAAAACTATGGAAGCGCCGCGGAGTTTTGATAGCGCTTCGCGCGCATCGTCATTTCGAGCGTAGCCGAGAAATCTTTATTGCAGTACGCTCATTGTCATATGTGAGGCAGCACCAGGACATTGTTTTTCCCTGGCGCATACACGCTGATTCCCGCAGTGCAGTAGAGATCCCTCGGCTGCGCTCGGGATGACGATGTCGGAGAATCCTAGTCACCAGTCACCAGTCACTAACCACTCCTAATCCCTAATCCCTAATCCCTAGCTACTGGTTCCTAGTCCCCAGTCACTAAACATCGAAAGGAGCTTCTTATGCGAATGTTCGACCTTCTGACGAGCGGCGTGATCTTTGCGGGGCGGCGGGGATGGGGCGTCGTGGCGGCG